>Ga0115000_10004068_pt1 | contig 12034 bp, 8 predicted proteins | sample ArcticOcean_MG_C_6_FD_89690 | JGI IMG/M metagenome (GOLD analysis project Ga0115000, IMG submission 89690) | Marine microbial communities from western Arctic Ocean - ArcticOcean_MG_CB8_128 | ecosystem: Environmental > Aquatic > Marine > Oceanic | place: Arctic Ocean: Canada Basin | collected... | reverse complement strand
GCCGTCCCCATGGGCACTGTGGAGGCCGTCCACGAGGGGGAGTCCTCGGTCCCCTACGCGACCGTGCTCTCCGTCGAGCAGCAACCCCGACGCGAATTACCCTAGTAAGATGCCCCGGTTACTAGAAAAGACGTCATTTCACTAGCCCTAGCAAATAAACAAAATAGCACCCATAAGTCTTGTTACTGGACCTTGGGCTACCTCTGGGAACTCTTACGCTTAAGACCAAAGTAATTCGACTGCTTCAATTAAAAGATTCTTTTTAGCAGGTGCAGATGGTAGTTCTCAAGGTACGGATCTTGGTATAAGTTTTACGTCAAGTGGCGGAACTATTACACTTGACGTAAATGATTCGACTGGTGGAACAGACCGACCCTCGTTTTACAAAAACGGAGGAACAACTATATCTTCAGGCAGTGGCATTGTCAGCATAAATGACTCTATTGAATTGTGGAGGGTTGCCCCCGATACGCTACTGGCATCATTTGTTGTCCCCGATGTGTTTCATAATTCAATTAGCAGTTATGCAAATTTAGCCCCTAATATTGCATTCTCTGGACCTCCACCCTTAACTATTACTTTAGGTGGATTTTGGCACACGGGTGGTACTTTTGCAGTGCCGAGGTATTATTCTAAAAATACATCCGATGCTACGGCTTCATTTGTCAGATATAATTTATATGACCCAAATGGATTAATTGGTGCTAACTATGGTATTAAAGTCATCGCCCGGCTGGCGGAACTTTTCTTTTCCGCGGAGCTCTGGATCAGGCTCGAGGCAACGGCGACAAACGCAGCACGGTTCTCCTAGCGGACGCTGGTCGGGAGGCTCATCCTCGTGACACTTCGCGCGGTGGCGTATCAGGGCCGTGTGGTCTGCGGCCTCGTCGAAGGGACCACTAATACACTTGAGGCCCAAACGACGAATGCACGACGGCATGGCAGCAAAAAGCGCGTCCTCGGCCGCCTGGCCTTTGGCGGGCGTCCTCCTCTCGCGTTTACGTTCCTTGCGCCGTGGCGGGGCCGGGCCGACGCCGAGCAGGGTCAAGAGCGCCTGCCTCCCATAATGATGGCCCGTGCGAGGGTGCACGTAGCAGGTGGCGAGTAGGTTTCAGTCGTCTAGATGGAGCCCACGAGATGGATAGCGCGACTATAGGCGCGGTGCGACGTGAGTCAGCGTGCTCTCGCCCGCGCGTCATCGAGGAGGGCCTTGATGTCCCGTTCGTTTAGTTGTCCGTCCATACGACGGAAGGGGGCGGGGGGTGCGATGCAAAAGACGGTAAATTATATGATCAAATGTTATGCCAGCGCCGAGTACCCCTCGCCGACCGACGCGTCCGGCTTCGACACGCCGCCGAGTTCCTCGGCGGCCACGTCGTCGTAGTAGACGAAGCGGAAGGCCGCCAGCCCGAAGAGCGCGCCGATCGGCGGCGCCACCCAGTAGATCCAGGCGTCGCCAAGGTTCTCGTCGGAGCAGAAGACCAACAGCCCGACGGCCGGGTTGAAGCACCCGCCCGACGCGCCGCCGACCGCCGCGCCCGCGCCGAGGATCGCGAAGCCGATCGCCAGCGCGAAGTACATGTTATCCCGTGTACTTTCGACCGTCGCGGTCCCGAGCACGACGAGGACTACTAAACAGGTCCCGACCATTTCGCCCAAGAACGCGGAGCCCACATCAGAACCAGTCCCCACCGAGGGGTGGCCGATTTTGTGGTCGCCCACCAATATTGCGGCGGCGGTGCCGCCCGCGGCCAGGGCGCCCGCCAACTGTGCCGCGATGTACAGTAGCAGCGTGGAGGGCTTGAAGATGGGCGCCAGGTCCGTCCCAAAATTACGGAACGCGACCGCCAAGGCAACGACGGGGTTGAAGCACCCGCCGGACACGGGCCCGCCCGCGTACGTCATCGCGGCGTAGGCGCAGCCAACCGCGAGCGGTGATATATGGATCCCGGGCGTGCTAAAGGCGTAGACCAAGCACACGAAGAACGTGCCCACGGCCTCGACGACAAACGTGGCGTACACTCCTCTCGTAAAAACAGTAGCGCCCTGGCCTTGCTCCTCCGCGCCGTCCGCGAGCGTCGTGAGCCTGAACACGATGCCTGCTACTCCCGCACCGATGGGCGGGCCGAAGATGTAAATATAGGCTTGTTTTGCACCGTTCCAATCACCATTCAAAAATGCCAGCAGTCCGATCGCCGGGTTCAGCGCACACCCCGAAATGGGCCCGGCGGCTATTAAAGCACTGACATAAGCCAAACCGATAGCCAACCCGAAGTAGCCGTTGCCCTTGACCTCGTCTCTTGTGGAGACATGTAAAATCACAAAGGCCAGCATAAAAGTAAACAGCATTTCCGTAGCGAAGGCGTTCCAGTCGTCCACGTCATCCGAAGGTGTCGGGTAGGCGTTGTTGGCGAAGGCGAAGACGCCGCCCGCTATGACTGCGGCGCAGATGGCTCCCAAAGCTTGTGTGAGCATGTAGAGCGTCGCGTTCTTCGCGGAAATGACATTACCCCGCACTAAGAGCGCCACGGTCGTCGCGGGGTTGTAGTGCGCCCCGGACACGGGTCCGCCGGCGTAGACCAGGCCGCAGTAGGTGGCGCCCACGGCCAAGGGCGCGAGGGACGCCTCCATGTGCGCCTTACAGCTGTAGACGAAACACAGGAAGAAGGTCCCAATGAACTCGCACTTCAGGCGCTGCAGGTCCTTGAAGCTTATGTCCATGAAGCTCATGGTCGGCTTGCTGGCGCGGCGGTCGCTCCGTCCGGGGCTGTCTCGCTGGGTCCAGGCCAGGTCCTGCGTCGCCGTGCTGCGTCGGCTGCCGCTACGTCACGTCGCGGTCCGGTCGAGGTCGTTGAGAGGGCAGCGTGCGGTCGAGGGAGCCGCGTCGCGTGCTTTTTACGGTGTCGCGCCTCGGGGAATTGGTCGAATTAGAGAAGATACATGAATGACAAAAACAACGAGGGCCGCCGCGGCACCCCTCGCGATGCGCCCCGGAGCGCATACCGAGGCATTTCACTGTTGGCCACTAGCGCGCCACTAGCCTCCGTGTCGCATCGAAGCTGGAAACTTGGATTGTATTGCCACCGCGCGCGGCTGCGACTGCACCACTGCACCATGCCGCTCCCCATCAACTTCAGCGCCGTGCTCTCGGAGCTGCTCGCCCAGTTCCTGTTCGTGTTCATCTGTGCGGCGCCGGCGTCGTAAAAGCTTCGATACATCGCCATCTGTAGAGGCAGCCCCGCGGCGCGCGCGCGCGGGAGACCGACACGACCGGCGGGCGTCGTGGGTTTTCCGGAGCGGCGGGCCGCGCCGCGCCGGGTTGTGGAAGGCCAGGCGTGCCTCCCGCGGCCGGCGCGGAACCCGGGAGCTGCCCTTTGGGTGCGACCGGGAGCCGCTGCATGCGGCCACGGTCCGTCGAAGCGTCGCGCGATAAACCCACGGTGGAATGACGAGAGAGAGGCACGAGAGAGGATGGACGGCTCACCGCCCACCCGCGCAGGCACGGGCTGCGCGACGGGTGTCGCGGGCGTCGACGGCTGGATCCAGCAGGTGGCGCTCACCTTCGGCCTGACGATAACCGTATTAGCGTACACGATCGGCGGCCGCAGTGGCGGCCACATCAACGGCGCCGTCACGGTCGGGTTGCTGGCCTCGGGCAACATCAAGGCGCCCAACGGCTCCACTGCTCTAAGGGACGCGGCGCCCCAGGCCCTGGCCAACATCGTTGCGCAGTTGATCGGCTCGACGATGGCCGCCGGCGCCCTGAGCTGCGTCGTCGACGCCAAGGCGGACCTGACGGGCGGCTTAGGCGCGAATGGCGTTTCGGCGAACTACACGCAGGGCGAGGCCTTCTTCGGCGAGATCATCATGACCTTTGTGCTCATGTATGTGGTCCTAGAGACGGCCTGCAACCCGAAGAACAAGGGCAACATCGTCCTGGCGCCCGTGGCCATTGGTTTTGCCGTCTACCTGGGCCACGTCGTCTTAATCCCGATCGACGGCTGCTCCATCAACCCGACGCGCTCCTTTGGCCCCGCGGTCGTCGCCAGCATGCAAGGGCGGAAACGGTGCGCCGAGGGCGACTCCTGCGACGCGCCGTCCCGGTGGGTCGACTGGTGGGTCTGGACCTTCGGCCCGACCTTAGGCGCTTTGATCGCGGTGGGCTACTACAAGCTCATCGAAAAAGTGAGCGAGTTCGACGAGGGCGAGAAGGTGGGCACGGACATCGAGGGCGGCAGTGACGCCGAACGGGCCTTCGACAAGGTCTCGGAATTCGCGGGCAAGATGGCGAACGACTCCGGCTCCTCGAACCCCTGCGAGGGCCTGGCCAACGCCAAGCAGCTCGAGATGTTCGTGGACCACTCCAAGCGCGTCGTGGAGCACATCGAGCACCAGGCCAAGGCCCACGAGGCGCGCGTGCTCACGGCCGCGGCGCGCAAGCAGCTCCAGGAGATCGACGACACGGCCGTCGGCGGGCCCGGTGGCGACGAGTAGAGTACCCTATCCCCCTCCCCCTCCCCTCCCCTTCCTTCTAGGCGCGCGTGGCGCACGCGCGGCTAAATTCACAGACCTGTGTCCGGTCTTCGCGCATACTCCGCGGCGGCGGCCGGCGTCTATACGTCGGCAGGATATGTTACCACTCCGAACCTAGCCTAGGAACTAGAAGTCTAGAACGGGGACGATGCGATTTTAAACTATCTTTAGCTTAACTTTCAATCGAATGGCTGCCCTACGTGGGTCCCCGGCAGCGCGCGCCCCGTGCCGTTGACGGTACCGCCCTGTCTGCGCCTCATGAGCGCTTCGCAATTGCGGTTGATGTCCGGGTTCGAGGGCACGCCGTTGTCCTCGCTCGCGGCCGTCGAGGCCGCGCGGTAGACGAGGACTCCGGGGAACGGGCCGGCTGTCGCGACCTCGCCGCCTTGCTCCAGGCGACATCCGTTCTGGAACGCCTGCTCGATCAAGGGGACGTGCTCCGTGAGCCCCTGTCCGAGCATGCAAGAGGTGACCTCGCACCCGCGCGCCTGAAGGTCTTCGATGAAGGAGCCGAGGCGTAACGGCGCGCGCTTGAGCGACAGCGCCGACGCGTGGCCCATGGGCGGCGCGTCGGCCAGGTGGCCGTTCTCCGGGTCGAGCTGGATCCAATCCAGGCACTCGATGACCTGACCGGTCGGGTAGCCGTAGCACAGTGACATCATGAGACACTGACCCTCCTGGTAGGGCACGATCGAGGGCCGAATCTCGACCTTGGGGTTTTGCGCCAGGGGGCCGGCTCGCAGGTACGCGAGGCACTCGTCGAAGCGCACGGCGTTGTAGACGAGTTGCCCGCGCATGTACTCGAGCCAGCCCGCTTGGCACAGCGCGAGCGACTCCGCGGGGAACACCGACCGCGCATTATCATACGTCGCGAGCTCCTCGCGCTTCTGAATGATCTCTGCGGTCCGCCCCAATTTAGTCAGCGCTGCGATGTGCCGCCGATGTCCCTTCAGATATTCGGGGTCAGCCTCGGTCGCCTTCTCGGCGTCGACGAGGGATTCCGCTGCATTTCCCTCCAGCAGCCAGGCCGCCGAGCTGTTTGCCAGGCAGATCGCCGCGGCGCGGTTCGGCACCACGTACTCGTTGTCCTGCCCGTCCCGTCCCGTCGGGAGGGCCGACGGGAGGTAGGCGAAGACCTTGGTGAGCAGCTGCTCCGGCGGGAACTCGAGGAACACGCCATGCGCCTAGTCCGCGGGCCAGCTCTCGAGCCCCTCGAGCAGCGCCTCGAGGCCGCCGTTCTTGAGCGGGACGATCGTGATGAGGCGGGCGCGATCGTATTGTGCTCGCGCGCCGACGTAGTCCCTCCGCTTCAGCAGCGCGTTGCCCGCGTCCTTCGCCGCGACCCAGTCGTCGTCCAGGTGTTCCATGAATTTGTCGCTGCAGCTGAAACGCTTCCACCGCAGCGAGGGGCTGCGCGCGGTAGCTCCCCGCATGTTGCGCAGGTACGCGGAGAAGACTTCCATGTCTTCCATGTCGAGAGGCTAAATAGCAGCAGCAGTAAGTAAGCTATGCGCAACTTGTACCGACCCGTGACGGACGTCAGCACAGTAATACCTCGCAGCAGTCAATAATTTTTCGGCGTCCCAGCAGGACCCGCTCAAGTTCACTTTTTGGGGTCAAGGTTGCATGCATCGCGCAAAAACCCCATAATCAAAACCCGAACCCACGGGTTTTGCCAGCAGATTTCAGTGCGTCGCAGCCATATACACAGCTAGCATTGCTCATTGCGCGGCGTAGACGTCATTGTGGGACACATCAGGACCCTGTCGTAGCCGTAAGGCGTCGTCAACCCACGCTGTCCACGTAATAAAGGCAGCACTTTGAAACCCCCAAACCAGATTCCGATCAATTACTCGGCCACAACGAACAACACAAGCATACGAAATGGCCGAAGCCACCTTTCAACCTGGCGACCGCGTGAGCGCATTGTGGGGCGACCGCTGGTTCGCCGGCGTCGTCGACGACATCCTCGACGGCGGGCGCGCCTACGAGATCGCGTGGGCCGACGAGGAGACCTGCAACGAAGTTCCGATGGACGACGTGCGCGCGCTCGCCCCGCCCGCACCAGGCGCGCCGCCGTTCAAGAAGCAAAAACGGGTCCAGAAGCAAAAGGCTCCGCCACCTCCCTCGTCGTCGGACGAGTCGTCTTCTTCGTCGTCGTCAGAGGACGAGGCGCCGCCGCCGAAGAAGACGAAGAAGCAAAAGCCGCCGCCCGGGCCGCGCGCCGCCGCCGTCCAGAAGCCCCGCGCGCGCCAGGAGGCGCCGTCGCCGTTCACGGAGCGAGCGCTCCCGCCGGCCGCGGACGAGGCCGAGTGGGTCTACCGCGCGCGCGCGCGGCGGCCGCACCGGCGATTGCGAGACGACGTGGACGCGAACGACGACGAGTGCTCCGTGTGCATGGACGGGGGCAAATTACTGTGCTGCGCGACGTGCCCGCGAAGTTTTCACGAGGCTTGCGTGCGGACGTGTCTGGGGGCATCTTACCTGCCGGGCGCGCAGCGGGCGAAGCTAGACCTGGGAGGCACGACCACAAAGAGGACGAAGAAAGACCACGCGCCCGCGGCCGCGGCCGTCGCGAGTAGCTTCAAAGCCAGTGCGGAGGCCGACTGGCACTGCCCGGTTTGTTGGCAGAGCCACGCGGCGGAGTGCGTGGTTTGCGGCGAGGCCGGCGACGACGACACGCGCCTCGTGCCCTGCGACCGCTGCCCGCGGGCCTACCACGCGCGCTGCGCGGAACTGGTCAACGGCGATAATGGAAAACGAAGATGTAGGGCCTGCGTTGTCGAAGAAGAAGCCCCGAGCACGCTGGCGCAAGCTCTACAGACCCAGATCCTCGAGCAGATCCAGCGCCTCTGCGCGCAGCTGCCTAGAAACCACTTCGCGTCTCTGTTCGGCGACCGGCTCAAGCGGATCCGCGAGCTCGCCGCGGACACGCCCGAGGCCACAAGCTACTCATTGCAGCACCTCCACACGGCCCAGGCCGTGGTCTCGCGTTTACATTTTGTGAGGACGGCCCGCGACGATAAAAAAGAGTTCCGGGGCCGCCGCCAAGTTGTGGCGTCGAGCGCTGCTCAGTGGTCGCTGGCGCGCGACGGCATGCAGTGCGTGCCCGGGGCGTTATCAGAGAGCGCGTGCGACGGCATGCGCGACGCGGCGCGCGAGTACTACGACCGCATCATGGCGACGGTCACCAAGCGCGACGACCTGATGCACGTTATCGAAAATCGGGGCGGCTTCGCGACGTTCAAGACGCGGGACGCCGGGAGGGCGGACATGGTCGTGCCCGGCCTCAACCAACAGGACGGCGCCTGGGCGGGTCTGAACGAGGCCAGGTGGCTGCCCTTAATAAGAAGGACGCTGGGCCCGGACGCCTGTTTGAGGCACGCCGGTATTATCATGGCCATGCCCGGCAGCGTGAACCAGAAGTGGCACTCGGACGGCGACCATGTGGACGACGATGTTGTGTTGCCGCCGCACGCTTTAAATGTCTTCGTGCCGCTCGTGCCCTGCGACGTGTCCAACGGGAGTACGGAGTTTGTGCCCGGGACGCACTCCGACTGGACGGCGGCCTCGCATTCTTACGTGTTTGACTGCCGCCCGGGGGACGCGCTGGTGGCGGACTGTGTGGAAATCACAGTATCACAGCGCGCCCGCCTCACTGGTCGATTTTTACACAGGTCGCGGACTGGAGGTTGAAGCACAGAGGTCTCGCGAATAAGACGCGGGAGGACAGACCATTGCTGTACCTGACGTACGCGCGCCCGTGGTTCGTGGACAAGTATAACTTCTCGCAGGACCGGTATGCAGACCTGCCGCCACTGTTCGATGTCGATGCGACGCGCTCGGAGCGCGCCGAGGTGCGCGAGATGGCAGAGAAATAAAATATAATTGACACTGTATTATTATCTATGTAGAGCCAGAGGGGTGTGGCGTAAAAGAGACGATGCTATGGCGCGGGCCGCTTCCGGGCCGACCGTAAGGTAGGCCCCGGCTTCGACCTTTTGGTCGGCGACGCGTCGCCGTTCCCGTCGATGAAGGCCGCGCCGTGCTTTCGCTTTAGTAAAGTCAACAGCCGCCTTCCTAAATCGTACTTGTTTGGCAACGGTTTCCCAAACGTGTCGTCCGCACCACAACTGGCGTAGTACGCCACGTCCTCCGGTAAGCAGTTGCCCGACGTCGTGATCAAAACGGGCATGTGCTCCGGATCGACCCGCGCTTTCAACACGCCCAGGACCTCGCTGCCTCGTAATTTACCACCCGCGCTTTCGTAATGTTCGTCTAAGAACAAAATGTCGTACCGCTCGGCCTCGTCGCAGACCCGCTCGATGACGCTCTCGCCCGTGTCGCACTCCTCGACGTGCCACCGTAGCGTATCAAAAGGTGCGGTCGTTGTCAGGTACCGCCTCAACAACTTGCGGTTGAAGTAGAGATCGTCCGCGACGAGGCACCGCATTTCTCTCGGTAACGATCTAGCGACCAACTCGTCGGACGCCGCGGCGTCCGCCGCCGCGTTCGCCTCGTTCCCTTGGAGTAAACCCGTCTTCAACAATACCGTAAAATGAAACCGCGTGCCGCTCTGGCCCTCTACTACGGGACTTGTGAGTTGCAGCTCGCCGCCCATTAACGCTACTAACTGTTGCGCTACAGCTAGGCCTAAACCGGTGGACTGGGTCAAGCGCGGCTCGGTGGAACCACTCCTGGGCCTTCCAACACTACTCCCTCGAGGAGCAGACTCCACAATGACATATTTCGCAAAGACGGTCCGCTGGTGCTCCGCATCAATACCGCAGCCCGTATCTCGCACTTCAAAGGTCACCGCCGTCGTCTCGTCATCTATAGAACCGTCCACCAACAAACCTTCGGGTAGAGCATTCTCTTGATTATACACGGTCGCGATCAAATCAATAGACCCGGAGACGGTGTGCTTGCAGGCGTTCCCTAGTAAGTTGAGGAGGATCTGCCGCAGCCGAACCGCGTCGCCGACGATCGGTAAACTGTCGAGACGCGCTCCGGTAGCGCCGTCCACGATGGACGCTCCTAAACGTACGCCTTCTTGCGGCCGGATCATGTCTCGCACATCTAGGACCACCGCCGCGCCGTCGAAGGGCTCCGCGGCTAAAGTCATGGCGCCCTCCTCGATCCTCCTCAAATCCAGGACATTATTTAAGACGTCGGACATGTGCTGAGAACATAGATTCGCGGAGTCGTTGTCCTCCATCAACTGCTCGACGCACGAGGCGAGTTGCTGTCTAGATGCCGCCGGTAACGTAGACCCGCGCGCGTCACTCAAGCAGAGTTGGGCCTCCCGTATCGTGTCGCCCATGCAAGATAAGTGGCCGGCGATGCCGTTGTACGGGTTGCGCATCTCATGGAAGACGTAGGACACGAAAATGGTCTCCGCGCGCAACTGCTCCGCCAAGCGCCAGTTGTCGATGCCCTGGCTCCGCTCCTGGCGCTGTTCCAAGGTCTCGATGCGCCCCTGCATCATGACTAACGTACATAAACTCTTGGCGTACGTCTCCACAATGATCACTAGTAAATCGCACGCGTCGTTGCCGATGATGTCTAACGCCGCCAATCCTAATAACAAAGGAAAGGCCCACCACGAAACGACGATGGCCATGGCCAACGCCCGCACGGACATCTCCTGGCCCCGCAACAAAGCCTCCAACGGGTTTTCGGAGGACGGCGGCGCCGCCAGGACCAATTTGTCGTATAATATATAAGTGAGCAAGACCAGGAACATCGTACTCAACCCGTAGCCCAGCGTGTACCCGAGGAGTGTCGTAGCGCCACATCCTAACCACCCCGTAAAAATGACACTGGCCGCCAACAGGACCATGTCCAGCGCCACGCTCAGGTCACAAGACGCCGCGTGGGCGCACAGCAAGGCCATGAGGGGCATGGTGTGGAACCACGTGGCATATCTTAAATGAGGCGTGTCGACCCCGAAAAAGTCAAAGTTGGGTTCAATGGCTTCATGTGTACTTTTTAGTACATAACACATGCCCGCGATGAAGTTCACGGTGAGCGTGGTCCACAGGACGTGCAAACCCTTCCAGCCCACGCTTAGTAATAGCGTGGTGGTGCTTACGAAGGCGATCACGCAGTACGTCGTCGCGGCGCAGGCGTCCCGCGTCGTCGGGGCGTCGATGGGCTCGCCGATGAAGTGCCTTACTATTAAAAACCAGCTGAAGAGGGTTAATAGACTGGCCTTGCCGGACGCGCTGGCGCCGAGGCAAAACGTTGTGTTCAGGCGTTGCTGCGGCAGCGCGTAGCGCAGCAGGAGTATACACGCGATGTCGATGGACGGCAGGAGCTGCGTGGCCCAGAGGGGCGGCATGGCAACCCAGCTGCTCTGCTGCCTAAGTCTGACTGAAGCGCTGCTGCCGCGTGCAATGCCGCCCACGTTGTTGGTTGTCCGTGAGCTGGGAGTCTTGGGAGAGCTTTACAAGCGATGCTATGCGCTGCGGGCGCGAAATGGGTTTCGCGCAGCGAGCACAAAAAACTTCAGGCGAGGCCCCGATCATGTTTGTCCGTGCGGGGTCAAACAATTGAAGTCACGGTCCGTCATTTAAGGTTCCTCCGTCGACGCCTCTCGTACGGCTCTCGCTCCCCCCCTGTGCGTTGTTTCATCCGAGGCCAATTGGGATGACCGCGGGGGAAACGGCAGCCCGGCCACCTCAGTGGGAGAGTGCCTTCGGCTCGTCCGACCGGCGGCACTGAGCCCGAGCCTCGCCGGGCTGCGCAGATTAGACGACTACGAAAACAGGATTATGACTCCGCGTCCTTCTCGCGCCGCGGCCGCGGCCGCGCCGGCCTCTGCGCCGGCTTCGCCGTGCGCCGCCGCCGCGACAGCTTCACGACGCCGAGGACCGGGTCCAGCCCGATCACGTGGAGCTCCACATCGTCGCCGACGCTCAGCTCCTCGAGCTTGGCCGGCCAGCCCCGGTACTCGGACTTGTGCACGAGACCCTCCCGGCTCCGCGAGAACTGCACCAGGCACCCGTAGTCCCGGACCTCCGTGACCGTGCCCCGGACCTCGTCGCCGAGCCGGATTTCGCCGACGACGTCCAGCACCAGCTTGCGCGCGCTGGAGCACTTGGCCATAGCGTCGGCGAAGATGGTCACCTCGCCCGGCACGGTCCGTGCGTCCACGTCGGCGCCCGTCTCGTCCTCGATCCGTCGCAAAGTGTCGCCGCGCGGCCCGATCAGGTCACCGATCCTCGCCGCGTCGAACTTGACCACGGCCACGCGCGGCGCGTGGCGCTTCAACCGGGCCCGTGGTTCTCTCGCCGTCGGCGGCCGATTCCCCCTCTTCACGGGCGGTTTCGCCGGCGCCGGCGCCGGCGCCGCGCCGCCGAAGAGCCGCTGGAGGAACGACGGGGCCGCCGGCGCCGGCGCCTCCTTCACCGCGGCATCGTGGACGAGCGCGAAGGGCGCGTCCTTGGGCATGTGGGGCACACGAAGGCCCTCGCCACCCAGCGCGCAGGCGTCCATC
>Ga0115000_10004067_pt1 | contig 12037 bp, 13 predicted proteins | sample ArcticOcean_MG_C_6_FD_89690 | JGI IMG/M metagenome (GOLD analysis project Ga0115000, IMG submission 89690) | Marine microbial communities from western Arctic Ocean - ArcticOcean_MG_CB8_128 | ecosystem: Environmental > Aquatic > Marine > Oceanic | place: Arctic Ocean: Canada Basin | collected... | reverse complement strand
TTGGTTTAAATGTTTATCACGGTTCAACAGACGCTCCTGCAGTTGATATTTTAGCTGATGGCGCAGTATTAGTAGAAAATCTAATGTATGGTGAATTTTCAGGGTATGTAGAAGTTCCTGCAATGGATTATACAATTGGTGTAGCACCTACAGGTGGCGATGCTATCGCTGAAGTTGTTGCTCCATTATCAGGATTAGGTGGCGCATCAGCTGTTGTATTTGCTTCAGGTTTCCTAAGTGGTGACGATCCAGCATTTGGTGTGTTTGCTGCATTAGAAGATGGAACAGTTATTGAATTAGAGCCAGGTAACTTATCAAATTCAGAAATGATTAATTATACTTTTGAATTATATGAGAATTATCCTAATCCATTTAATCCAAATACAACTATTAATTATCAAATAAATAAATCATCTGAAATAAATATAAACATTTATGATATTAATGGTAGACTAGTTGAAAATCTAAAAAATAGTTATCATACTCCAGGTAACTATTCTATTAATTGGAATGCGAATTCTATGACAAGTGGTGTTTACTTTGTTAAGATGAGTTCAAGTTCTTTTTCAAAAACACAAAAGTTAATGCTAGTTAAGTAAAATATAAATAAACGAACGTATAAAAAAGTCTCTTTAATTAGAGACTTTTTTATATTAATTTTAGATAAACATATTTAAGGATAAAAAATGATTACAATAGATATTTTTATAGAAGTCTTAAAAATTGTTGCTACAGTAGCAGTTCTTTTTGTATGGAGTGTTAGATACGATAATATTAAAAAAGAGTTTAGAGAGTATGGTCTTCCAAGATGGTTTAGGGATGTTATTGGAATTTTAAAAATATCTTTTACTTTTATGTTACATTCATCAACAGCTGTTGTTGTTGTAATAGGCTCTGGTGGAATATCATTATTAATGCTTGGAGCAATGCTAACTCATCTTAAAATGAAAAGTCCTTTTAAAAAATATATAGCATCTGTTACAATGTTTTCTATTAGTACTTATATACTAATTAATACGATATAGTTTTATACTAGAGTTTAGTATGAGAAAATATATATTTTTAATTATTGTATCATTTATATTAAATATGGAAACAGTTCAAAATCTAGATATAGAAAAATTTATGGGTAAGTGGAATGTGATATCTACAATACCAAATTTTTTTGAAAAGGGATGCTATAATTCATATGATTTGTATTCGTTAAATGAAGATGGATCTATTAGTATTGAATACCATGCACTTAAAAATGAAAAAAAAGTTTTGTATAAGCAGCAAGCCCAAATAGTTGATACTATACATAAAAGTAAATGGAAAATCAGATTAACAAAGCCATGGATTCCTTTTTTTAGAGCTCCTTATCAAGTAATTATGATAGATTCCTTGGATTATAACTACATGGTAGTTGGTTTCCCTGATAAATCACTTGGATGGATAATGTCAAGAGACAGAGAAATGAGCGAAGGTTTGTACGGCCAGATATTAGATGAATTAGCAAAGAAGTTTGATTATAATAAAGATGGCTTTGAAAAAGTAATTCAATATAAATAAACATAGGAAGTGCATATCTTTTTTAAAGACAAGCAGACAAGAAAAATAATAAAAGTACCCTCGTTAGGTGATGTATTATTAGAAAAGAGCATAAGAGCAAAAAGGGTAAGCATTACAGTTAAATCTAACAAAACAATTCGATTAGCAGTACCCTCAAAAATCACTTTCAAAGAATCAGAACACTTTCTTTACTCAAAGATAGATTGGATTAAAAAGCAGCTTAAAAAGATTTCTAAAAATAAAGAAAGCATGATTTTTTTAGAGCCAATTGATATTAAATATGCAAGAGTATATTTAGAAAAAAGAATAAAAGAACTAGCTGAATTACATAGCTTTAACTATGAAAAGCTATCTATTAAAAACCAAAAAACCAGATGGGGAAGTTGTTCTTCGAAGAATAATATTAATTTAAATGCAAAGCTACTTCACCTTCCAGCTAAATTAATAGATTATGTAATTATGCATGAATTAGTTCATACAGAGGTTAAAAATCATTCCAAGGAATTTTGGTTTAAGCTAGCATCATATTTTTCAGATGCAATAAAATGTGATAAAGAATTAAAGAAATACAAACTATAAATATTATTTTATTTCGATCTCTGCTAAATAATTTTTCACTTCATTTTCATTACCTCTAAATACGCAGCGATTCATTTTAGATTCAATTTGATAATCATACATAGGATCATAATAATTTGTAAGAAGTGTTCTTATCCAATTATAGTGTGTTATTTTACTTGTCTTACTAAATGCGCTATCTATATCTGTACTTGTATCATTATAAAGTAATCCACCTAATCTTTTTTTAATATTAAATAATGATTTTTGAAGCAGAGTATTTAATTCTTCATTTTTTTGGCCATTTATTAATGGTTCTGAAATATATTCACTAATAATATTTGATATACGTTTATCTAAATCTACATCTAAAATAATAATGTTAGATCTTTGCATCCTATCATACCAAGATCTTGGTAGAGAAATTCGCCCTATTCTTTGTGATTCATCTTCTAGAAATATTGATTTATCATCTTTTTTTTGATATTCAAAAGCTAAATTATTTTCAAAATTTATTTGGCTTGGTTGCTCTTTCATTAGTGAGCCAAATGCTGATCCGCGATGCATGGCATGTTTTTCTAAATCTATTGAGGAAGTAAATTTATTTAGAAGCACAGTTTTTCCTGAGCCTGTTCTTCCTCCTATAACTGTCCACTTTTTTTTATCTTCACTCGCAATATTTAAGATATTAATATATTCATTTCGTAAAGCTTTATAGCCACCCTTTATCATAGGTATATTTATTCCCTCTTCTTTTAGCCATAATTGAGCGATTTGTGACCTTTGCCCTCCTCTCATACAGTAGATATGTGTTTCAGGATTTTTTTTAATGAATTTTATCCACAACTTAATGAGCTCTTTTTTTTCAGTTTTAAGTAAATTAAAGCCAAGCTTAATGGCTTCTCCTTGCCCAAATTTTTTATATTCAGTACCTACTTTTTCTCTTTGAAGATCACTAAGTATTGGGATGTTGATGCTTAATGGTAGGGCTCCTTTTTGGTATTCCATAGGAGCCCTTAAGTCAATTAAGGGTACACTATTTTTTATTATATTAATTATATCCATATCGTATATTTTGTATGAATTATAATATATAATAATTTTAGCTAGTTAAGTGCTTCTTATTAATTGTACGGTATAAATATATTTTTACTTAAGATCTTCAATAATTTGTTCTAGCCACATAATCATTTGACCTTCACACTCATCCTCTTCATTATCGTAGTCTAAGCCCAAACCTAATAGTTGACCATTTTCTAATGCAAGTGACTCTCTGAAATCGTAATCATCAGTTTTACATCTTCCTATTAAATTTCCACCTTTTTCCATAAAAGGTTTAGCTAATATACCAATCGCATCTAAGAAATTATCTGGATAACCAACTTGGTCGCCACATCCAAAAAATGCAGCTGTTTTTCCTTTAAAGTCTAATTCTTGATATTTTAAAAAGATTGAATCCCAATCTTCTTGTAATTCACCAATATTCCAAGTAGGGCAAGCAATAATAATGTGCTCATATTCAGAAATAGTTTCAATATCAGCTTCAGCGACATCAAATGAATCAACTTCAAAATCTTCCATTTCTAAGTATTCCTTCATAAATTCAGCTGCATTTTTAGTGTTATCTGAAGAGCTTCCCCAAAATAGTCCTATTTTTTTCATTCCAACTCCTTTTTTCATTGAGAATGATTCTCAATATTGAATTTAAATTTAAACTAAATAAACAAAATTAATCAATTAATTCTTTAAAAAATTAATGAATATTTAGGTGAAAAAAAATAAGAAACAAAAATAATTTTAAATATATAGAAAACATCTATTAATTAATAATTTAAAAGCACATTTTATTGGTAGTTTTTTTGTATTAAATTATAGCTATGAAATCAGATAAAGAAAATATAGTTTTTTGTCAAATTGATCAAAATTCTTTGAAAGAAATTTCTATTTATGAAGGCGGTGTTTCTGCAGGATTTCCATCACCTGCTGAGGATTACCTTGATATCGACTTAAATCTTCACCAACATTTAGTAAAGCATCCTTCATCTACATTTTTTGTTATAGCAAAAAGTAATTCAATGCATGATTCAGGTATTCATAATAATGATTTACTCGTTGTAGATAAATCTTTAGATGCTAGAAATAATGATATAATTATTGCTGCCTTAAATGGTGAATTCTTAGTTAAACGATATTTACTTAAAAATGATAAAGTATATTTAAGAGCAGAGAATGAACTTGAATCGTATCCAACTATTACTATTACTGGAGATATGGATTTTGAAGTTTGGGGTATAGTTACGCACACTATTCATTCAAATAGATGATAGCTTTAGCTGATTGTAATAATTTTTACGCATCCTGCGAAAGAGTATTTAATTCAAAACTCAAAAATAAACCTATTATTGTTTTATCCAATAATGATGGGTGTATTATAGCGCGTAGTAATGAAGCAAAGGCGTTAGGTCTATTAATGGGTGAGCCAGTTTTTAAAAAGAAGTCAATTATCGATAAATATCAGGTGCATGTTTTTTCAAGTAATTTTGCTTTATATGGAGATATGTCAAACAGAGTTATGTCAATTCTTATTCAAGAAGGTCTTCAAACAGAGATTTATTCAATAGATGAAGCTTTTTTAAATTTTTCTGGTATAAATGATTATGCACTAAGAGCCAGTACTATGGTAAAAAAAATAAAGAAGTGTACAGGGCTTCCTATATCAATTGGAGTATCTAAAACAAAGACCTTAGCAAAAATAGCAAATCATTTAGCTAAAAATGATCCTATTAATGGAGTTTTTTGTTTAACGGAACCAGATTTAATTAATGAATCATTGAAAAAATTTCCTATTGAAAAAGTATGGGGAATAGGAAAACAATATGCTCTTTTTTTAAAAAAACATAACATTAATACTGCTTATCAATTTATGAGACTTAATTCAGATTGGGTCAAACAAAACATGACAATTGTGGGTTCTAAAATTCACAGAGAATTAAATGGAGAAGCATGTTTTGATGTATCTAATCAGAAAAGCGCAAAAAAATCAATATGTACTTCTCGTTCATTTAATAAAGATATTGATAATTTTAATGGCCTGAAGGAAGCGGTAATGATATATGCAGCAAGATGTTCAGAAAAGTTAAGGCTTCAAAAATCTGTAGCAAGTTTTATCAGTGTTTTTATTCAGACAAATCGCTTTAAAGATAGGTGTAATCAATACCAAGGGTACCATGGTATAAAATTAGATAGAGCAAGTAATGATATTTTTGATATTTCAAATGCAGCCTATTCAGTATTGAAATTAATTTACAAAAAAGAATTTAATTATAAAAAAGCAGGAGTCATTATTAGTGGTATTGTTCCTGAAAATAGTGTTCAATTGAGTATATTCTATAAGGAAAATAACACATTTGTGCGAAATGAATTAATGAAGTCAATTGATGGTATAAATAAAAGAATGGGTAAAGATACGGTGTTTTTGTTAGGGCAAGGAATAAAGAAAAAATCAACTTTTAAAAAAGAAAAAAACTCATCAAATTATACGACTAGATGGTCAGAATTATTAGAAGTTAAAGCGTAAAACATTGTTATAAAAAAGACAGAACTATTTATGAAAAATAACATACTTGAATTTAAAAATATATCAAAAAGCTATGATAAAATCGAGGCTCTTAAAAATATTTCTTTTTCAGTTCCTGAAAATTCTATTTTTGGAATATTAGGAGGTAATGGGAGCGGAAAATCAACTTTTATGAAAATTTTGCCTGGACTAATTTATTCATGGAGTGGAGAAATATTGTATCAAAATAAATCTATTAATAAAGATAGTATGATTTTAAGAGAAAATTTTGGTTATTTAATTGAGTCGCCAACATTCTATGAGTATTTGTCTGCAAAAAAGAATTTAGAAATATTAGCGAGGATATCAAATGTTGGCATGCAAAGAATTAATTATGTCCTAGATTTGGTAAATCTATCAAATAGGTCGTCAGATAAAGTATCTTCATACTCGTACGGAATGAAGCAAAGGCTTGGGATAGCTCAGGCTTTATTGCATGACCCTCAAGTCATTGTCTTGGATGAACCAAATAATGGTCTTGACCCAAATGGTATTGCGGATATGATTAAGCTGATTAAATCATTAAAAGAAGAGGGAAAAACTATATGCTTAAGTACGCATATACTTAAAGATGTTGAAGATCTCTGTACTGATTTTACAGTATTTAAAGATGGAAAAAACTCAATATCAAATTCTATGAGTGCTCAGCTACTAAGTAGTAAAAAATGGGTGATAAACGTTAGTGATGTTGCTCTTGCGATTACAAAAATAAAAGATAATAATAATTTTAAAGTATTAAGTAGGCATAATAATAATATATTTATAGAATCTGAATCACTTAATACTATTGAAGAAATTAACAAGTTATTAAATGGTATTGATATATACAAAATTAGTAAAGAATCCAATTTAATAGAGTACTTTGAGAATGATAAATCTTTTTTATAATGAACTGATAAAAATTCTATTTAAAAGAAGAACTTATATTAGTTTTCTTTTAATAGCATTTCTTATACCGGTTATTGTGTATGCTATAGATTATGGTGCGGCATCTCTACAAACCAAGATATATGGTCAAATGGAGGATTCTTTTATATTTATTGGCTCTATTGTTAATGGTTATTTAGCATCATATTTAATCGTGGCGATTCTTATCACACACATGCCATTTTTATCAACGATTATTCCTTCAGAAATTATTTCAGGGGAATATTCTAAAGGTACCTTCAGAATGTATCTGACCAGACATATAAGTAGAAGAAACGTGTTTATATCAAAGCTCTTGATTGTTTATCTGTATACCACAATCATGATGTTCTTTTTCTTTAGTTACAGCCTAATAGTTTCAGGTCTTATGATTGGTACAGGTGAATTGATTGTTTTTCATAAAGGAATACTATTGTTATCAGAAGATGATATAGTATGGAGATTTTTTCTTGGCTTTGCTTTTTCTAATATGGTAATGATTACGGTAGCCTCGCTCTGTTTATTGTTTTCTTCTTTTTCAAAAAATAGTGTAACACCTATTATATCTACCATTAGTATTGTGTTTGTAGGTTCTGCTGTATCATTTATTCCCATAGATGTATTTGAGCTTGTCAACCCATACTTATTTACAGGATATATAGATATTTTTTTACTAGCATTTCACTACCCTGTATCCTATGATATTTTTTTAAATTGCGCCATTGTTTGCGCGCTGTGGAGCTTACTTTTTATTGTTATTGCGTACTATAATTTTGTTAAAAGGGATATTCTAGAATGATGTTTACAAGACTTTTATTATTGTGCTTAGCGTGCAACTTTCTATTTACTGAAGATAATGCTGAGATTTACTTTATAGATAAAACAAATGACCAATTTAATTCTATTAAAGATTACCAGGTTGATATGGCTATCCAGCTTGATATCCCTGCTTTTAGGATGCCTAAAAAGAAATATAAGGTATACTATAAGCAGCCTAATAAAATAAAGGTTAAAGCAAAAGGCTTTGGAATTTTACCAAAGACAGGTATTTTTACCTCTCCAACAGATAATTTTGATAATTTAAAAAATTTAGAATTAATGGATTTTAAAGACTCAGTCAATATTCATGATATTATTATTAGAGGAGATTTGATACTAGATAGCTTGAAAATGGAAATGCCCAACGAATATTCAAAGCTAACTTTTAAGCCTATAGTAGAGGTAAGAATTGACACACTAAACTGGGTGATTAAAAATGTAACTACAAAGCTAGATACGCTGAAATTATTTCAGATCTCAAATTTTTATAAAACTTTTGATAAAAAATACTATATGCCGAACAAATCAATTGTTAAATATTATGTTAAAGATAGAAAATTATTTAACTGGCTAAATAAAGATGCCAGTAGTATGGTTGGTAAAGGTCAAGAATTAATGCAGAATAATTCGATAGTTGAAGGTACCATAATCATTAACTATAAAAAATACAAAATTAATAGGGGGATTGATGATAAAATATTTGATGATTAATCATTAAAATATTTAATCAACTTTAATGCATATGTTTAATTTTTTAAAAAATCTATTTACACCAAAGCCATCGATAAATGGTCAAGAGGCTTATGATAGGGTTACAGAAAAAAAAGCTGTTCTATTAGATGTAAGAGAGTCTATTGAGCGCAGAGGTAATCACATTAAGGATTCCCTGCATATTCCCTTAGCACAGGTAAAGGGTAGACTCAAAGAGCTTAACCAATATAAGCATAAAGAAATCATAGTTTACTGCGCCTCAGGTATGCGCTCATCTTTAGCTTCATCTGTCTTAATTCAGAATGGATTTAAGGCCTTTAATTTAAGCGGCGGTATTAGCGGATATCCAAAAAAAAAGTAATTTCCTAATGTTTAACTTTTTTAAAAGGAAACCCAGTAAAACAATACATCTAACAGATCAAACTTGGGATGACGAGATTACAGATTTTAAAGGGGTTGCTATTGTTGATGTTTGGGCTATTTGGTGCGCTCCTTGCAAGATTTTAGGTCCAATTATTGATGAAATAGCTAATGAGATTAAAAATGAGGTTAAAATCTGCAAATTAAATTCAGAGAAAAATAGAAAGTCTCATGAGCTAGGGATTAGAAGTATTCCCACTCTGTTAATATATAAAGATGGCAAGCTTATGGATAAGATTGTTGGACTCATAAGTAAGAATGAAATTATAATTAATATTGAATCTTATATTTAAAAATATTTTTTTTGATTAATAATTCTATAGTAATATTAGTCATGATAAAACAGAAAAATTTAATTTAATGAAACATTTTAGCTGCAACTTTTTATATGCATTCCTATTTACATTTATATTTTATTCCTGTGATATAGATAATATTTTAGATCCTAAACTTCCTAAATGGAGTATTGATTTGGATGTTCCTCTATTGGATAAAACAATTCTATTAAGAGATAATATTTTAGATATTGATAGTTCAATTTCTTTGTTTCCAAATATAGGTACTGAAAGTCAATTTGACTCTATTTTTGTTTATAAATTAGTAGAACAGATTGACTCTACATTTATTAATGATAAATTAAGTATTCAAGATGTGATAGATACAACTATTACACAATCAGTAGATAATATTACTGTTGAGAGTGTTTCTTTTACGGAAAACATAAATTTTTCTAATATAGGTATTAGTTCAGTAACATCAGAATTAACAACGGAAATTGGTCTTATAGATTTGAATGATATAAATCCACAAAGTTCTGATCCATATACTTTTGAATCATTATTACCAGATTTTTATGGAAGTATTGATACTTATATAAATAGCTCAGACGATCCAGATATAGGAAATCAACAATATGATGAAGAGATATTAGGTTCAATTGACAACCAGGAAATTACTCCAACGTTACAAGTGATTGAATTTTCTTCTTTTGAATATGCTAATTTTGATTCAGGTCTAATGAATATAAGTATAGATAATTCTTTAATGTATTTAAACTATGATAATATTATAATTCAAATACAAAATGCAAATAATAATGACATACTAAACACCTTAACTATAGGTGCTATGAGTAGTGGCCAAATCTATAGTGATTCCATTAATTTGGGAGAACTACCAAACGATGGCTATTTACCAAATAATATTAATATTATTATATCTGGTGAAGTCGTTGGCATTAATGCTACAGCTACATATAATCAGTTATTAAGTTCTGAAATTGGAATTTCTGTTACCGCAACAGATTTAGTTGTAAATCAAGCAAGTGCTGAGATACCTGTGCAAAGCTTTAATGATAGTGGTAGCATTATTCTCGAAAACGAAAATAAAATTCTAGAGGCCACAATTAATACAGGATATTTAGACATAGGTATGGTAAATAACTTATCAGAGAATTTAGATGGAAATATTAATATTAATATTCCTAGTATTCTAGACCAAAATAGCGTTCCATTGATTATTTCTTTTAATCTTTCAGAAGATTCGATTGAAGCAATTAATCTTAGTGGATATAAAATTGTCATTAGTGATATCGATGACCAGCAAATTTTTTATAATTATTCTGTTTCAACGTTAGATACAGACCAGTATGTACTTATTAGTCAGTCTGATAATATTACTATAAACTTTAGTTTAATTGGTGATATTATAAATGATACCGAACAAATTACCTTTTCAACTATAACTGGAATTATTGAAGATCAAGAACATGATATATCAGGAAATGTTGATTTGGAGGTAGAAGGGGCTACAATGCAAAATGCAGTCTTTTCATCAGGGGAAATTAAAGTTGAAATCGTAAATAATATTTCTTCTGCTCCCCTTAGTATTGAAGTTTTTATTAATGAAATATCATTAAATGGAGAACCGTTTACACAAACAATAATGCTATCATCAGGCGTAGCTGATGAAATTTTTATATTAGATGATTATATGCTTACTCCAACATATATAGATGGAATTCCTAAAATTGCCTACAACGCTGTAGCTAGCAGCACAAATTCATCTCAAAATGAATATAATTTACAAGAAGATATTATGGTTAATTTGATCATTCAAGACATTGTAATTAAAGAGGTTACAGGTTATTTTAATCAAGACCCAATTGTAGAAACAAATTTAGTTAATTTAGAAAGCGATAATATAATTGAACAAGGGATTCTAGAATCAGGGAACATTGAAATTACAATTGATAATAATCTAGGTCTACTTGCAGATGTTAGCTTTAGTATTGGTGAGCTTATAGATTCAGATGGAAATTTTTTTAATTATACTGTTCCATTAACAACAGAGCAAGCAATTGTAAATATTGATTTATCAAATTATTCAATTTTTTTAAATAATGATATAGATTCTGAGTCCTATCAAAAAATTTCATATACTTCTGAGGTTATTATTAATTCTGAAGCATTAACCACCCTTAATCTTGAAGACAATATTAATTTAAGATTTAAAATACCTGAACTAAACTTTTCATATATCAAAGGTTATGTAGCCCCTATTGAAGTTGAGATTGAGCCTTTTTCTAAAACAGATTTAAATATCTTACCTGATGAAATTGAGGGGATTACATTTAATAGCGCTAGCGCATATCTTGATTTTGATTCAGAGCTTGATTTAGATTTACTGCTTCGTTTAGATTTCTATTCCAAAAATACAGATTCAGGACAAGAATTTAGCTTTCAATTTATTGAGCAAACTACTACTTCGGTTGACAAGATTTATTTAAATCCAGATGATATCCTAGATATGCTTAATATTATGCCAGATTCATTAAGTGTGTCAGGTTCAGCAACAGTATCTGGAGATGGTGAAATAAACAGTACAGATGCTATTGCAGCAGAATTCATTATAGAAGTTCCATTTGAATTTATATTTACAGATGATACGAATATTAATGTGTCATCAACAGAATTGTCTGAAGACAGTATTCCAGATATGTTTGAGAATATGACTTTATATTATAACTATAAAACGCCTTTCAACTTTAATACGAATTTATCTATTTATTGCTCTGATGATACTACTACAATTATAGATGATGCAAATAAGTTTATAGAATTTGAATTACTAGCATCAGAAGGAAGCTTATTAGATAGTATTGAAATTAATTCAGACAAATTCAACTTAATTAATAGCTCTGGCTTTATGAAGCCTGTTATTAGTATTGTAAGTCAGACAAATGAAAATGGTGATTTCATACCTCATTCTTTCTTCTCTACAGATTCTTTAAATATTAAAATATGGGGTAAAATTGGGTTATATATTGATGAAGATGAGTAAGCGTAGTTTATTACTACTATTTTTAATATCAGCTTGTATCACAAATGTTACATCTGATTTTTTTGTTTTTAATAAAAATATAGATGATTATCATTCAATTGGTTTCAACCCTTC
>Ga0115000_10004062_pt1 | contig 12044 bp, 9 predicted proteins | sample ArcticOcean_MG_C_6_FD_89690 | JGI IMG/M metagenome (GOLD analysis project Ga0115000, IMG submission 89690) | Marine microbial communities from western Arctic Ocean - ArcticOcean_MG_CB8_128 | ecosystem: Environmental > Aquatic > Marine > Oceanic | place: Arctic Ocean: Canada Basin | collected... | reverse complement strand
TTGAGATGGTCAGATGATCATCTTGAGATGATAGATCAAAGAATCCTTCCTTCTGAATTTAGTTATATTTCTTATAATTCTGCTAAATCAGTATCTGATGGTATTCGCTCAATGGTTGTTAGAGGTGCTCCCGCTATCGGATGTGCTGCAGCATATGGTATTGCTCTTGAGGCGATAAAAATTCAAAGCCTTAATAAGGTAGATTTTTTAAGCGGCATGAGCGATGCATGCCAAATATTACTTGAAAGCCGGCCAACTGCGATTAATCTTTTTTGGGCGGTTAACAGAATGCAATTAATAATTAAAGATAATCATAATATAGCTCCGAAAGAACTAGCGATGATATTATTAGAAGAGGCGCATAAGATTAAGGCTGAAGATATTAAAATTAATCGAACAATGGGAAGTTTTGGCGCTGAACTGCTTTCTGATGGCGCTAATGTTTTAACGCACTGTAATGCTGGCGCTCTTGCAACAGCTGGCCACGGAACTGCCTTAGGGGTTATTAGGTCTGCCGTTGAGTCTGGAAAAAATATTTCTGTAATTGCAGATGAAACTCGTCCATTTTTGCAAGGTGCTCGATTGACTGCATGGGAGATGGTACAAGAAGGTATACCAGTAACTTTGATTTCAGATAATATGTCTGGTCACTTAATGAGTCATGGTGAAGTCGATGTCATTATAGTAGGAACTGATAGAGTTGCTGGGAATGGTGATGTTGCAAATAAGATTGGAACTTATATGGTTGCAGTTTTAGCAAAAAGACATAATATTCCTTTTTATGTTGCATGTCCACTATCCACAATTGATCGCTCAATTTCAAGTGGCTCAGATATTCCTATTGAAGAAAGGCCAGCCTCCGAAGTAATTGGCTTTCAAGATAATCATTGGGCAGCAGAGGGTGTTTCGGTTCGTAATCCGGCATTTGATGTGACCCCAGCAGATCTAGTAACAGGATTGATTACTGAAAAAGGAGTTATATTTAGTCCTACTACTGAAAAAATAAACCATTTATTTAATTCTAATTAATTCAATATTGTTGTTTTTATCTGGCTTATAGTGGAATAATGGAATATTTATAAACATTATAAATATTTTATGGAAACAATAAAGGTTCTTCTAGGCGATCCAAGGCATCATACTGCTGGAGTTCATTCAACATATGTCCCAGTTGGAATCGGTTATATTGCAACATATCTATCAGCAATAATCCCAACGCAAAATTTTGAAGTGAAAATTTCAGTTGATCCTGATGAAATATTAGATTTAATTGATGAATGGAAGCCAAATATTTTGGGTTTTTCTAGTTATATTTGGAATTCAAATTTATCATATAGATTTTGCGAGTATGCCAAAGAAAAGAATGATGATACTTTGTGTATTTTAGGTGGTCCTGAATTTCCAAGTGGTACTAATCAGACAAGTTTTACTGAAACAGTTACAAAAGAATGTTTCGATTATTTGATAGAGAAACCTTGCATTGATTATTATACTTATAGCGATGGCGAAAATTCTTTTGCCAGCATTGTGATGAAATATATTAAAACGGGCTTTAGTTCAAAATTAATGAGAAATTTTAATGTAATCGCTGAAGGTTCAATGAATTTAAGCAGTGATATGCAAAATATTCTTATTGGACAGCCAATAACACGTTCTGGCTTATCAAACAAAATAGATGGAAGAGATTTTATTCCATCACCATATTTATCGGGTCACCTAGATAAATTTCTAAATGGAAAGTTTATTCCTTCATTTGAAACAGCTAGAGGCTGCCCGTTCTTTTGTTCATTTTGTGATCAAGGGTTGGATGAAGCAAAAATAGTAAGTTTTAGCACACAAAGAATGTGCGAAGAATTAGATTATATTGCAGAAAGAGTTACAAAATTTAATGGAACTAAGTCAATTGCATTTCATGATTCAAATTGGGGTATGTATAAAAAAGATCTTATTTTAAGTGATCATTTATTGAAATTAATAAATGAAAAAGACTGGCCAAAGTATATTGAAATTTCAACTCCTAAAAATAAAAAACAACAAATTTTTGATATTGATAAAAAATTAAAAAATCGTGTGGGGATTGCTTTATCACAACAATCAATGAATAGAGATACTTTGACACTAATAAAAAGAGACAACATTGAAACAAATGAACAGTACATAGATTTTGTAAAAGAGATCCAGAAAAGAGATAAAAATGCACTTTGCGCTCTCATTGTTCCCCTCCCAAACGAGACAAAACAAACTTATTACGATGGTGTTAAAGTATTAATGGACAATGAAGTAAGTATGAGTACTTATACCTTGATGATGCTTCAAGGAGCTGAATTAGGCAGAGAAGATGCTATTAAAGAATATGATATGAAAGCTAAGTGGAGAATTGTGCCAAGAGATTTTGGTGAATATAGAGGAAAAAAAGTATTTGATATAGAGCGAGTATGTGTAGCAAATAATACAATGTCTTTTCAAGATTATTTAAATTGTAGAAGATTTAGTTTGATAATATATTTATTTACTAATTCAGTTTTTTTCCCCTTAGTTAAACTAATAAAGGAAGAGTTAAAAATTTCAAACTTTGAATTTGTTAAAGCTGTATTTGATAATTTGGAACATAATAATAAAGAATATTTAAATACTAATTCTACAAACAATTTTTCAAAAATTTATTTTGAATTTTCAAGAGAATGTGAACAAGAGTTATTTGACTCAAAAGAAGATATTTACGAATTTTATTCAAAAGACGAAAATTACAATAAATTATTAAGCACAGAGCTAGGTGATAATTTACTTAGAAAATATTCAGTTAAATTAATATGTAACGCTTTTACAGATGCAATCAATTTGTCTATAGAAATAATTCCAGATATGATTGCAAAAAATGGACTAAGTAAAGATGATACTAGAAGTATTCTGAATTCACTAAAATTATGGCTAACTAATCTATATGTTTTTAATGCACTTTTTGACTGGGATGAAGAAAAAAATAACGAAACTGAAATTAGCTTAGAGTTTGATATTCCGGCTTGGTATAAAAGCGATCAAAAAAGTATATTGAATTTCAAGAAAAAAACTGATTATAAATTGATTTACAACAAAAAAAATGAACAGTTGAAAGATGAGATAATGTCATTGTTTGATGGTGAAGACAAAATTTTTTCGGTAGGAAAATATTTTCATCAGATGGGGATTACTTCAGATGATATAAAAAGATCTTCTGTTCAGCTGCCTCAGAGATCTTGGTAAATTTCGAACTGAAACCCTATTTTTTTAATTAAATTGGAGGTTTCCTATGGCTCAGAGAGTTGTTTTTTGGGGCGGTACTGGACAATCTAAGGTTCTAAAAGAGGCTATGTCATACGATGGCTATGAGTTGGTTTCTATTGTTGATAATCGAGAAATCGATAAGTTGCATGATAAAGTAGTTTTTCTCAAAGGGTATGATGAGCTAATTAATTGGTTAGATCAACAATTGAGCGTTAGTGAAATACGCTGTGCTGTTGCGATAGGTGGTCATCGAGGTAAACAACGACTTGATCTTTTAGATCAAATGAAATCTTGTGGGTTAAAGCCTTTGACAATTATTCATCCTACCGCATTTATCTCTAGAGACTCAGTTATAGAAGAGGGTTGTCAAATATTGGCGAATAGTGCTGTTTGTGTAAATGTTAAAGTTGGGAGGGCAAGCATCATTAATACCTCAGCATCAGTCGACCACGACTGTATTCTTGGTGAAGGCGTTCACATAGGTCCAGGAGCCCATCTAGCTGGTGAAATATCAGTTGGAAATCACACATTTATAGGTACCGGCGCAACAGTTTTGCCTGGCCTAAAGATTGGAGCTGATGTAATTATTGGAGCTGGAGCTGTTGTTACTAGAGATGTTTCTGATTGCAAAACATTAATTGGAAATCCTGCAAAATGTATTTAAAATTGCAGGCTAAGTAGTTACGATTAAAGATTTATTATCAATTTTAACTAAAGATTAACTATTTTGGAGAGCACTCAAATGTCTAAATTGAAATTCAACAATGAAGTTCAGAGTAATATTAAGGCATTATCGAAAGATACTGTTTTAGCTGAAAATACAAAAACTTGGTTTGAGCAAAGTCTAGTTAATAAGTACTCATATAATTTTTCCAGTTTTTCAGTTCCTATTATTCAATATCCTCAGGACATGATTGCTTTACAAGAGTTAATATGGGAGGTTAAGCCCGATTTAATAATTGAAGCTGGAATTGCACATGGAGGATCAATCATACAAAGTGCCGCAATCCAAGCGATGATCGACTATCAAGAAGCCGTATTGTCAAATTCTGTTATCGATCCATTAAAGTCTTCTCGAAGAGTGCTTGGACTAGATATTGACATTCGACAACATAACAAAAAAGTTATAGAAAATCATTTTTTAGCATCAAGAATTGATATGATCGAAGGGTCATCAATTTCTGAAGAAGTAATTAAAGCTGTTCATGAATATGCAAAACCTTTTTCAAATATTTTAGTTATTTTGGATTCTAATCATACTCATGATCATGTTTTAGCTGAACTTAAAGCGTATGCGCCATTAGTTTCTAAAGGTAGTTATTGTATTGTTTATGACACTGTGATTGAAGATCTCCCTGCTAGCCAGTTCCCTGATCGATCCTGGGGTCCAGGAGATAACCCTAAAACGGCATTGCATGAATATTTAAGGTTACTGCATGATAATGAAATAAAAGGAATTGATGGTAATTCTTTGAGGTTTGAAATAAATAAACAGATTGAAGCGAAAATACAAATCACAGTCGGTCCTGACGGATATTTAAAGCGAGTTTAATTTAAAAATAGAGTACAACTGGAAAGACTTCCTTAAATATGAAAAAATGGGAAGATTTTATTTTAACGAGTATTAACTAACCAAGCCACAGCTAATTATGAGTGTGAGTAGGGAAAAAAATGAATTCAATGCTTGATAATCTAGTTTTTAGTCACCCATTTCCTGCTTTAATTGCATTTTTTTTAGTTATTGGTTTATTTTATTTAGGTACATTATTTGCATTTAAATATTTTAATGGTATCCCCTCTTTAATTGAATCAGTATCGGGGTATCTTGCGGTTGTAATATTTATAGGTTTTCTTGCAGACCTTGCTTTGCATGGAATAATAAATCTTTATATATTAAATTTAATTGCCTTTATTCTTGTCTTAATGGGGGTATTGCAATTATGGAGATTCTTTTTAAAAATCAATGTAGTTTTTAAGAATATTAAAAGTATAAGTTTTATTAATAAGTTTCAGATTATTATTGTATTAATAATCTTGGGGTCCTTATTATTAGCATCGCTAGGACCACCAACTGATGCTGATTCACTTGATTATCATTTAGGCGTGCCTGCAGGATGGTTATTGCAAGGCTATTACTTGCCATTTGAATCTTGGTACCATGCTCGCTTTGCTGGTTTAGGAGAAAGGATTATTTTTTTCGGGCTTGCTAATGGAACAGATGTTTTAAGTGCAGTTCTTCAATGGAGCGGTTTATTGGTATCTATAGTTGCATTGTTTAATATTTCGTCTAAGAGGAATATGAATGATCTCATTCTCTCTTCTTTATTAGTTATATCTCCACCAGTAATTATATTTTTAGTACTAAATCAAAAGCCTTATTTATTTCCTGTTTCTATTATTATGATAGGTGTTGCATTATTATTTGATAACAATAATCATTATGAAAGGAAGATGTATTTGTCTACCTTTCTTATCTTTTCAGCATTACTATTCAAATATACATTCTTTCTTTCAATGATTAGTCTCTCTATGCTGATGCTTTTTCTTGTAAGTAGAAATAAATTATTGATTAGATTTTTAATTGTAGGATTCCTATTAGCTGCAATTGTCTTACTACCTCACTTTACTAGAAATTTTATTTACTTCTCAAATCCATTTTCTCCATTATTTTCTTCTTTAGTGCCTAATAGTGACGTAAGTTTAATCAATTTTGCTAATTATTTAAAGCTAGGCTATCAGCCAACATTTGAAAATATAGTAAAAATTCCTTTTACTGAGGGTATTTTCCCATCAAGGTTAGGTTTAATTACTTTGGTAATTGGAGTTGGTGGATTAGGTATATTGGTAGCTTATTTTTCAAAAACATTGACTTCTAGGGCTCTTATGGCAACCTTTACACTGTCATTTATTATTATTATTATTCTTGGAAGACCAATTTCAAGGCTAATGTTTGATGTCTATCTACTTGGAGGAATGGCACTTATTGCTTCTAATTTTTATCGCTTTAAAATAATACTAAGTAAAATATTATCTTTGCAATCTCTAGGTATTTTAATTCTATCAATATATTCTATGTACAATATATTTCCAGGTTCTTTTTCTGATAATAAAAGAGCAGAAGTTATGTCAGCTATGGCTGATGGGTATTCAGTTTCTCGTTTATTAGATGAAATATTACCTAAAGAAGCAGTCTTGCTTACAGATATTAGGTCAAAAGTATTAATACCAAGAACAGTAGTATTAGCAGATAATATTAATTATATTCAAAACCAAAGTGCAATTGAAGAGATGATTATTGCTGAGGATGAGAAATATAAAATTACTCATATAGCATTAAAATTACCAACATCAAATAAGTACAATTCTTTATTAAATTGTGCAGTTGTTGATGGGACAAAAAACTATGATGTTGAAAAAGCGACAAGAAATCCACTCAATAAGGCGAAGTATCAAATAACAGTTTTTATGATTGATAGAAATAATGTTTGTTTCTTAAAGTGAATCTTGATTATATGAGTTCAAATTTTCTAAATAACAAATTAACAAAAATTGAGCAGTTTTTAGTATAGGAGAATATGAATAAGCATTTAGGAAAAATCATTTTTTTAATTTTTCTATCTTTCCTAGGGGTTATTATTATTTTATTCAGTGATAGAAATCTACAAAATGAATTAATACACTACAGCTCTACATTTAAAGAATATTGCGAAACGCATCTTATTAGCTCTCTTATCATCTACAGTGTTTTAGTAATTTTTTCGATAGGTATATCTCTTCCAGTTACTGCAATCTGCATGGTTATATCTGGTTATTTTTTTGGTTTTTTAGGAATAATTATTAGTTTGATATGTGTTTCTATAGGTTCTTTTGGTCCATATTTCATAGCAAAACATTTCATAACCAGTATCTTACATATTCATGCATTAAAATATGTGAAGAAAATTCGTAAAAGTTTAACCAATACTAAGTTTAATTATTATATTTGTTTGAGATTATTCCCATTCATACCATTTCCTGTTACCTCAGCAATAGGAGGGATTTTAAATCTGAGCTATCGATCTTATTTATTAAACACTATCTTGGGTGTATTACCTTCTTGTATAGCTTTCAATTTAATCGGTCTACAACTATATGAAATATTAATTTTGGATGAAAATATTATTATGTATTTAATAAAACAACCCATTTTTTTTATAATTTCGATATTAGTTTTTTGTCTTTTTATATTGACCCCATTATTTCTTAAGAAGAATTCATTTTTTCAAATACTTTCTTGAAAAATTAGTCCATAGACCAGCATCGAAGAGTTCAGTTATTGCTTTTCTAAAATTGTCATTACGGAAGATGCAAAATAAATGGTCTTTTTGGAAAAGAGAAGGTTTGATTTTAGTATCAGATTTCTAAGATAGTACATGTATAAGCGGATGTTAATCAATATTTTTAATTATTGTTAACTGTAAGGTAAAAATACAGTAATATACTATTTTAAATTTTTGGTAAGTCCTATATATGACATATGAAAAGCAGTTTACTATTAGTGTCATAATTCCAGCATATAACGAAGAAAAAACAATACTAGAAATATTGGAGAAGGTTTCAGAGCAGATAATACCAAATGTTAAATTTGAAATTATAGTTGTAGATGATGGTTCAACAGATAAAACCCAGGATATTTTATTAAGAAGCCCACATCTTTACGACAAGTTTCTTAAAAATGAAAAAAATGGAGGCAAAGGATTGGCAGTTATCAATGCTTTAACTCAAGCAAGTGGAGATTATATTTTATTCCAAGATGCTGATTTAGAATATGATCCAAACGATTATGACAAATTAATCAAACCAGTTGTGCTGTTCGATGCAGATATTGTAATTGGTTCTAGATTGAAAGGTTCGCAAATTACTCGTGTTTCTTATTTTTGGCACAAAATCGGAAATATATTAATTTCTACTTATTTTAATATTCTATATGGAACTACTTTTACTGATATTTACTCCTGCTATGTTCTATATAAGAAAGACCTTGTTGATCCCACTTCATTAAAAAAACATGGATGGGATCAGCAGGCTGAAATAATATGCGAGATAGTTGCTAATGGCTCTAAATTCTATGAAGTGCCTATAAATTATTATGGCAGATCTTATGATGAGGGAAAAAAGATTAGGCCTTATCATATAATTCCAGTTTTTTGGACGATAATTATAAAAAGAATATCAAAAACATTCAATATGTGAATTATTGCCTGTTAATTTTTTTGTACTACATATTTAATTTAAAAGCGAGAAATAAGAATGAAATGTCGTCTATGTAAAACAGCAATAATGTCTCCCGTGTTGAACCTGGGAACTCAGCCACTTGCAAACAAATATCCACAAACATCTCTAGATATATCTAATGAAAAAAAGTTTGAGATGAAAGTAAATTATTGTCCTGTTTGTTATTCAATGCAATTAGAGAAATTAATTTCCAGAGATTTAATGTTTAAAGATTATTATTATCTTTCTTCAGTCAATATTGAACTTGTACAACATTTCACTAAACTGGCAGATCAAATTAAACACAGTCGATTTGTATTAGATATTGGCTCAAATGATGGTGTACTACTAAAACCACTTAAAGATTTAGGTGTAAATGCTGTTGGTATAGACCCATCAGAAAATGTCAGCCTTATTGCTAATAAAAATGGTTTTCGAACTATAACAGGTTTTTTTGATAATAATACTGCTGAAAAAATAATTTCAATAGGAGGAAAGCCAGACTGTATTGTGGCATCAAGTGTGTTTACTCACCTTGAAGATATTGATGAATTTTTGGAAGTAATTGGAGAAACTTTATCAGATGATGGAGTGTTTATTGTTGAAGTTGAATATCTGGGAGATTTGATTTCAAAATTGGAGTTTGAAAGGTTTTATTTTGATCGACCAAATTATTTTTCACTAAAAAGTTTAATATCAATCTTTGAGAGGAATGATTTTGTGTTATTTGACGCTGAGTTAATTAAGCCTCATGGTGGTTCATTGCGTGTGTATGTTAAACACAAAAAAACTAATAAGGACAATGTCTCCAAAGGAATTAATGAAATATTAAAGCATGAAGAATCTTTACTTCAATCATCCAAAATACAATCATTTAGTTATGATGTAAATGTTGTAACAGAGGAGTTGAAAGAAAAATTGATAGAGTTTTTAAACATAGGCCTAAACGTAGTTGGATATGGAGCTCCTGCGCGTTTATCAACTATTACGAATTATGGAAATATTGATAATAGCCTAATTAATTATATTATCGATGATAGTCCTTTGAAAGCTGGGCGTTTTAGCCCTGGTCAACATATTCCTATTTATGGCTTTGATTATTTATACAAAGAGCCGCCTGATATTATTATTGTTTTTGCATATGAATATTTTGAATCAATATATAAAAAAACAAACAAATTTGACGTAAAGTACTTTAAAGCCATCCCACCTATTCAACTTAAAGGAAATTAATAATGAATATTTTTTTAGATAAAGATATAGATGAAATTTGTAATCTATTAACTGACACATTACAAGAGCTCGAAGGTAAGAGTATTTTGATATCAGGGGCAGGAGGCTTCCTTGGGAGATATTTTCTTAAAATCATTTCGCACTACAACTCTATCAGTAATAATAAAATAGCTATTACTGGTGTTGATAATTTTATTAGTTCAGATTTGTTAGACGATGAAATTCGTTCAGATGAAAACATAAAACTAATTCAAGGTGATATTTGTGAAAAAAAAATACTAGAAGATATTGGTTTTCATGATTATATTGTTCATGCTGCTGGAATAGCAAGTCCTTTTTATTACAGAGCAAAGCCATTAGAAACACTTAAAGTAGCTGTAGATGGCTCACGTAATTTATTAGACTTGGCACAACAAATGTCTGCAAGATATATTTTCTTTAGCTCAAGTGAAATTTATGGTGACCCTCATCCAGATTTTGTACCAATTCAAGAAAGTTATCGTGGTAATGTAGCGACCCAAGGGCCTAGAGCTTGTTATGATGAAAGTAAGAGATTGGGTGAAACTTTATCATATATATATCACCATGAATATGGTACTCATACCAATATTATAAGGCCGTTTAATATTTATGGCCCTGGAATGCAGGAAATGGATTATCGAGTAATGCCTAATTTTGCAAGTAGAATAAAAGGTGGCTACCCTCTAAGAATATACGGGCCTGGAACTCAAACTCGAACCTTTTGTTATATTGTTGATGCTATGGTTGGTTTTTTAAAGGTTATTGTTTATGGTAAACCTGCTGAACCCTATAATATAGGTAATCCAACACCTGAAGTAACCATTTCTGACCTTGCAGATGTATTCCAAAAAGCTTCCGGGAAAAAGATAGATAAGGTTGTTGTCGATTATCCTGATAGTTACCCTGCAGATGAGCCAATGAGACGCTGTCCAGATATTCGAAAAGCAAAGCTACAATTATCTTACAAACCTGAAATTAGTTTGGAAGTTGGGGTTTCACGATTTTTAAGTTGGTCTGAAAATTGTTATGTTGGAGAGCAATGAAATTTTTTTGTTTAGGTCTTATTGGTAATGGCTCCTGGATAAAAAATTATAAGAAATCCATTGATCAAATGAATATTTTTAGTTCCATTGACATAATGGCTTTTGCTGATCTAGAAGATGTAGAGACAGCATTATTGTTAAATGATAATGAGTGGAAAAATGTAATAATTAGAAGTCAGATTGATGGAGTTGTTATAGCTAGTTCACCTGAATTACAGACAAGAATTACGCCTTTACTCATTCAATTAAAATTGCCTATGATATTAGAAAAACCGTTTGGTTTATCTTTTCAAAAGTTAGTGAATATATGGAATATGAAGAATGAAGTTAAGAGTTCGATTTTATATATTAATCATTACCATCTTTTTCACCCTGTCTTTAGAAAAATAAGTTCTTTTTTAGAGAATCAAGAAGTTGAAAAAATAACAATTATTGATGGTAATAGTGGTCCTTTTAGGCGTTACTTGCCTCCACTTTTTGATTGGGCGCCTCATGGTGTAGGAGTTATACTGAAATTAATGGGGATGAAGAATTTTAATTTCAAAGCAGATATAATTTATAAAAATACTCAAGCTTACAAGCGAAAAGAAATATGGAAGTTGAATTTTGAATACCCTAATGGAAAAAAAGGATTATTAATTGTAGGTAATGGTTTTTCTAGAAAAATTAGAAGAATCAGGATTGATATTGCTGGAAAATCTAAACCAATAATTTTTGAAAATAATTTAATTCAATCAGATGAATATATAGATTTGTTGAATATAAAAAAAATAGATATAAAGCAGTCTCCGATGAATATTTTGCTGGAAGAGTTTTATAATAGTTTACTAACCGGCAATAAAGACAAATCTGGAAGTGCAAAATTAGCATATGAATCTATGAGATTACTAGATTCTGTGAATTGAACCTTGTAGAATTTTTTTATAATAGAGTCATTTTTGTACTATAAGTTTATTCTACTACTGAAGTTCTTCAAAAGTATAATATTTGAATGAGAACTTACCAATCTTGACAGGGAAGACCTTGTCTCTTATCGCTTTATTTGGGTTATACATGAGACTATTAGACTCTATCTCAATTGTGAACTCTAGGAAGGGTATTAGGATTGGTAAACTTGTATACTCTAAATCATTCCACTGTTACAGACTTTGCTAAATTTCTTGGTTTATCTACATCTGTTCCTTTAATAAGGGCAATATGATAACTAAGTAGCTGAAGCGGAATTGTAAAGAT
>Ga0115000_10004061_pt1 | contig 12048 bp, 7 predicted proteins | sample ArcticOcean_MG_C_6_FD_89690 | JGI IMG/M metagenome (GOLD analysis project Ga0115000, IMG submission 89690) | Marine microbial communities from western Arctic Ocean - ArcticOcean_MG_CB8_128 | ecosystem: Environmental > Aquatic > Marine > Oceanic | place: Arctic Ocean: Canada Basin | collected... | reverse complement strand
GCAAAGAAGACGGAGGAGAAAGTCGCGCGGGGTTACGTCGTCGTCGTCTTGACGGTACCGGAAAGGATGTTTTTGCGAGCGCTGTCGCCGACGACGAGATTTTTGTTGGCGGTGAGTTATTGCGAAGATTTTAGGGACGAAGGCGGATTCGAGGAGGTGGCGTTTCGAACGGATGGGCCTGGAGGCGTAGTGGGAGAGGAATTTGTGGTTTCGCGCAAACAGTCGCCGAGGAGACGGTTCGTGGAGAGCTTTCGCGGAGAATCTCTAGAAGAGTCTTTTTCTTCTTTGTCTTCTTCTTCGTTGAGTTCGTTCGCGTTGTGCGCGATGGAAAAAGACGGAGGGAAGTTTGGTGGTAACTCGCTTTTAAACGGGATGGTAGAGGTTGTAGACGTGGAGCCGCCAGAAAATTATGCCTACGCGCGTGGCGATGGGAGCGACGACGACGAGAAAATGAACGGCGCTCTCGAGAAGACTTTGCTCGAGGGAAGTTTTGGAGGCGTTCACGTCGACCGAGGCGCGTGGATGCCGAACGCGGGCGACAGCGAGAGCATTCGCGAAGCGATTAAGTATGCCTGCGCACCGATGCCTTCTAAAAAGTCGCTTTTGAGCGAAGATGGTGCATTTTACGCCGCCGAGAACGACGACGACGACGAAGAGGAGAAAACGAGAGCTTCAAAAGGTGGAAGAAATGCTGAAAACTCAGATTCCTTAGACGGGTGTCTTCGCGTCGCGTCGCAAATACGCACACATGAAAGTAGGAGTAGTAGTGAGAATAGCAGCAGCAGCAGCAGTAGCAGTAGCGATAGAAAGAGCAACGAAAGCGGTGAAGTAAAACTTGCGCTCGTGTACAACCGCAACGCTGGTCGCGCCATCGACGATGCTCAAAGCGTGCGCGCGAAATTGGAAGAGCTTTTGAATCTCTCGGAAAAAAAAAGGAGAAACGGAGCCGTCGCTCGCTGGCGAGTGCTCGTACTCACGCACGACGAGAAAAACCCGCCGTGTTTACTCAATAAATGCGTAGGAAGCGCATCTTTGGTGCTCACGCCGCATGGCTTTCAATCCATGCTCGCGATTTTCATGTCTGAAAACGTGCTTCTTTACGAAGTGTTCCCTTCCAGATATTACAAACACGGGTACAAGCGTTTCGCGTTGGAGTTTAATCTCGCGCACGGGTATTCGCAATCGAAACCAGTCGGTTTCGTTTCAAACGTCATCGCGAGATTCTTCACGACGGACGGGTGCATGAAAATGTATTATTGTCGCTACTTATCTCGCAAAGCGAGCGTCGACGTAGACGACGCCATGCTCGCCAGACTCGTTCACGCGGTTTCGATGCAATCCCAAGAAGGAGAAGAAGGAGAAGAAGAAACCCTCTCTCCTCCTCCTATCGTCGATCTCCTCCCGAACCGCGTGCAATGCAACTGGCGTTGCGCCGGCGACATCGCCTGTCAAAAGTTCGCCTACGACGAGCGTTTGAAAACCTGTAGTTTCACTCGCGTCGATCGCCGCCAAAAAGAACACGCGAACGCCGGCGGAGACGTCATCGGCAGAGGCATATACGACCAGAAATGTTTCGTGCTCGGGTGTTGAAGAAGGCTCTAGCTCTAGATAGAAGAAAAGTGTAATGAATACTAGTACCATGACTTTTAAAACGAGTTGCTCTTTTGGCAGTTGTTGGGAAAAGGTCAGAGATTTCCTCAAAACAACGCACTCGTCATCATCACGAACGCTTACTCTGCTGTTGGCTAAAAAAGAGTATTCACGCGCGGTAGGATTGCCTCCCTTGTTGCAGAACAGTCTCTGTTCCGACTTTCCCTCTCCGTGTTTTAGCGCTCGTGCGACGCAATCGACGCTCGAAACGTAAGAGAGAACAACAAAAATGCATTCTCTCTCGTTCCCCAATGGGTCTGTCGTTTCGTCTTTCCTCCCGATGATGATTTCGAAGAGGACGACGGCTTTGAAGACGACGACGAGTTTAAAAACGAGGACGACACGTTCGAGTAAGCCTTTTCCTCCTTTTGCTGCCGCTGGAAAGTTTCCCCGGCGAGGGTTTTGTGGCGGCGTCCGCATGGTTTCTTCTTCTTCTTCTTCTTCTTCAGGAGGAGGAACAGGAGGAGGAACAGGAGGAGGAAGCGGAGACGAAGAGGAGGAAGAAGAGAAGGACGATTCAACCGAAAAGGAGGAGAAGGAGGAGGAGAAAGAAGCGTCCTCCTCCTCCTCCGCGCGAGAGACTCCTCCTCTGCCTGAATCTCTTTCTCGCGGGTCCGCCGCCGCCGGTCGAGCGCCGATACTACCGGGAGGACCCCGTCGTCGTCGTCGTCCCGATGAAAGGCTGAAAACGAAAGAAGAAGAGGAAGAGGAGAACAAGAAGTTTGAAAAGCTTCAAAACAGCTTGTTTTTATCCTTGTTAGTGACGGAAGGCGCGATAAAAGGGTCGGCGATGACGGCGTTGGGGTTATTATTGAACGTGAAAGTGATTGATTCGTTTCAATTTTTGAGCGAGAGCGCGAGCGGGAGCAACGGGGATGTCGTTCTTCTCGGGACCGGCGTTTCGTCGGCGGTTGGCGTCGGGATCGCGTGTGCGATACCGTTGGTTTTGATCGACTTTGCTATTATGAATCTGTTTTTTCCTAGCGAAACAAGCACTTCTTCTTCTTCCGATGCGTCCGATGCGCCTTCGCTGAAGACGGCGGTCTCTAATTACGCGAAAGAAGCGTCGTTGAACAACCCGTGCTTGAACATGCCTTTTTATAAAGACGCCATCGTCGCTTCTGTTGCACGCGTCGCGGACTCGTTCGCGTGCGTTTTCACGCTTGGATTTTTATTCACGTGGATAACGGAAAGATGCGTTGAGTACGGTTTTGAGGTGTACGAGATCGAAAATACAACTAAATGGCTCGCGCTCGCGGCGACGGTGTTGGGTAAGGAGGCGATGATTTTTTATCAAAGTTATCGAAGAAGAGGTTTTGGCGCCGGTGGCGGTGCCGGCGGTGAAAAAGCAGGAGATAAAAAAGAGGAGAGAGCGCCCGGGATGAGAGCGTACGTGGTGACGCGAGATAAAATCTCCGGGAAGGAAAAAATGGAAGAGATCACCGCGGAGAACATCGAGGCGAAGAAGAAGAGAGGCGAAAAATTGGAGCCGCAAGAGTTGGCGATTGAATCCGCGATGTACAACATGAACGTTCGTTCGACTATAGACAATTGGCGCGAAAGAATTTCAAATGGTTTGCTTGGTTTCTCGTTTGTCGTTTCCGGCGGGAACGGAGCGGCTCCTTTGGTTGGAGGTTTACTCGGCGATTTACTCTTTTGCGTGTATCAAAGAAACAACGTGAAAAAATATCTCGAGAAGTACGGTGTGGATGATGAAAATAATAGCAGCAGTAGCAGCGGCAGCAGTAGGAGTAGGAGTAGCAGCAGCAGCAGTAGCAGTAGCGGGAACAAAATGAGAACATCTATTGCTGTGGCCAAAGCGCGACAGCGCGAGATGCAATCCGTTTTGGCGAAGAAGATGAAAGAGAAGGAAGGAGAAACGAATAATACAACGGCGAGTGAAAACGTCGGTACGAGTAGCGGTACCAACAGTACCAGCAGTCAGAAAATCAACGACATGATACAAACGGTACAAAAAGAAGCGTCGCTCGTCGCTCGTCTCGTAGTCGAAGCCGACGAGAAAGAATCTCTTCTCTCCTCGTCGTCAACACCGGCTCGCGCCACCAAACTCAACGCCGAACGCAAAGCCTTCAAAACTCTAGAGAACAAACTGCCAAAGCTCATGACGGGTCTTTTCGACGGAGAAACGCCCGAACTTTCCGAATACGAAGTCGCGTTCAAAGAAGCTTCGAACTTGTTGCGAGCGGAGAAAGCTTCGCTCGAATCCAAGATTCAATCCTTCGACGAAAGCATCGAGAAATACCGAGCGATGTTTGCTTTCATATTTTCGAACGACGACGTAAACGACGACGAGGACGACGTCCGAGAAAAAGAAAACGAATTTAGACGAGAAACAAATTTAGAAGTAGGAAAGAAAACGAAAGACGATGGCGGCGGCCGCGCGAAAGTTGAGGCGAAAGAAGACGACGGGGCGTCCTTCGCGGAAAAGTTTGCCAACTTCTTTTGAAAAACAAACGCCTTCAAAACCACTTTCTTTCTCTCGCAGCACAGTAATAATAATAATAATAATAATAATAATAATAATAATAATACTAACAACCGCGCTGGCGCGAATTCATGTAACGCATGCGCGCGCGAGCCCGTCGTCGTAAAAGAACAAATTCTCTAGATTTTGCTGAAAATTCCTCAAACTTCACAACAAACTCATCCCTTTTGGAGCGGCATCCACACGACGCGTTTGTGGCTTCCAAAATAAATAAAAGAGCATCATGACTCCCTTTTCGCGAGAATTAGAAAACTCCTCGGACGACGAAGAGGAAGATTCGTTAAATTCGTTCCCGCCGATGTCTGTCGATGAAACCAGAGACGTGTCTTCGCTCAAAGACGAAGGCGTGATGAAGAAGCTTCTCCAACCTTCATCCACGCCTTCTCATCATCACGAGCACCCAGAAGCTGGGGATAAAGTCCTCGTCCACTACACCGGACGGTTACTAGACGAAGCGAAAACCAAGTTCGATTCCTCGGTCGATCGCGGGGAACCGTTCGAGTTTACCGTCGGTGTTGGGCAGGTTATTAAAGGATGGGATTTAGGGGTGATGACCATGGAAAGAGGGGAAAAGGTGGGCACCTTTGATTTGTTTGTTCTCGCTCGTTGACGACGCTCTTTTGGTTTTACCGCGAGTACAATTACCACATCCACCGCTCACATCGTATTCTCGTTTTCTCTCTCTCTCTCTCGGGATGATCTTTAAAAAAAAAACAGTGTTCGTTAACGTGTAAACCAGAGTACGCGTACGGAGCGGCGGGCGCGCCGCCTTCGATTCCGCCCAACGCGACGTTGGAATTTGAAGTCGAGTTGATCTCGTGGAAGTCCGAGAACAATTTGTTCGGGGACGGTGGGGTCATCAGAGTGGCGAAGATTGAAGACGGGGAAGGTTGGAAGACGCCGAAGGATGGGGATTGGTTGGAGATTGGCGTGCGAGCGAGTCGGAAGGAAAGAGATACGGGGAAGATGTCGACGGTGTGGGAGAAGGGTCTCGCGGATGAAGGAGAGGAAGAAAAGGAAGGGCTTTTCTTTCAGCTCAATTTGAAGAAGAGAAATGGGAAAGAAGATGCGGACAACGACGCGAGTAAAGTGCCCTTTGGCGTGCATTTGGCGCTGCAGTTTTTCAAAAAAGGTGAGACCCAGCGACTTTTGGTTCGAAACGAGTACTTGTTGGAAAAAAAAGCACCATACGGCGACGAGGACGAGTTGTACTTTACGGTGACTTTGAAACGTTGGGTTCACGTGGAAAAGATTTGTAATGGGTTGGGCGAGAAGACAACCATCAAAGAGGCTCCTGAATCGAACTACGATACGCCAAACGAAGGTGCAAAAGTCGTCTTCTCGTCCGTGAAGGTGTACCGAGGAAAGCGCGATTTTGCGCGACGACGGGTAGGAGACCAACGGAAAGAAGAAGAAGAAGCGAAAGATTTGGTATTTGCATCAAAAGAAGGCGAAGAATTCATCTACGAAATTGGTGGCGACGATGACGACGATAGCAACGCATCGATCATTGTTTCCGCGTGCGAAGAAGGCATCCAACGCATGAGAGCGGAGGAAACCGCGCAAATCGTTCTTCCCACAGACTTTGCGTTTGGAACTTCGTCCTCGGATAAAGGAAAAGAAATCAAGAAAACGTTTAGCAACGGCAAAGAAATTTCCAGCTCTGACACACCCTTCGTGACGTACGTTTTCGAGATGAAGTCGATGGAACGCGCGAAAGATCCGTGGGCGCTCACCGGCGAAGAGAAGGTTGAACGCGCGGAGAAATTAAAGTCTTCCGGGAACGCTTTCTTCAAAAAGAAAGAGTACGCTCGAGCCGAAGCGAAGTATTCCCAAGGACTTCGATACGTCGAACCCGACGGCCAACAAAAAGAGGAAACTGCAAACAAAATCAAAGCTTTGAAAGTGTCCTTGCATTTGAACTACGCGGCGTGCGCGTTGAAACGATTCGCGTGGAAAGAAGTTGTCGTAAACTGCGACGAAGTTTTGAAAATTGAAAGCTTGAACGAGAAGGCTTTGTATCGCAAAGCGACTGCGGAGATTGAATTCGAGTTGTACGACGAGGCGAGAAGAACGATTAAGACGCTCGTCGAAGATGTCACCTCGCCGTCACCGACGTCTGCGTCGGAGGCGCTCAGATTGAAGCAACGTTTGAAGCAAAAAGAAGCGACCCAAAGAAAGAAAGACTCAAAAGTATTCGGCGGCATGTTTTCAAAGCTCGATTTATTCACCGAAGACGAGAGAAACAAGAAACCGAAATCGGACGAGGAGAAATTCGACGACGCCGAAACGGCCTTGACCGGTTTGGGCGAGATGATGAAAGGCAGCGGCGGAATAGGAGGAGGAGGAATAGATGCAAACGCACAGCCGCCACTGCCTTTGGAGGATTTACCGGACGACTTTCAAGATTACGGCGCGAAAGAGGCGATGGCAACCGACACGTTCCCTTTTGAAGAGGGGAAGAAAAAGTTGGAAGAAGGCGAACAAATGAGCTTGGAAACGGCTTAACGTAAACATTATTAGCTTGACGTTTCAAGATGCTATTTAGCTACCTCTACATTCCTACTCTCGCACGCGTGTTTTCTTCTTCCTAAAAAAACTCCAAAACGTTCGCAACCGGTCCTTCTCTCGTTACGAACGCTTGCGCGAAAACACCGAGCATCGCAATCATCGCTAATCGTCCGTGTTTCACCTCAGATACTCTCAATTCCACGTCTCTTTCCGCGTCTGCGCTTAAATTAAACGGATCGAACGGCCCTCCGCCCGGGTAATTCGTATCTCCCGGTAAATATACGCCAACTGGTTCTAGACTCTCGATCCCTACGTATCTCGCGTACTCCGGACCTCCCATCAGAACCGCTTGACAAAACGCGATTCCAATTATGCCGCTCGCGCCTGCTATGTGAAACCCCTCAATCCCGAGATAATTCACGTCTATGCCTTCCAAAACCTTCTCTCCAATCTTCCACCAAATCGGTTCGCTCAGCTCTAACGCGCCGCTTCTCGACACGATCTCCGGAACGCACACTCCTACAACCGCCAACATCGCCCATCGTCCGTGCAACAACTCCAACTCTACGTTTCTGCGTCTCTTCTCCTCCGTATCGCTCAAGCGCAAAGGATCGAACTGCGCGTCTCCCGCTAACGTCCCGTCTAAATACGAAGGAAACATAAACGACGACGCATCGTCATCATCAGAATCTCCTCCCGAGAAGAAAGAAACAGACCCTCGCGGCATCCACCGTCCTCTTTCCTCTCCGAAATACTTTGTAAACTTTGCTTTCGCCAACACTCGCATCCTCTCCCTCCCTTCTCTCCCGCCTTCTGTGCCTCCTTCGTCCTTCTCTTTCGCATTCCTCGCTTGCTCTCTTAATCCGTCGCCGAGATCCGATTTTGATACACACGTCAACAGAACCACCGGTAACGCGGAGAAGAGTAAAGACGCGTTCGAGCCGAACTTTTGGACCAAGAACACGCCCAACGCGACGCCAAACGTGACGTAGAAGAGAGGTGACGATACGACGTTTTCGATTATGAATTGTTGTTGTTGTTGTCCGATGTCGTCGTCGTTGGCTTTCGATGACGACGACGACGAGGTCTTTGCCTCCTTTTCCTCCTTTTCCTCCTCCTCCTCGTTGTTGCTGTTGATGTCGTCGCTGTTCTTCTTCGAATCGGCGACGAAACGAACGAGACGTCGTTTACGTCCTCGTTCGCACGATGTTGCACGCGTCGAGAGACGAACGCTCTTCGAGGAGGACTTTGACGAAGAAGAAAACGCAGCGGGAAGAACAGCACCACCACCGACGACTACGAAAGAAGACGTCGTCGTCATATTCTCGAGAGAACACTACGGTACTCGTCGTCGTATATCGGGTCAAAGTTTTTCCGACGCGCGATGAAGAGGTCTCTCGCGCTTCTCAAAGCGCGTTTCGAGTGCGGAGAGAAATCCCCCAAAGATGTGATGTTGCGAACGCGAACGAAGCGCAACGACAACACCATCAAAGGATCAGGAGGATCAGCATTCAAAGGAGGAATTAAAGGCAAACACCACTCTCAACGGAAGAAACAAATCCTGATAAACCTTTTTCTCGGATTCGCAATCGTGTTCCTCGTCGGTCTGTTCTTCTCTCTGTTCGTGTACGACATCGACGATTTGGAAAACGCGTCGTCGTTTCGAGACGGAAAAGGGAAGTTGGACGACGCTCACGACGAGAGCGGGAGGAAAAGGAGAAACCGCGAGGAGGAAAAGGAAAAGGAAAAGAATCGCTCTTCTGTCAAAGACGTGGAAAAAGAGGAGGAGTATTCGAGGAGGAGTCACGGGAGGAATGGGAGTCGATTCGGGAGCGCTGTAACACCAAATGCGCGATTCGATACGCGTTCGAGTTTCGCGCAGTCTTTCGCGCTCTCGAAAGGAAACGGAAGATCGTTTCCGTACCGGTACGTTTTTGTTCCTTTTCTGTTCGCTCGTCTTCTTCGTCATTTTCAACGACTGATGTCGTCGTTCTCTTCTTACAAAAACAGATTCAAAGTGTTCGTGTATGAAGACGTTCCGGAAGCGCTCAACGCGGATTTACGAACAAAACGAAGCGATAAGTGTAAAGATAACGGGTACGCGAACGCGGAGTGGAAGATACCGGAGCTGATTGCGAAGAGCGAGGTGTACACGCCAGACCCGGAATTGGCGGATTTTTACGTCGTGCCTTTGTTTCCCGAGTGTTACGTGAGAGATAAGTTGGAAAAAGGAGGGGCGGATTACGTCACCGCGGTGAGAAAGGTGAATAAGATGTACCAGGCGGCGATCGATAGGATCGCGGGGAATTATCCGTATTGGAGGAGGAGCGAAGGGAGGGATCACGTGTTTATTTTTCCCGCGGAGAAAGGCGCGGAAAACGTGTTGAACGAGAAAACTTTGGAGAGGATCGGGAAGGCGATTAAGATTGTCGGCGTGCCGACTTTTAAATCGTCGCTGTCGTCGAGTGGCGGCGAGGATAGCGATGGTGATGGTAGCAATAGAGGTGATAGTAATAGCGAAAGCCAAGAGGAGGAAGAGAAAGAAGAAGAGGAGAACAACAGCGCTAAAGCTATGGCGACGCGTCGCGCTCGCTACGCGTTCTCGCCGTTTAGGGATATTATCGTACCTCCCGTTCGAGATTCCAGAGACGAAGCCTACGCTCTGGTGAAAGCGGAAATGGAGAACGTCTTTAGCGCGAGGAGAAAAATACGAATGCATTTTCGAGGGAAAGTTGTCAGCGAAGATGACGAGTTCTTCGGCGCGGGTGGTAGCGGTAGTAGTAGCGAGAGCGGCGGAAGCGACACCAAAACTGACTCTTCGACCGGTGGAAGGAAAAGTTCATCTTCCTCCTCCTTCAACGTGAGAAGACGCGCGTACGAACAACTCAAAGGTTTAAAAGGCGTCAACGTCGTCATTGACGAGAGCAATACTGCCAGTTCTTTCGAAGTTACGGGCGGCATAGAAACCGACAAAGGAAGGAAGAACGCGACGTTCTCCTCCTCCTCCTCCTCCTCCTCCTCGTGCGATCGCAAGTGCGTCCTCCGCGAAATGCGCAACTCGGAAACGTGCTTAATCACTCCTCATGGCGGCCTCGAAGGGTGGTCCACCGCTCTCTCCGACGCTATTCTTTCTGGATGCGTTCCACTCATCGTCCACGACGACTTCGAACCGTACTTCTCCGACGTCCTCGATTGGGAAAATTTCTCCTACAAAATCCCCACCCGCGAAGCTCTCCGAAACGCCAAAGACGCTTTACTCCACGAAAAAAGCAAAGCTTCCTCCATCACGCGCTCGAAACGAGAAAACGATTTAAAAATCGCCGCGCGAGCTTCCGTTTGGAACGACAAGTGGCAAAGCGGCGACGCTCTGGACGCCTTGTTCGAAAGTTTACGCCGACGGGTTCGGTATCATCGAAACTCGCCGTTTCGATTTTACGCCGAAGCCGATCGAAACGGTTGACTTTTGTTGAGCGCCGAGAAGATTGGAGAGAGAGAGAGTGAGAGAGAGAGAGATGCAGTAGGTGCGAACACCGACGACGACTAGATACAGAAAAATGTACAAAATTTGACAACGATTACATCATCACACGCTCCTAATAACAAACTATTTAAAACTCATTCAAACTCCGGACGCTCGATCCTCTTTCGCTCTCTTCTCCACCTCTCGTTTGAGTTGTTCCATCTCGTCTTCTATTTTCGTCGGTAAATTTGTCGCGTCGGAGATAAAATTCACCACTTCTGTCGCAGTTCTCTCTAAAACGGTTTCCGCGAGTGCTTTGCCCAGGAGGAACGCGTCTAACGGTTTGTCGTTTACGTCTGAATCGTCGCTTTTGTTGTTCCCCGCGGTGGCGTTTTGGGTGACGTTTCGCTTCAAAGTCTTCAAAGTCTCTCGCGGGGAAAAGGAAATAGAACGACTTTGTTGGAAAGAGAACGAGGAGGAAAAGGAGGAGGAGGAGGACGAAGAACAGCCGTTGTTCGACGAGCGACAGCGTACCCCGAAGAACACCCCCTGCGCAGAAGGGTTTGCGACGACGGGATGCATGTGCGAGCGTGGTTTTGCAAACTGGAGGATTTACTTTAACGCGATGTGCACAAAAATGGAGGATTTGGTGGACGAGCGAACGATAAGAGGACGATTAAAGATCGATCAAAAGTATCGGAATCATTCAGCGGTAAATGCGCATCGTCATCTAAAAGTTGCGTTATTTTGTGAAACAACAGCTTTTATTATTAGTGTTGATCTTTCTTCTTCTAATAGAAAATACAAATACAAAACAACTCTCTCGCTCTCTCTGCTCCGATTGACTACTACCGCCGCTCTTCTCGCGTACGCGTCTTCGTCTTACTCCAAGTCTCGAACGATATCGCGCGGAATTTCTCCGTTTGGCGGCGGTTGATTCGATAAGCGAATCGTTCGAGGCGTGCCACCTGGGGTGGTGGTTGTGGTCGTTTGATCGTCCGCGTTCGCGCCGCCCTTACCGGGATCGGTTGTTTTCTTTACGTTCGCGTCGCTATTCGCGTCGATTTGAGTCAACGTAAAACCGCTCGCCATCCACATCAACCCGTTATGTACGCTCTGCCCGACGCTCTCGATGCCCTCTCGCATCGCCTCTTTCGCGTTTGAAAGCGCATTCACCGCGCCGTTCGCGTTCGTTGCAAATCTATTTAACCAATCCGGCGGCGGAGGAACGCCCAACGCCTTCGTAAACGCCTCGCAAAACGTGTTACAATTCTTCGAAAATAACTCGTACTCGTTCCCTGGCCAACTGGCTTTCATCACCGCCACTATCGCTCTCACTTTCGTCGCGTCCGCGCTCGTCACTCCTAGCGGAATAGACTCCCGAAAAACGTACGCGCTGTTCATTTTTGGTTGACACGGGTACACGCCGGTCCCTTCTTCGCAATAGCCGTAGGAATATTCGTACCCGTGCACTTCAATGCCGCCGTGAAATATCCCGCCCGCGTTGAACGTGTCCTTCGTTAAAGTGTTCAGGTGTTGAATCGTCGCGTTGGTTAAGTCAGACTTCGTGTTCGTGATGTCGTAGACGTTCAGGGTCACCAGCGCCATATTACACTCTTTTCCTCCTCTTGTTTACTACTACTCCTAAAAGTCTCTCTCACTCTCTCTCTCTCTCTGCCTCTCTTTACCGGTTTCGACGACGACGCGCGCCGTAAATCTCTCTCTCGCACACTTACCCGCAAATCTGTATCTCCTCCTTCTCCTTTTTCTCGCCTTCGAGACGAGACGACGACGTTTTGAAAAGAGAAACGTCTACTAAATCTCTCTCTCGTTTCCCCGCTCTCAAAGTCTCTCGCTACGAACAACAAAAACAGTTTCGATCGAGAGCGCTTTCTTCGTCTTTCGAGAGCGTTAAAGAGAG
>Ga0115000_10004057_pt1 | contig 12056 bp, 9 predicted proteins | sample ArcticOcean_MG_C_6_FD_89690 | JGI IMG/M metagenome (GOLD analysis project Ga0115000, IMG submission 89690) | Marine microbial communities from western Arctic Ocean - ArcticOcean_MG_CB8_128 | ecosystem: Environmental > Aquatic > Marine > Oceanic | place: Arctic Ocean: Canada Basin | collected... | reverse complement strand
TTTTTAAAAATTGAATCTTTTATCTCTATAAAATTATCTTTTGGTTTTATTTTGTAGAATTTAATTATTGGTTCAAAGAAATAGATATGGGCATGCGTATTTGAGTTTGTTTCAATAATTCCAAAATTTGTAACTGGGTATTTTATTTGGACTTTCTCTATTTTTTTCTTAATTGCTAAAAATTCATTAATTGAAGCAGTTAACATTTTATTTTTTAAATCTTTAGATTTATTCTTTTTAGATTTAATAATAAATGTTTCTATTGCGTCTGAATTTAATGATAGAGATTCCTTTTTTATATTTTCTAGTGCTGTTTTTAAGATAAATTTTTGTAGGCTTGAAAGGTACAATTATATGTTTATTGTTATCGTATAAATATATATTTTATTTTATCAATTTCCAAAAATAGCATCTCCTCCTTGAAACTCTGAAGAATCATAATTACCTCTTCCACTTTGTCTCCTTTTATTTTGGTTGATTCTATATTGCAGTGAAAGTCTAAACTCTTGAGTTCTTCTCCATGCAAATTCACCTTTTGTCAAAAAGTTTTCACCACTTCTTTCATATCTTCTTAATCTAGATTTTGTCAAATCTCTAACAGTAAGACTTATAGTTCCTTTTTTGTTTTTAAATACATCTTTAGATAACCCTAGATCTATTCCATAAGATGATAAATTTTTACCTTGAGGTGATTCTGATGGGCCTCTATAATCAATAGTAATTTGACCTTCCAGTTTATTATTAAACATTTTGATTGTATTATTTAATCTTGTTCTCCAACTATATGATTTTGCATAGAAACTTTTCTCATTAAATGTTCCATCTGTTTCAGATTGGAAAAAATTAAATGATCCAGTTGTTCTAAGCCATTTATTATATTCAATTGATCCATTAAGCTCTATTCCATATGCATTTGTTATTCCTAAATTTACTGGTTTAAAAACGGAAAATCCTTGATCATTTACATCTAATATTCTTTCTATTACATCACTTGTATTTCTATAATATGTTCCAAGGTAAAAATTTCCTTTTTTGAATTCTTTTAAAAACCCTATTTCATAAGAATCCGTAAGTTCAGGTTCAAGGAATGGGTTTCCTGTATATGTTGATCTACTATCACCTAATCCATAAAATGGATTTAGGTCCCAAAATCTTGGCCTTCTTAATCTTTTACTATAACTAATTTGTATTGATTCTTTATCACTAAATTCATAAGTTAGGAACGCTGAAGGGAAAAAATTAAAATATTTCAGTGAAGTAGTCTCGTTTGTTTCACTGAGATCAGCAAAGAAATTTGTGTCTTCAAACCTTAACCCTATCTGATAAGATAATTTTCCACTTTGATTTCCTAATTGAGTATAAAAAGAATTTACATCTTGAAAATAATCATATTTATTTGATGGTGGAATTTTTCTCCATATATCATCAAAAAGTTGTTCTGCAAGATAATCACTATTCATTTTGTCATAATCTCTCTTGTAACCTATCTCTAGTTTTCCTTTATTTTCATTGAAAGGGTAGGTGTAGTCTAATCTGATATTTTGATCATATCTATTACTATTTTCAGTAGTTCTTTGTTCTAATCTTTTATCAGGTTCATTATAACTTGTAGCTTTATCGCTTAAATTGTCACTCCATGAAAAGTTTAATTTTAAGTTATGACCTCTATTTTTAAAATTTTTAGTATAAGAAAAATTATAACTTAAATTATTTCGAATTGAGTTTGAGTTTTCAAACCTTGAACTTTTATTTATTTCAATATTATTTGAATTGTAATCAATGTAATTATTTTCACTAATTCCATCACTATCAGAGTCTCTTAAACTAAAAGAAAAATTAAATATATTGTTCTTATTAGGGAAAAAAGAAAAACCGGATCTGATTCCATACGAAAAACTTTCACTATTCCTGTCCCTAGTCACTTTAGATGTAAATGTTGTATCAGGTAGAAAAAAGTTTGAATTTGTATATCCACCACCTTTAGACTCTCTTGAATTAACATTTATACTTGTGAATACTGAAAATTTACTTTTTCTATAATTTAAACTAGTTGATAATCCATTTTGACTAGGATAACCGGTATTAAGGTTTATTGATCCATTTAATCCTTTTAATCTATCTTTTTTTAGTATAATATTCAGAATTCCTGCTGATCCTTCAGCACTATATCTTGATGAAGGATTAGTTATAATTTCCACTTTGTCAATTTCACTACTTTGTAACTGTTTTAAAGCATTTGGTCCATCTAAACCCATCATACTTGCTGGTTTACCATCAACTAAAATTCGAACACTTTGAGAGCCTCTTAAACTTATATTACCTTCAATATCAACATCAATAGATGGGATATTTTCAAGAATTTCTTCTGCAGTTCCACCTTTATTACTTAAATCTTTACCAACATTAAAAACTCTTTTATCTAATTTTAATTCCAAGCTACTTTTTTCTGCTCTTACAGTTACTTCATCTAAATTTGTTGCGTCAGCTACTAATAATACATCATTTATTGATATTTCTCTATTTTGAAGATCAAATGGAAGTGCTATATTCTTATTTTCATAGCCTACATATGAAATTTCAGCAAATAGAGACATACCTCTTCTTTTATTTTCTGTTTGAATTGATCTTTTTTCTTTAATTTTTTCCATCATTTTTTTTGGATCAATTTCAATTTTGAATCTTCCATTTTCTTCAGAAATTCCTCCTGACACTAAAATTGAGTCAGAAGTAAAAATAGAAATTGATGCAAATGATAATCCATCCATTGTTTCAGAATCTAATAGTCTTCCCTTAACTGTCATATTTGACATTTGAAAATTACCAGCTCCACCATTCCACTGTCCTCTTTGTTGTGAAAAAAGATTTAAACTGCTAAAAAGGAATAAAAATAATATTATATAATTTTTCATTTGATTTTTTGTTCTATACGGTATTAGACGTTTTTAATTATAATAACTTGTATTAATTAATTAAATAAATAGATTATTAAAATAATAAACGCAAAAGTACCTAAACCTTGTGTAATACTCATTAAAGAAAAGTATTTTATTCCGTCATTCATTTTTAGATTTGATTTTTGAGTAACTATCCAAAAAAAGGAATCATTTATATGAGAAATCATCATTGAACCAGCTCCTAGTGATAATACTATCATTGCTATACTAAAGGATGTAAAATGGTATGAGCTAATCAATGGAAAAATAATTGAACTTCCTATGATCATTGCTGAAGTACTTGAACCTTGACTAGTTTTTAAAATTACACTTATTATAAAGCATATGCATGCAATATAAATTAAGGAAACATTATTATTAGTAAATACATTTGATAGTAAAGATGTTAGTTCAGAATTTTTAATAACATTTCCAAAAGAAGCACCCATACAAGTTAAAATTAATATTGGAGCAGAATTTTTAAAAGCTTTGCTAATTATACTTAATTTTTTTTCTTTTACATATGGAAGGAAAAATGATAAAATAACCCCAATTAATAATGCGACAATGGGATTTCCTATAATTTTTATTAATGGAATTAAATGTATTAAATTTTCATTATTTATAAAATTAGTTAAAGTGTTTAAACTGATTAAAAATAATGGAATTAGTATAACTAATACGGGTAATATATAATTTGAACTTATGTTTATTTCATTAAATGTTTTTTTAATTTTTAATCTCCCAAAAATTATTTTAGCATAAAAAAAAGAAATTAAAGAAGCTGGAATTGAAACTATTATACTTAAAAGCATAATATCGCCAATCATAGAAATACTATTTAAATTATTAATTGCAGCTAGTGGTCCTGGAGTAGGAGGTACTAATGTATGAGAAGCATAGAGTCCTCCTGATAAGGATAAGTTTAGACTTGTAAGTGAATAATTTGCTGATGAAGCAATAGATTTTGAAATTCCATTTAAAATTAAAAATCCTGAGTCACAAAAAACTACAGTTCCTAGGAAAAGTCCTAATAAGTTTAATGAGAGTAATGTTTTATTTTGAAAATTATATAAAATTAAATTCCCAAATTTTTTAATAGAATTACTTTCCTTTAAGGATTCTCCAATTATTGCACTAAAAATTATTATTAATCCTATTGATTTAATAGCATTTGAGAATCCTATTATTAAGTATTCTAAAATTAAAGTTAAATTCATATTGAGTAAAATTCCTAAGAAAAAGCTTCCAATTAATAAACTTATTGCAGGATGAATCTTAAATTTAGAAGTAAGTAATAAAATTAATATTATTGATAATAAGAGATAGACTAATATTATCATTCATTGGTATTTAGGGATAATAGATACATCACAGCCATTCTTATTGCAACTCCATTTTCAACTTGGTCTAGTATTATTGAATTTTTTGAATCTGCTACATCACTATTAATTTCTATACCTCTGTTTATTGGGCCTGGATGCATTATAATAATATCTTTATTTATTTTATCTAATAATTTTTTATTGATACCAAAATATAAACTGTATTCCCTTAAAGAGGGGAAAAAATTAATTTTTTGCCTTTCAAGTTGAATTCTTAATACATTAGCAACATCACACCATATTAATGCTTTATTGATATCATTTTCTATAATAACTTCAAAGTCATTCATGTACTTTGGTATGAGTGTAGATGGACCACATATCATGACCTCTGCACCAAGTTTTTTTAAGGAATATATATTTGAAATAGCGACCCTTGAATGAAGAATATCTCCAATTATTGCAATTTTTTTACCTTTTAATGTACCTAATTTTTCTTTTATAGAAAATGCATCAAGTAATGCTTGAGTAGGATGTTCATGCGTTCCATCTCCAGCATTTATTATACTTGTATTAATTTTATCAGATATGAAATGAGGTGCGCCAGGACTAGGGTGTCGCATTACTATCATATCTACCTTCATAACAAGTATATTATTAATAGTATCTAATAAACTTTCACCTTTGTTTACAGAGCTTACTGAGGATGAAAAGTTAATAATATCTGCAGAAAGTCTTTTTTCAGCAAGTTCAAAAGATAATTTTGTTCTAGTGCTACTTTCAAAAAATATATTAGCGATTGTTAAATGTCTTAATGATGGTACTTTTTTTATAGGCCTTGATAAAACTTCTTTAAACATTTTTGCCGTTTCAAAAATTAATTCTATTTCTTCAATAGATAAATCTTTAATTCCAAGTAAATGTTTTGATTTTAGTTTATTCATTATTTGTTATCCATATATTGTCTTCTTCAAAACCTTGTTCTATTAGGTTAACTATAATTTTTTGAGATGTAATAGTATTAATTTTGGTACCATAATATGTTGGCTCTATAGGAATATGTCTACTAAATTTTCTATCGATTAATACTAATAATTCAATTTTATTAGGTCTTCCAAAGTTCATAATTCCTTCCATTGCAGATCTAACAGTTCTTCCGGTAAATAAGACATCGTCTATTATTATAACATTTTTGTTATCTAATAGATAAGGCATGAATGTTTCTTTTGCTTTTGGTACTTCTTTTGTTCTGAAATCATCTCTATAAAATGTTGTATCTAAAAATCCAGAAGGAATTTCAATTGAAAGAAGATTATTTAGAGTTTTTATTATTCTATTTTGCAAATAGATACCTCTTGGTTGTAAGCCAATTAATATTGATTTTTCAAAATTTGAATGATTTTCTATTAGTTGATGACAAAGACGGTCAATGGTTATATCCAATCTTTTTTTATCAAATAACTTAGACTTAAGCATCATTTTATCTACAAATATAGTTTCATTTTAAGAAAAAATTTCAACTATTTTATTATTTCAAAGTTACAAATAAAAAATACCCTTCTATTTACTTTTAAATCATCTTTTACAGTATTTTTTATCTTTTGAATTCCATATGTATAATAGTTATTATTATACCATAATTTAGTTGCTTCATGATTTGTTTCAGTTTCTTTAATTTTATCATTTTTAAATTTTGTCATTATAGGAAGAGTTTTTATCTCTTTATTTTCATTTATTAAGACATATTTAAAAAATCCTTTACTAACATAAAAGGATATTATTTTGTCTTTATAAAATAAGTTATTAAAGTATGGGACTTTTTCAAAGGTGTTAAGATTATGAATTTTAAATGATTCATTCCAATTTATCTCTCCACTTAAATTAAAACTAGTTATCAAAAATTTAGTATGATCATAACCTTTAAAATTAGGATTTATCATTTTATCATATCTGGCAGCATATGTATTGTAATATGGAATATATGAATAGTTACTATTATTATAATTTAATAGTATGGACTCTGCACTAAAAATTAAATCATTACCATTTTTATATAGTTCATCAGGAATGAAATCATGGTTTAATTTAATTTTATCAAAATCTTTATTTTTAATTTTTTTTAAGATATTTTTTTTAAGATATGTTTTGTCATCATTATAAAAGTTAGGTAGCTCAAAAAAATTATAATTCTTTAAATATTCTAATTTGTTATCTGAAAAACTTGAAATATATATTCCTATAGCATCATTTGAATTTTTTAATGCATATAGACCAATTCCAATTATTTTGTTATTATCTATGTTATAGAAATTTCCATTAATTATATGCTTATTTTCAATAGAAAATTGTATTCTGTCAATTTCATTTCCATTTATATTATATCTTCTTTTAGAGATTAAATTTGATTTATCAAAATTTTCACTTATAACAATAATTTCGAAAATTGATTGATTAATTTTTTTAATTTTTAATACTTTTTCATTTGTTTTTAATGATGTATATAAGTTTTTAAATCTCTTATTTCTAATATTATAAATATTTAAAAAATTTTCTCCTTTTTTGTTACTACTTGAAAATACTATGACATTATTATATATAATAAAATCTATTATACTTAAACTAATTGGTAATTTTATTTCATATCTTAAAATTTTGGATGAATCTGAATTTATTTTCGTTAGCATATATTCTTTTTCATTTGAATATTCTTTTTTAAATAAAATATTAAAATTATTATTTTCAGATTTTTTTTTGAGAAGAGTATACGACCTATCAATCTCAATTTCTTTCTTAAAATGTTTATTTAAATTTCTATTGAATATTGAAAAATCCCATTTAATATCTTTTCCAGTTTCATAGTCTCTTATTAATAACAATTCTTTGGAATTTGATTCTACCCAGTAATTTCTATTTAAAAACTCTACTTCAAATTCAATTCTCTTTTTTTGCTGAATTATACTGTCTAAATTGATATAAGATTTTAAGTCATTACTATAACTTATTGTTAGTAATAAAAAAAAATAAAAAATATTAGAATTTTTTATATTAGATAAAATGTTGAAAATATTGATAATTCGTTTTTCTTCCATTGGGGATATAGTTTTGACTTCACCTGTCCCTAGATTACTTAAAAAAAAATTTCCAAATTCAAAATTACATTTCATTACTAAAAAAAACTATTATGATTTATATAGATATAACAAAAATCTTGATAAAATTATACTTTTTGAAAAAAATTTATTTTCTACTGCGATTAAACTTAGAAAAGAATCATATGATATAGTAATCGATTTACATAATAATCTTAGATCTAAGTTTATAAGACTAGTATTATTTAAAAAATCTTATGTATATAATAAAGATTTTCTTAAAAGATGGTTGATTGTAAATTTTAAGCTAAAAATTAAATTACCTCATATAGTTGAATCTTATATTTTAACTTTAAAACCACTTGGTATTAAAGATGATTTAAAGGGTTTAGAATATTTTATATCATCTAAAGATGAAGTTGAAGATAATTGGCTACCAACTTCTCATAGAAAAAAGTATACTATTGTAATTATAGGAGCTAAATATTTCACAAAAAGACTTCCAATAAAAAAAGCGATTGAATTATGTGATAAAATAAATTCACCTATTATTTTATTGGGTGGTAAAGATTCTAAAAATGAAGGATTAGAAATTGAAAAATTTTTTGATGAAAGTAAAGATTTTGAAAAGGAAGTATTTGATACCTTAAATAAAAAAACAAAAATTGTTAATATGTGTGGTAAGCTTTCCATTAATCAATCAGCTTTTCTTATAAAGAATGCAGATATTGTATATGCTAATGATACTGGATTAATGCATATATCTGCTGCACTAAAAAAAAAGATTGTTGGAATTTGGGGATCAACACATCCTAACCTTGGATTCTATCCATTTAAAACGAAATTTGCAGTTTATCAAAATAATAATCTTTCTTGTAGGCCTTGTACTAAAATTGGACATTCAAAATGTCCTTTAAATCATTTTAAGTGTATGAATGATTTAAAGTTTGATGATGTGAGTTTATGAAGACATTGGTTATAGTTAGACATAGCAAATCAAGTTGGAAAGATACGAATTTATCTGATTATGATAGACCTCTTAATAAAAGAGGTAAGAAAGATGCTGAATTAATGTCTTTTGAATTAACTAAAAAAAATATGTTGATTGATTTTTTATTATCTAGTTCTTCAAAGAGAACTATACTTACATCAGAATACTTTTTGGATAAAATTAGTATTCATGAACATGAATTTTTTGATGGTTTATATCATGCACCTTCTGATCTGATTTATAATTCTATTCTTAAATTAAAAAATGAATTTAAAAAGGTTATGATTGTAGGCCATAACCCTGGTTTAACAAATATTATAAATTTATTAACTGATCTATCTTTAGATAACTTTCCTACATCAGGAATAGTTATTATAGAATTTAATATTTCTTTTTGGAATGAAGTTAAACCTAGATTGGGAAAAGTAAAATGGATGAAGTTTCCAAAAGATTTTAAATTATAATATATATTCACTCAAATCTTTATTTTGAGTTATAGCATTTAATTTTTCTTCAACCATTTGTTTTGTAATAATTACTTTCGCATTTGGTCCAATTTTTTCTGGGATATCAAATAAGATTTCATTTAAAAGTTTACTCATTACAGTATGAAGTCTTCTTGCACCAATATTTTCAATTTCAGAATTAATTATAAATGCTTTTTCTGAAATCTCTTTTAAAGCATCATCATTAAATATAATTTCTACATTTTCAGATTTGATTAATGCTGTATATTGTTTTGTTAATGAATTTTTTGGTTCATTTAATATTTTAAGAAAATCATCTTGAGTTAAATTATCAAGCTCAACCCTTATTGGAAATCTACCTTGAAGTTCTGGTATTAAGTCAGAAGGTTTTGATAAATGAAAAGCTCCTGCAGCAATAAATAACACATGCTCTGTATTCATAATTCCATATTTTGTAGTTACTGATGTTCCTTCTACAATTGGTAAAAGATCTCTTTGAACACCTTCTCTACTAATATCTGGTCCTCCTCCTTTTTTTGAACCACCACTAATTTTATCTATTTCATCTATAAATATTATTCCAGTATTTTCTGCTTTTTTTAATGCTTCATCCTTTACTTCATCCATATCAATTAACTTTGACATCTCGGATTCTAGGAGTATTTTTTTTGCTTCTCCAATTGTTACTTTTCTCTTTTTATTTTTTTTTGGCATCATATTACCAATCATATCTTGAAGATTCATCATCGAAGATTCATCCATCATACCCCCACCAATCATTCCTATTCCTGAATTATTTTGTTTTTGGATAATAATATCAATTTTTCTATTATCTAATTCTCCATTTTTAACCTTTGATTTAAACTTTTCTCTTGTTTTTTCATTTATCTCTGTGTCTTCATTAGGAAATTTTTTTTCAAGACTTAAATTTATATTTGACTGGACTTTATTTATTGGAGGTATAAGTATATCTAGTATAATATTATTTACACTTTCTTCTGCTTTTATTTTTACTTCTTCCTTTTTTTCAATTTTAACAAGATTGACTGATTGTTCTACTAAATCTCTAACCATACTTTCAACATCTCTTCCAACATACCCAACTTCTGTGAATTTAGAAGCTTCTACTTTTGTGAAAGGGGCTTCAGATAATTTTGCGAGTCTTCTTGCAATTTCAGTTTTCCCAACACCTGTAGTACCAATCATAAGAATATTGTTAGGAATAATTTCATTTTTTATATCTTCAGTAACATTCATTCTTCTCCACCTATTTCTTAGGGCTATTGCAACATTTCTTTTAGCTTCATTTTGACCAATAATATATTTGTCAAGTTCACGAACTATTTCTTGAGGAGTCATGTTTTTAATTTTTTTCATTTTGTAAATTTAAATTTTTTTTAAATTAAAATTAAGAGATATTATATTAGATGTATTTAATGTATTCATTATTACTCTACCATAGTTTAAATTAAATCTCCTCAAAACTATCTCAATACCGTATGATAAACCACCATTATTTCTATTATTTGTTAAAGATAACTCTTGATTTATTTTATAATTATATCCTAATTGAAAATTTAGGTTTTTAGAAATTAAAATTTCTAAACCTATATTCATATGGGATAAAAATTGAGCAAATGAATTCGAGTATAAATCATTTAAAGATAACTTTTCTGATGATTTATTTAATGTAAATGAAACCCTTACAGGCATATATTTAGGTTTAAAAGTTGTTCCTAGTTGCACATATAATGGAAGTGAAATGTTTTCTTTTGATAATAGAAACCCAAAATTTGATATGTTAATTCCAATAGTTATATCTTTTCTGTTAGTAGGATAGAATATTCCTCCTAAATCAATTAAAATCGCATTATTTGCTTTATCATATATTTTTGAAAAAACATATTTAATATTTGTCCCAAAAATAAAATTTGAAAACTTTATTGCTTTAGTGAAATTTATTGAAAATTCTTTGGGATTATATAATCCAGTATAGTTTCCAAATACATCATAACCTTCAAATTTTCCATAAGAAAAGTATTTTATTCCAAGACCATATTTTCCTAGATGATTAATACTATCAGTATATAAGATACTTGATGAACTAATATCAAGAACATATTTCATGTGATTAATTAAAATGTTTTTATTTTTTGAGAAAAATAATAATGATGGATTTGTTAAGTAGTAATTTTGATTTGTGTGCAGTGATACATTATTACCACCTAAAGCTTTAATTTTAGCATTTTCATTTATATTAAGAAATTCAAAATTTGATTGAGGAAAAGATATCGAAATAAAACTAAAATTCATAACCAACAAAATTGTTATAAACTTTAGTTTTTTAGAAGTAGAAAAAAATTTAAGAAAATAGTTTGTATATATCATTAAATATTACGAAAGACATTAAACCAAGTAATATTATAACTCCAAATCTAGTAGAATATTCTAAAAATTTTTCTGATGGCTTTCTTCCAGAAATAATCTCATATGTTAAAAACATGGCATGACCTCCATCAAGTGCAGGGATAGGTAGTAAATTCATGAATGCTAATACCATTGACAATAAAGCTACAATTCTCCAAAAATTATTCCAATCCCATTCTGAACCAAAAATTTGAGCTATTCCAATTGGTCCAGATAAATTTTTTGAAGGATCCATTTTACCTGAGAACATTTTACCAAATGCTTGTATATTTATCCATACAAGATTAAATGCTTTACTTGTACCAATCTCAAATGATTCAGGTAAATTATAAAATTTTTGAGATAGGTTTGCCTTAGAAATTTCAACTCCTATTCCAATTTGACCTTCTTTGCTGACATTTACAATTTTTTCAATTAATGATTTATTTCTTTCAATAGTCATTTGAATAATCGAATTTTTATTTTCTTCAATTGCTTGTTTAAGCTCTAAAAAGTCAATTATTTCATTATTATTTACAGATACAATTTTATCTCCTTTAATAATTCCTGATTCTTGGGCATTAGAAAACACACTATCAATACTAAATGGTAGTCTTAATTTTAAGAATTGACTCAATGACTCTTTTGAAGACATGTAATCAATAAAATTTTCAGGAAGAAAAATTTTTATTTCTTCATTATTTCTCAATACAGTATATGAACTGTTATCATTTAAAAATAAATTTGGATCAAATAATTCACTGTCTCTATTCCAATCTTGATCATTAATTTTTATTATTTTATCACCAGTTTTAAAGCCTACTATTTTTCCAATCTTTAGAGCT
>Ga0115000_10004053_pt1 | contig 12075 bp, 7 predicted proteins | sample ArcticOcean_MG_C_6_FD_89690 | JGI IMG/M metagenome (GOLD analysis project Ga0115000, IMG submission 89690) | Marine microbial communities from western Arctic Ocean - ArcticOcean_MG_CB8_128 | ecosystem: Environmental > Aquatic > Marine > Oceanic | place: Arctic Ocean: Canada Basin | collected... | reverse complement strand
TACCTGCGGAAATGTAGGGAGATCGGGATCGAAAGACCAACCGCGTATCCGAACCTCACCTGGACCTGGTTCGAGTGGGTCCAAAGCCGCCCGCGAGTAGGTGTTGCTGGAGCCCGAAGGGATGTGCACCACCGGTGTGGGTGTGGGTGTGGGTGTGGGTGTGGGTGTCGGTGTAGGACTCGGATTGAAGATTTCACTTAGGGCAGAAATAGCGGCGGAGGGATCAACGATCCCGTAACCGAAGGTGTTGTCGCGTCCGATTGGGCCAGCGTCAATAGCGGTACTTGTCAACGCGGCCCGAACATCATCGACCGAGGCGTCGGGGGCACTCTCGAGCATAAGTAGAGCTACTCCGGCGACGTAGGGCGTAGCCATACTGGTGCCCGACTTTGCTGAATAGCCGCTGAAGGTGCCAACCTGGGCGGCGACGATGCCCACGCCGGGGGCGGCCAAATCGGGCTTGATTATTCCGCCTTCAAGTAGCGTTGGGCCCCGCCCGGAGGTTGACGCGATTGCCTGTGAACTGTCGACCGAGCCGACGGTTATGGCGTCGGCTGAATTGCCAGGAAAGGTCACCGAGCAATAGTCGGGACCTCGGTTACCGGCGGCCGCAACGATAACGATCCCGCCTGCGGCCAAAGAGTCGAGTGACCCTCCGGTATTCGATGAGCCTGGGGAACATGGAGCCCCCTGGATAGAAATGCTCGCGACGTCGATTCCGCCGAAATTGTCACGGTTTTCTAGAATCCAGGCGATGCCCTCGTTGATGTCGGCCTCATAACCTTCTCCCACACAGTCGAGTACTTTCACCGAAACAATGGATGCATCTGGTGCCACGCCCTGATTGCTAGACCCATTGCCAGCGGCGGTGCTGGCTACGTGGGTGCCGTGACCGGTCGGGTCATCGTCGTAGGAAGTTCCCGTCGAGTGGGGGGCACATCCCGACCAGTTGCCACCTCGTGTGTCATAAAATGCCACCACCTTGCCTTCGTCAAGGGATTCGTGGCCGATATCTACGCCGGTGTCGAGTATTGCGATTGTGGTCCCCGCCCCAGTAAATCCGGCCGCCCCTTGGATCGGTGCGCCGGTTGTTGCGGTGGAAAGGTCACTGGCGCGTAGCGGCCGATTGTAAGTGATCGAGGTAATACCGAACTTCGAAGACAGAGACTCCAACTGCACGAGTTGTTCGGTGGTGACCGTGGCCGTGACGACACTGGTGAGTTCGTAGCGAAACGTCTCACCTAGATCGCCAAGAAGACTCTCGAGGAGTTCGGGGTAGTACGTACGTGGTCGTTGATCGAAGGTAATAATTACATCTACTTGGGTGCTAGCTGCGGTCAACTCGACAACATGGGAGGAGACGATCCCGGCCGCTGGAGCAAGAGGATCTGAGCTAGCGAGTCCTGGCGTAGCTAGCAGCGCCGTGGCGCAGAGCATCCCCGCAGCGGCCAGACCAATGAAATGTTTCTTAGACACAGATTCTTCCCGAAGCATGCGAAGATGTCGTTAACAATCTAGGCGGAAACCGTACTTGTTATGGTGTCGCCCTGGATATGGCTGGGTGGTCCTACAATCAACGGGTGCAGAGCATCCGAACGCGCGTGGCGAGCAAACTCCCGTTGGAGTTGTTGTGGAACCTCACATTGCGCGAACTGCGAGGGCAGTACAAGAATTCTAGCTTGGGTTGGGCCTGGTCGGTAATGCGGCCGCTGATCCAAATTGTGGTGTTCATGGCGGTCTTTTCGGTATTTCTAAAGATCGAACCAAGTACGGGTAACCCCAGTGGTATGAACTCTTATGGGTTCTTCTTGATGGTGGGTTTGTTGCCGTGGGGGTTTCATCAGATAGGGGTGACCGCTGCTGCTCGCTCATTGTCGGGGAACAGTGCGCTAATCGGAAAAGTATTTTTCCCGCGCTGGGTACTGCCTACCTCGACGATTCTGGCCCTGTTCTTCACCTTTTTGATCGAAATGGGCGTGTTATTGGTGGCGATGGCACTCATCAAAGGCCATTTTGCCCTGTTGTGGATACCTGTATTGATTCCGTTGATCTTGCTACAACTTGTGTTCGTGGTCGGTTTCGGCTTGCTAGTTTCGTCGGTAAATCTTTATCTCCGCGACGTCGAGCATTTCTTGGGTATTGCGATGCAACCATGGATGTATCTAACGCCGATTCTCTACCCCCTCAACTTGGTACCAAATGACCGGTACATCCTCGGCATTTCGTATCGCACGCTTTACCAACTGAACCCCATGGTTTCTTGGATCAAGGCGTACCGCAATATTCTCTATGACCTGCGGTTTCCTTCACCGGAGCGCTGGGGGGCGTTGTTTATAGGCTCCTTTCTCATGCTGGCCGTCGGGGCAGCAGTGTTCCGGCGTCTAGAACCACGTTTTGCGGAGGAAGTATGAGTTCGGCGGCCATCAGTGTTGATCACCTGAGCAAACGTTTCCGGTTGACCCACGAGCGAAATCAGAGCCTCAAAGCCGCATTGTTACGCGGCGGCCGACACCACTATGAGGAGTTTTGGGCCCTGAGCGATGTGTCTTTCGAGATTCCCGAAGGGTCGACGTTCGGCATTATTGGCTCCAACGGCAGCGGTAAGTCCACGATGCTAAAAGTCATGGCGAGCATCTTGCGCCCGGACAAGGGTTCCATAACGGTCAACGGGTCATTGTCTGCCTTGCTCGAATTGGGGGCCGGGTTCCACCCCGAGCTTTCCGGGCGTGACAACGTCTACCTCAACGGCGCCATTCTCGGTCTAACCCGCGCCGACATCGACGCCCGTTTCGATGCCATTGTTGGTTTCGCAGAGCTAGAACAATTTATCGACCAACCGGTGAAGAACTATTCCTCGGGAATGTATGTCCGACTCGGATTTGCGGTGGCTATCAACGTCGAACCCGAGATTTTGTTGATCGACGAAGTTCTTTCGGTTGGCGATCAGAGCTTTCAGCAGCGCTGCACCGAAAAGATTGCCGAACTCAATAGCGATGGTCGAACGATTGTGATCGTTAGTCACGGAATGAATCGCCTCCGCGAGATGTGCGACACGGCAATTTGGCTCGACCGTGGAGCGCTCCGAGAGCAAGGTAACCCCATCGATGTCATCGATGCGTATCTTCTTGATGCCCAGTCAGGTGGGCGTGACTCGGCTCGTGCGGAACTTATCGATGCTCGACGCAAGGCCGACGTATCGGTCGAGATTCTTGATGCTAGTCATTTACCTACCGACGTTGTTGACTATCGAGGTAGCGGAACAATTCGAGTCCGATTTGATGCCACCGATCTTCCGGCGTCGAGCATTGTTGCCCTTGGCGTGTACCGCCACGACGGGGTTCATGTTGCGTCTTTTAATACGCTTGGTTCGATCGACTTTGTGGCCAAGGATGTCGTAACGGTCGACTATCACGTTGAGAACTGGCCGTTACAGGCCGGAAAGTACGACGTCTCTGTGGCGCTTCACGACCACACGATGGTCGAGGTTCACTACCGCGCCGATAAAGCGGCCAGTTTCCAGGTCCAAGCAAGTAGCGCCGTGGCCGAGCATGGCCTTGTAGCGCTCGGCGGAACCTGGACCGATCAAACCCCGGAATCGTGGGGCGAATAGCTGTCATGGGCCTTCCTATCGAAATCATCGGCACGCCATTGCCCTATGCCGACGGGGCCGAACAGTCTTTGCTCGCCACGCTGCGGTCAGCACCTAGTACGGCAGCAGCATCAGACGATCTGGCCGCCCAGGCCACGGATTGGCCGACTCGGTACCACCTCGCCCGGCAACGCACTAATCTGCTTTGGCCACTCAACGTGAAGCCAGGAATGCGGGTTCTCGATGTAGGGGCAGGCACGGGAGTTAACACTCGATGGTTAGCCGAACAAGGCGCCGAGATCGTTTCGATCGAGGGGTCCTACGAACGGGCTGAGGTGGCAGCGGAACGTTGTCGCGATCTCACGAACGTCACGCTTAAGGTTGGCGACGTGGCCGACCTCGACGAGGTTGGCACGTTTGATCTTGTGGTGTGCATTGGTGTGCTCGAATACGCCAATGACCCAATGGGCGGAGCAGGCGGTGCCGCAGCATTTCTCGACACCCTTACTGCTTTGCTCAAGCCGACAGGTTCACTGGCACTAGCCATCGAGAACCAATTGGGTCTCAAGTATTGGATGGGCTACCCCGAGGACCACCTGGGGCGACCCTTTGTCGGAATAAGTGGCTACCCCGACGACGGCATCCGTACCTATACCCGTGCGACGTTGCTAGAAATGCTGAGAAGTGCGGGACTGGTGGCTCATCATTGGATGTACCCGTACCCCGACTACAAAATGCCGGTCGCCATCTTGACCGATGCCACCTTTGCGGAGGCCGACAGTGTCGAGTTAGTCGACCAACTCATTGGCGTACCAACCGATCCGGCCCATGCTGGCCAGTCGCTTATCGCCGATCAGCGAGCCGTTTCTCGCGTTGTTACCGAGGGCAACTTGGGCGCGGACATGGCGAACTCTTTCTGGGTCGTCGCTAGTCGAGATGGCGCAGCAGTAAAAGACATTGTCGACACCGACGTGGTGGCCTGGCGTTTCAACCAGCCCCGGGCCCAACGCTGGATGGTGGCTGGTGCCGTGAGCGACGATGGCGATCAGCGTCACATCGATCGTGTTCGTCAATACGCTGCGGCCGCAGATATTAAGACCGACTGGCTCACTCAGCGGGTCGAAGTTTCCGAGGCTTACATCGTTGGCACCAATCTCGAACAACAGGTTCTGGAATCACTTCGGCAAGGCGACCTCGAAAAGTTGCATGACATCGTCAAAAAGTGGGCGCACCATATTCGCAATTCTGAAATTTCGCCGGCCACCGGCGAACTCCACCCCTACCAGCGGGCGGGGCGTCCATGTTTACCCGAACAGTTCATCGATGCCGGATTTGGCAACTTCGTTGCTACCGGCGAAGAGATCGTTCAGGTAGATACCGAGTGGCGTGCCACCGGCGGCGTGGATGCCGACCTCGCGGCAACTCGTTCCCTTTGGAACCTGGCCGAGGTCATTGTTCGGTCCAACGTTGCGCACCCCTGGGGTATCTCCGAAACAATTGATGAACTCACCGTACGTCTGGCATCGATAGCTGGATTTGCCATCAGCGATGATGATTTGGGACGCTGGCGACTGGCCGAGGCCGCGTTCGCTTCGCTCGTTACCGGCAACAGTGCCGATGATGTCACCGAGACCTTGATCACGGTTGGGTCGGTAAGCCGAGCCCATCACCAAGAACTTCCCGGCCTGTCCATTACCGATGCGGTGGCTCACATCAGCGACCTTGAGCGGCGCCTGGTCGCCGAGCAATCACGTTCTGCCGAACTGGCCCGAGTGCTCACAGTTTTCCAGAGATTGAACAAGATCCCCGGAGCCGGAGCGGCCCGGCGAGCAGTTCGAAGACTACGCAATCGCTAACGTAATACCCAATATTTGCAGGTCTCATCGGTGTCCGCTAGCCGATACCCGGCTGCGGTAATTGTGTTGGCGAGTGCATCGTCGTTCTTGGCACTTTGACAGATGGCGACTACCTGAAGATCGGCCAAGGCCTGATCGACGACGCCGGGAGGAGTGTCACCTAAGCCGCCCGCCAAGATGCGCGTAAGTTGATCTCGGGCCGGCGCGTGGAAGGCATCATCAAAGGTCTTGCCGGTGACGTATTGCCAGCGAGCATTGATGGGATACACATTGTGACTGAGTACCGCAATGGGGTAGCCCAACGCTTGTGGGGCTGCGACCGTGCCGCCATCGGGGGCCAAGTCCATAAGACGTTGCGCAGAAGTACTTTCGGTTGGAATGTCGAGTCCGGGGGGCCAAACAAGCTGGGCGCCCTGATTGTCCTGAGATAGCACCGAGGTACCCGTGATTAACATGATGACCGCTGCTGCGATGGCTGCGCCGCCGACGTTCCAGGAGGTAAAGCGGTCGCTGAGTGACCCGAGAGCGACGGGCCACTGCGTAGCAATCAAACCCACGGCGGCAGGCACCGGCAAAACCCAGGCCATACGCCAGGAGACGGAATTGACGTTGCTGAGATCGTCAAGCATGTCAAGAACTCCGGGAATCCAAGCCACAAGAACGGCAAGCGGCGCCAACAAGAACAAGAGACGCATCTCGGCGTTGTCCAAAACGACCCAGGCCAACATGATCGCGGCAAGGGCAACGAAGAGGGCTATTCCGGTCCCAAACACGAAGTAGACCTGTTCGGCTGGGTCGATGCGCGGTGACCCGATTCGTCCGAGCGATATTAGGGCAAGTGGGGCGATGTTCAGCGCCGGCTGAGTAGCGGCTCGTAGGGTTACAACGGCAGCGACAAACAAAGGCATTAGCGCCAGCAAAGCAAGGGGTACTCGTTGGAGTTTTTGCGCATATGAAGCTGTCGCCAGGGTCGCCACGATTACGACCACCGGTGCCACGAACATCGACGAACTTGTCAGTCCGATTGCTGCCGTCGAACAAGCAAACAGCAAGGCAAGGTCGCGGCGGTGCCCATGACGCCCCCATCGAACGCCGAAGTGCCACAACGATGGCACGATGACCATCAAGAACACTGCTTTGCCTTGCCAGGCTCGGCCAAAATGAAAATTGCCGAACGAGGCGTGAGAGGCTCCATCAAGAACGATAAACACCAGGGCTGCTACCAAAGCGCCTAGTGGGGCCCGGGCACCAACCGTGCGGAGTAACCGCCACAGCGCAAGCACAGCAAGAGCGCTTACGAGCGGGCCAAAAAGTAAATAGGTGGTGGTTGCCGCGGACACCGGCAACATGGCGGCAACCGTACCGATCATGGCCTCGACGCTTGACTGTGGACCAGGTGGCCGTTGGAACCGGAATACCTCGTCGCTAAAGATGGTGTCGCGAGTCGGAAATTCTCCGTTGTCGTGTTCGATATGGGTTGACCGATTGACGAGGAGGGCATCATCCTCATCGGGGCGCTGCAGCACCATAGAGAGCAGTGCCATTGCCAACGCGACCAGCACCACTAGCCAAACGGTTCGCGCCGGGTTCGATGGCGCCGAATGCCTTGGAGCAGATACCACCTGAGACGGTTCGTCTGATTCGCGCCGTAAAAGAGTGACCGCCGTCGCTAGTGGGAAAAAGAGGAGGGACCACGGAAGCCACCACCAACTTCCCGACATGGTCAGCGCAGCGACCAGAGCACAGCCAACGACAACAACACCCGCAAGGGCTAGAAAGCGCCGGTCAAATCGGACGGATTGTTGTACGGCAGGATGGGTCGAGCCCTTGCGCAGACGAGACGCAAGCCCCGCGGTTGCCCCACAGGTAACAACCCACAGCACGAAGGTGATATTGCGGTGAAGGCCAACTGCCACAGCGATGTGAAACAACGCTGTCCAAAGAGCCAAGGCAACGATAAACGCGCTGACAACAATGTCGAGGTGGCGAGGAGCGAGCCGCCCCAGTGGGCGGTCAAGAGATGAGGCTTGCATGAAGTATCCATAATGCCCGACAAGTTGGCATGTTCGCTGCACCCATGGGCGGTAGTCTCCCTGCGATGGATGCAACCAAAGTAGTAATTATTGGTGGGGGCCCCGGAGGAAACGCCTGTGCCACCACGGCGGCCCGGTTGGGGGCGCAGGTAACCATGATCGAACGTGACGTTGTTGGCGGCGCAGCGCATCTGTGGGATTGCATCCCGTCGAAGTCGATGATCGCTACGGGCGGCGCAATGTCCTTCTTGTCGCGAACCCAAGGTATGGGACTGGCCGGTGTCACTCCCACGGTCGATCTTGTCGCCCTAAAGGAACGGCTTGAACACATCAAGGACCGCCTGCGTAGTCAAATGGAAAATCTGCTCGAAAGCCAGGGAGTCAACTTGGTGACAGGCAGTGGACGCATTGATGGTCCGCATCGTGTCATTGCCGATACCGCTGAAGGCGAATTAATTTTCGAAGCCGACTTTGTCGTGATCTGCACCGGAAGTCGGCCCCGAATTCCGGATTGGGTTGAGCCCGACGGCGACCGGGTGCTTACAACCCGAGACGCCTATCCGCCGCGTGAGATGCCGACGCACCTTGTGGTTGTTGGGTCAGGTGTTACGGGCGTGGAGTTTGTGCACATGTTCAAGTCCTTTGGTGCCGATGTGTCGTTGGTAGTGAGTCGCCAACATGTGCTGCCCCTAAAGGATCCCGAGGTCGCTGCTGCTCTCGAAGACGATTTCTTGCGCCGTGGCGTTCGGTTGTACAAAGGGGCGCGTGCCACTGGCGTTGAGCGGACTACCGAAGGTGTTCAGGTCATGTGCGACGATGGGCGCATAATCGAAGGAAGTCATGTGCTGCTTGCTATTGGTTCAATTCCGAACAGCGAAACGCTGGGTCTCGAGACCATTGGGCTAGAAACGAAGTGGGGCTACATCCCCAACGATCACAACTGCAAAAGCGAAGTCGATTGGGTTTATACCGCCGGTGATGTGTCGGGCAAGTTGCCGTTGTCGTCCGTGGCAACGATGCAAGGCCGCAAGGTCGCCGAACATGCTCTCGGGTTGCACCGTGAGCGGTCCCATACCCATATCGACTACGACAAGGCCGCTTCAGCAATTTTTACCGAACCCGAAATCGCCGATGTTGGATTAGCCGAAGCAGATGCTTTCGCGGAGGGTCGCAAGATCCGGGTAACGAAGGTGCCTTTTTCAATTTCGGCCAAAGCACTTATCAATGATGATCCGCGCGGATTTGTCAAGATTGTTTCCGACCCAGCAACGGGGGTTGTGCTGGGTGGATCAATCGTGGGACGTCATGCTGCTGAACTAATCTCGGTTCTGGCGCTGGCCGTCACCGCTGGACTGACGGTCACTCACATCCACGAGACACTCATGGTGCATCCGTCGCTGGCAGAAGTCTTGGCCGAAGCGGCTGAATAGCACTGCTTGGTTTGTCCTAGTCGGGCCTGGTCGGCAACTCTAGGGACGTACCAAGAGTCCCAGATGGAGATGCAATGAAGTTAGCCATGGCTATGAGCTACAACGGTAACCCGCGCGATGCCGCGCAGGAAGCCCAAGATCTCGAGGCGGCGGGAGTTGACCTGATCTGGGTCCCCGAGTTGTATGGCTTCGATGCCATTAGCGCCTTGGGGTTTCTTGCTGCGAAGACCAGCACGATGCAACTCATGTCGGGCATCCTGCCGATTTACTCGCGTACGCCAACGCTCATGGCCATGACCGCGGCCGGACTCGATGCTTTGTCCGAGGGACGTTTCAATTTGGGCCTCGGTGTCTCCGGACCGCAGGTAATCGAAGGCTGGCATGGAGTGAAGTTCGATGCACCCATCGGACGCACACGCGAGATTATGGACATCTGCCGACAGGTCTGGCGTCGTGAAAAGGTAACCATCGACGGCAAGTACTACACGTTGCCGCTCCCCGAAGACCAAGGCACCGGCCTCGGCAAACCGCTCAAGATGATCAACCACATGGTCCGCCCGGATATCCCGATCTACCTGGCCAGCCTGGGCCCCAAGAATGTGGAACTCACCGCTGAGGCTGCCACCGGATGGCTTCCCATCTTTTTCCACCCTGACAAGGCCATGGACATTTGGGGCGAGTCCCTCGAAAAGGGCATGGCGAAGCGCGACGCTTCACTCGGACCCCTCGAGATGATTGCGGGTGGCACGCTTTCCATCTGTGATGAGGACACCGCACAACGTCTGCGTGATCAACAGCGCGGTATCACCGCCCTTTATGTCGGGGGCATGGGGGCCAAGGGCAAGAACTTCTACAACGACATCTTCTGTCGATATGGCTACGAAGATCAGGCCACCAAGATCCAGGAGTTGTATCTTTCCGGTCGGCGCGAGGAAGCCGAAGCGCTCGTTCCGGACGACTTCTTGGCGGCCACCCAGTTGGTCGGTGACGAGGGATTCGTCCGTGATCGCATTGAGTCGTACCGGGCCGCGGGCGTTACCTGGTTGCAGGTGCACCCCGTCGGCGAAAATCGTGTCGAGATGCTCGACAAGGTCAAGAGTTGGGCTGCTTGATGAACCTTCGTATTGCCGACCTATTCAAACTCGATGGCAAGGTTGCTGTGGTTACGGGCGGCTCGCGCGGTATTGGTTACATGATCGCCAGCGGTCTGGTTGCCAACGGCGTAAAGGTGTTCATAACCTCGCGCAAGGCCGACGCCTGCGATGCCGCGGCGCTCGAGTTGGGCGAATTATGTACGTCAGTCCCCGCCGACCTTACAACCGCCGACGGTATCGAAACGGTGCGCAGCGCCGTTTCGGCTGAACACGATGCATTGCACATCTTGGTCAACAATGCTGGTGCCACGTGGGGCGCACCCATCGATGAGTTCCCCGAAATTGGGTTCGACAAAATTCTCGATATCAACGTCAAGGCACCTTTCATGGTGACGCAGGCCTTCTTACCCCTCTTGCGAGCAGCAGGAGACCATGTCGATCCCGCCCGCATCGTGATGGTGGGCTCTATTGACGGCCTGCGAGTATCGCCGATGCCGACGTTCTCCTACTCGGCTTCTAAGGCAGGAATCCATCACATGGGACGCCAGATGGCTCATGCCTTGGTCGGCGATCACATCACGGTCAACTGCATTGCTCCAGGACCATTTGAGTCCGACATGATGGCCTTTGCCCTAAATGACGAAGCAATGCGAGCCGCTGTTGAGGCCGAAGTACCCCGCAAGCGCATCGGCACGCCCGAAGATGTGGCCGGAACGGTGATTTATCTCGCCAGTAGAGCGGGCGCGTACATCACCGGAACAGTCATTGCGATCGACGGCGGTATGGCAACGAAGTAGTAGCGCCCCGGACGAAACATCCGGAGCGCCTACCGTTAGTCGTTGCTTTGCATGTGCGAGCGGCGCGCTTTGCGGTTGGGCCGGCCACCGGGGCCGGAGGACTGGTTGGCCGTGCGGTTGCTGGCCTTGCTGCTACTAGGACTCGAAGGCCGACTGCTGGATCCGGTCGAGCGTTTGCCACGCTCGCCGCCGTCGTACCGATCGGATCGGTTGCGGTCGCCACGTGTTGGGCGATCGCTGCGTTCGGAACGCTCACGACTTTCTGGTCGCTGGTCCCCGGACCGTTCAGGTCGGCTGGCGCTGCTCGACTCGTTGCGGCCGTAGTGTCGTGGCCGTTCTGAGCGTCCGCGACCATCGGATTGTCCGTCGCGGTCATAGCGACTGGATCGTTCCGGCCGCCCGCTGGCTTGGGAGTCACTTCGTTCGTACCGTGTCGATCGTTCGGAACGTCCGCTGTCACCCGATGAGGTGCGGTCGTCGCGGCTGGGACGGTCGGCACGGCTGGAACGCTCGTCACGGTCGTTGCGGTTGTGGCTCTTATTCTTGGGGCCACGGTAGTTGTTACTGCCACGGTCATCGCGGCGACCATTGTGCCCAGATCCACCTTGTCGACCCTGTCGGCCTTGGCCGTTGTCGCCGTATTTCTCCTGGCGGCGCTGAGCAGGGCTCTTCGCTACCAGTTCAGGCGGCTTACCGGGGGTGTGTTCTAACAGCGCATTGACGTTGGGTTCGGTAAATGGCTCGTCCAAACCGGCCTTGTTCTGGAGTTTGCGCATATCTTTCAATTGGGAGCCTTGCACGAACGAAACCACGACACCGCCGAGGCCAGCACGAGCGGTTCGTCCGGAGCGGTGGACGTAGTCCTTGTGATCAGCAGGGGGGTCGAAGTGCACAACGGAGGCAACGGCGTCGACATGGATACCGCGGGCGGCCACATCGGTAGCGACCAGGACTTGCGCCTGGTTGCCGGTGAACTCGTCGAGGGCGCGGGTGCGCTGTCCTTGACTGCGGCCACCGTGGATGGCTACGGCCTTCACGCCTAGTTTTACGAGACGCTTAGCAAGGCGGTCTGATCCGTGCCGGGTGCGGCAAAACACGATCGATGGCCACGCGGCATTGACGATGTCTGCGGTGAGTTGGGTGCGTTCGTCTTGGCTCGTCTTCCAAAACACGTGGTGGGCCACCGTAATGTCCGGGGTCGCTTCACCGATTTCGTGTTTGACTGGGTTGTTTTGATAATCGCGTGTGAGCTTGGCCACGTCACCGTCGAGGGTGG
>Ga0115000_10004051_pt1 | contig 12079 bp, 12 predicted proteins | sample ArcticOcean_MG_C_6_FD_89690 | JGI IMG/M metagenome (GOLD analysis project Ga0115000, IMG submission 89690) | Marine microbial communities from western Arctic Ocean - ArcticOcean_MG_CB8_128 | ecosystem: Environmental > Aquatic > Marine > Oceanic | place: Arctic Ocean: Canada Basin | collected... | reverse complement strand
CGCAACAGCAGTAGTTCGACCCGTATCAGAGCCATAAAATAATCCAATTTTCATAGTTTTTTAATTTAATTTAAATGAATTTATTACTCCATTTTTAGTCCAAAATTGACTGTTGGAAGACTCCGTTAAATAGTTGTTTTTTGTTTTTGAAACTACCTTATTTTGTGATCTCAAACTATCAGTATCAATTGTAATTTTTTCTAAAAAGAGTACTAAGCCATCAAGGTCTTTTTTCTGAATGTTTATATTAAAATAGTTAGTGCCGTTAGAAATATTTATTCCACATTCAGAGCAGCATTGCTTACTTTCGTTCATATAAAAGTCAAGAATAATTGTCTTTAAATTTTTAAATTTTTTGTAACTATTGACAACAGTTACATCCTTATGTTTAAGGACAAAAGAGTCTTTGAAAACCCAGCATCTCCATTCTTTATAAGTGTTCATTTCGTAGTATTCCATGTCTGTTAGATAATTTGTTGGGACAAAACTACAAGGATTAGGTTTCTTATTCAATACCGTTTATTTGGTATTTTTGAAGATTATTGCTCTTGTTTTTGTGTTTTTTAAGTCAATTGTGAGTTTAGTTTGATCATTTAGGTATTGGTGATGTGGTAATGCCCTAATAATACTAGGTTGTATTTGTTTTTTTTTAATATTATCGGTAATAATTGTACTTTTTAAGTAAAAAAAGCTTTAATAGTGTTGTAGTCGGAGGTGTTTTTAATATACCGCAAAGTAGGTATTGTACTTGGCCTACTTTTGAAAGAGCTTTGTCCAAAAAAAAATATTATGAAAAAATTAATTTACTCCATTAGTGCAATTGTTGCACTAAGTGTTATTTCTTCATCTTGTTCCAAGGATGGATGTACTAATGAAAATGCACTAAACTTTGATGAGGGCGCTGAAGATGATGATGCGTCTTGTCTTTTTGCATATGAACAAGCTAAGGCATCGTTAAAGCACAATTATGCGGAATTAGTATTTGCTAATTACGAAGATGCGTATACTGAAGCGGTTAAATTACAGACTGCAATTGATGTATTCTTGGCATCTAAAAATTCTAGCAATTTTGAAGCTTGTAAAACGGCTTGGAAAGCTTCAAGAATTCCTTACGGACAAACAGAGGCTTTTCGTTTTGCAAATGGACCAATTGATGATGAGGATGGTCCAGAAGGTGCACTAAATGCTTGGCCACTAGATGAGGGATATGTTGATTACATTTCAGGAAAAAGCACTTCTGGAATTATTAATGATGGTGTAACAAGTATCACAAGTTCTTCTCTAGAAGCTCTTAACGAGCAGGGAGGTGAAAAGAACATTTCTATTGGTTATCATGCTATTGAGTTTTTATTGTGGGGTCAAGATAGTCCAGATGCATCTTTAAAAACACCAGGATCTAGACCATATACTGACTATTTAACAACAGGAGGTACTGCTAGTAATCAGCAAAGGAGATCTGATTATTTGAAAGCAACAATGGATTTATTACTTAGTCATTTATTAAGTGTTAAGAATGAGTGGGATTCAAGTATTTCAGGTAATTATAGGACAACTTTTTTAGCTTTAGATGCTGATGTTGCCGTAACAAATTTGATTGCTTCGATTGGTATATTAAGTAAGTCAGAGTTAGCGGGAGAAAGGATTTTTGTGGCTTTGGATAACAAAGATCAAGAAGACGAACATTCTTGTTTCAGTGATAATACTAATCAAGATATTATTTTGAATGCTCAAGGAATACAAAATGTATTCTTAGGAACTTATACGAGACTTGATGGAAGTGTAGTTTCTGGTGGATCGTTGTACGACTTATTAATGTATGAGAATGAAACACTCGCAGAATCAATTAAAACTTTATGTGAAAAGAGTGTTTCCAGTGCAAAATCAATTCCATTTCCTTTTGATTATGCTTTAACACAAGAGTCAACAGGAGGTACTGGTCCAATCATGTTAACAGTTACTGATTTACAATCTTTAGGAGACGAATTATCTAAAGGAGCAACAGCGTTAGGTTTAACTATAAGTACTGACCTGCCTGATTAAGGCGTTTTTGGGAGCTTTCAAAAAGAATTGATTCATAAATTTTATTAGTTTTCAAATGAGTAGGTTTATTATCATTCTTATAGCTGCTACATCTTGTTTCTCTTGTAAAAAGGAGCAACAGGATGTTGTTGTGTTTAAACAGTTCTCCGGAGGAATAGATAACACGGTTTTTGATATTTCACAGAATGCTTTTGGTTACCCATCTCCAGGGATATCAAATTATGAAGAGTTGTTATTTGCTGTGGGAAACTCTTTTTTTAGACAAAATTGGGTTTCCGCTCCAGCTTCAACTACTGCAAGGGACGGACTAGGGCCTTATTTCAATGCTCGCAACTGTTCTTCTTGTCACTTTAAAGATGGCAGGGGTCGTCCACCAAATTTTACCGGCGAGTTATCTACGGGTTTACTAATTAGATTAAGTATCCCTGGAATAGGTGAGCATGGGGGGCCTTTGGGCCATCAGAGTTATGGACGGCAATTACAGGACGCGTCCTTGCCAGAGCTGCTTGTAGAGGGTGATTTACAAATTACTTATGTTGATATTTCAGGTACTTTCAGTGACGGAACACCTTACAGTCTTAGGAAACCTACTTATAGTATTATCAGCGGAAATTATGGTGCTTTAGGTGCGGGATTAATGATGTCGCCCAGAGTTGGTCAACAAATGATTGGATTAGGTTTACTGGAAGCCATTAGCGAAAATACATTAATGAATTTGTGTGATGAATTCGACAGCGATGGAAATGGTATTTCGGGTAAATTGAACTACGTATGGGACGAAGTCAATAAACGTACTTCTGTAGGTCGATTTGGATGGAAAGCGAATCAACCTTCTTTATATCAGCAAACAGCAGGAGCGTTTTTAGGTGACTTGGGAATAACCACGGAACTTTTTAATGTTGAAAACTGTTCTGATTCTCAAGTTGATTGCGGATCCATTGTTAACGGAGGGGTTCCCGAAATTACAAATGACGACCTTGAAAAAGTAGTTTTGTATCTTAGTAATTTGGCCGTTCCAGCTCAAAGAGACTATGAGGACGAAGTGGTAGTGCGGGGGGGAAAAAATTTTTCAATTATAGGTTGTGCTTCTTGTCATATACCAAGTTTAGTAACTGCTAATCATTCCAAATTTAGCAACTTATCCAACCAACGAATAGCTCCTTATACTGATTTACTTTTGCATGACATGGGTAGTGAATTGGCTGACAATAGGCCAGATTTTTTAGCAAATGGAAACGAATGGAGGACTCAACCATTATGGGGTTTAGGACTAATTGAAACTGTTAATGGACATACTTACCTTTTGCATGACGGCAGGGCTAGAAACATTGAAGAAGCAATATTGTGGCATGGTGGTGAAGGAGAAGCTTCCAAAAAATTATTTATCGACCTGCCCGCAAAAGAAAGAGAAAGTATTTTAACATTTTTAAAGTCATTATGAGAAATTTACATAAGTTTTCAATTTTAACATTTCTATTAAGTATTGGATTCATTTTGAGTTGTAAAAAAGATAAAAAATCCGCAGAATTTGATTCTCCCCAGATGTTCTTAGATATTACAAAAAACGTGATACTTCCAAATATCAGTGCCTTTAAATCGGATGTTACAAAATTAAAAAATGTTTTACAGATTTTAAAGAATAACCCAACTGAGGCTACTTTACAAGGTGCTCAGAATCAACTGGTAAATACATCTGAGAACTGGCATCGATGTGAGTTCTTTAATTTAGGTGAAGTGAAAAATTCATTTATTTGAAAATAAACACCTGGCCTACTAATACTACGAAATTGTTGGAACATGTTGTGGGTTCAGAAACTTTATCATCCTCTTTCATTGATAAGAGTGGGTCTAGTGTGAAAGGGTTGCCCGCAATAGAGTATTTGCTTTTTGATAATGTTAATGGCAACCAAGCTGTATTGGACTCGTTATTGACATCTGTAAATGCTTCAAGAAAACTTGAGTATTTATTGGCTTTGGGATCTAATTTAGAACAACAATCGATAAAACTAGAAGAAATTTGGACAGGAGGTTATGCTCTTACATTCGTTGGAAACAAAGACGAAGGTTTTGGAGGCAGTCTTGCTCTTTTGATAAATGAAATTAGTCATAAAACTGAACATGTGGTTCTTTCAAAAATTAGGGAGCCGCTTAACCTTTTGGGGAACCCTGCGGTTAATATAGTATTTGCGGAGTCGTTTCGCAGCGGAAAGTCTTTGAGTCACATAAAGAATAATTTAAATACTTTGGAGGCATGTTTTAAAGGTTCATATTCTGATCCAGAAACAATAGGATTATATGACTTGTTACAAAGTAGTGCGGGTGAAGATATATTGATAAGCGAGGTGAAAATTAAAATTACTACGCAAATTAATAAGCTGCAAATTTTGATGAATGATTACCCGGAATCATATGAGGAAACTTTTGATATTTCGGGGATTAACTTAAGTGATTTTTATGATGAGTGGCGAAATTTATTAGTACTAATTAAAGTAGATATGCCACATGAGTTGGGTGTTGCTATAACCATAAGTGATAATGATGGTGATTAGCTACTTTTTTAGGTGACAATTTATTTTTTCCTAAACATTTTAAAGTATGCCACAAAAGGTCTATAAAGGTTTTTGAGAAAAGAATTATAATTTTCATCCTCCTCCTTGCCTAAGCCGAATGTAATTTTGTGCGTTTTTTTAGAGTGAACTAAAGTGCCAAAAATAAAATCCCAGAGTGCTAATTTTGCCCCCATGTTTTTATTGTAATGAATAGGGTTAGTGCTATGGTGAATTTGATGTTGAGATGGGCTAATAAAAATGTTTTCAATTGGTGAAAAATAGCTCAGTTTTACGTGAGAATGCCTCAAGTTTGAACCCCAAAATAAGAACACAAAACTTAATATATTTACTCCTATAAAATCAAATGTGTGTACTTGAAAATTGGATAAATAGTCGAACAATCCTGTGATTACTCCAAATACTAAAATTCCTTTAGTATTATTGATTAGCAGCTCTCCTGGGTGAATACGATATTGTGTAATAGGGTTTAATACTTTTGCTGAGTGATGGATTTTGTGAAATTCCCATAAAAATCGATTTTTATGAAATGCCAAATGTACTAGGTAAGAGAAGAAATCTTGAAAGAGTGTCAGTGCAATTGTATAAAGTATAATTGTATGCCCTGCAGATAAAGAAGGCGAAAATACTCCTAAATACATTGTCATGTAGTCACTTAAATAAAAGGAGATGTATAAACCAAGTATTAAGTATGGACCAATAAATACTAATTTTATAATGCTATTGAAGAAAAAAAAGAAGTAATCTATGTATGCTGAGGTACTCCCCCAAATTTTTCGGTTAAATATATATTTTAAAAATGAATAATGTGATTTTGATTTGCGGTAGACATAAAAAGCTAGAGCAAAAGAGCTAAGTAAATATAGAACATAAACTCTTTTTTTTGGATTAAAAAGAGTCGAAATTGAAAAGTCAAAACTCGCCGTAATAACATCAATAATATCATCGGTGATCATTACTTAAAGATACTCAATTTAAAATTTTAAAAACAGTTTATATTGTGTTTGTATATGTGGAGGTAAGATCTAATCTTCTCAAAATAATATCGATGATGAAGCCAGCGGAATCAAATCAACTTACTAATGATAACCTTTAAGAAAATTAGTTTTGATTTTATAGAACCTAATCTGAGACGTTCGTATGTGAAATTTAAATGACCTTATATCTTACAGTCTACATTCACTAGTCTCTGCGAACTGGACTTGCAATAAAAAGTAGGACAGTTTTTCTACTACCTATGCTGCGTTTTTGATATTCATAAATTCTAATTCAATTTCTTTAGGTGTTTTATAATCTAAAGAAGAGTGTAATCTTCTCGTATTATACCAAGTTTCAATATATTCAAACACCCCTGTTTTAGCGTGTGCTATGATTTTGTAATCATCATGATAAACCAACTCTGACTTTAATATTTTAAAGAAAATTTCCGCCACTGCGTTATCCCAGTAATTACCTTTCCTATTCATGCTTTGAACAATCAAACAATTATCTTTCAACAACTTTCTGAATTCTTTACTGGCATATTGAACGCCTCTGTCCTCTGCGAGAGCTGCGCTCGAACAGGCGAATCAATGAAATATAAGAGGCTTATCAATTGTTCTTTTTGGCAAGGCCATTTGCTCATTAACTTCTGTCTTTTTTGAATTCGCTTGTTCGTCGTTCCTCCTCGGCTTCCGGGCAGGAACAATGGTGTCTTTAGTAAAAGACGAATTACTCAACGCCCAACCGATTACTTGCCTATCAAACAAATCGATTACCGTTGTTAAATAAAGCCATCCTTGACCAGTTCTGATATAAGTAATATCAGATACCCAAGTTTCATTTAATTTCTTTGGTTTGAAGTTTTGGCTTAAATGATTCTTTGAAATGGAGTATCCATGGTTAGCATCTGTAGTCACTTTAAATCTTCTCTTGATTTTGCTTCTCAAGCCTTCTTTACGCATCAATTTAGCCACTACTGGACCAGAAAGAGCATAGCCATGTCTTTTCATACTTGCTACTATTCTTGTGCTTTACGTAACTCTTTTACTTCCTGGTTATCTTGCTTTTTAACAGTAGGAGAAACCTTAGTCTCATTTTTGTATCCAGCACGCCATTTATAAATCCTTGCTGCTTGCATTCCTAATTCATTTGCTAAATATTTGATCCTGTCTCGTTGATAACTCAAACGAACTGCTTCTGATTTAAACTCTCTGCTAAATTCTCGTTTTTGTTCACCATTTAGTCAATTCCTCATTGGTGTTCTCTTGTTCGTCGTTCCTCCTCGGTTCTCTTGCCATAATTCTAATGTATTAAGTTTTAGAATAGGTCTTAACTTTTGTGTCCTAATAAAGGTAGCAACTCCAGTTTTGTGTGCGTGGTGAAATAGAAAGATAATTTTACTATATAAGCTCCTAGTTCTTAATGAAAAAGTCAGGAAAATAGAAATCAATTAGCGTTTGTTCCTAATTGTATGTCCCTAATTGTAACTAAACATCTAGTTTTGTTCACTTTACCAGTTTCAAGAGCTTCTATTTTTGTTGATTTCGGCTAAAACCGCTTTGGCGGCTAATTCCCCACTTAGCATTGCGGCATTGAGGGAACCATTTAGTTGCGTGTCTCCAGCAATAAAAATTGATTTACCAAGTTGAGTTGTTTCTGGTTGTTTAGTGTATGCCAAATTGGTAAGTTGAGGAAGTGCTTTAGGGATGTAATACATTTTTAAATAAGTAAGGTCCGAAAGTCCGCACAATGTTTTTAATTCATCTTGAACTACTGATATAAGTGCTTTGTTGGATAGTTTGTGTTGCTTGACAATAGTTACGGATAGTAACTCTCCTTTCCCTTTTTGGCTAGTTTGCAAGCTGTTGTGATAAAAGATATTGTTTACTAAACTATTTTGGTCTGCCACTAATCCAATCAGCGGCTTGCTATGTAGTTTTTTTCTGCAAGTGAAGTAGATGTTTGTACAAGATTTCCAGTGGACGGGTGTTGTTTTTTTGCCATTGATCATCGCCTCAATATCTCCAGCTATTATAGTATAATCGGATTCAATTTTTTTTCCACTTTCAAGGGTGATGATTTTGCTGGTAATAGACTTTACTTTTTCATTGAACTGAAAAGTAGTATATTTTAAATTACTTGCTATCTGCTTAGGTATAGACTCAATACCTTGTTTTGGCATTAGGGCTTTTCCTTCGGCAAACATTTTAAAAACAAACTCAAACATTCTACTAGAAGTTACTAGTTCGGTTTCCAAAAATATACCGGTAAAAAAAGGAGTGAAAAATTTGGAAATTATGTCTCCCGAAAACCCAAAGTCTTGCAAGTATTGCTTGGTAGTTTTTTCGGGAGTTTCAAAAATGTCGTTAAGATTTTTGGATTTTAATTTACTGTTAAGTTTTAAAATTTTGAACTTATCCACCAAATTGCCAATCCCAGAGAAGATAGTTGGAAATAATAAAGATAAATCGCGCAGTGGATCACCTATAATTTTTTGCTTTCCATTGGTGAAAATAACGGCCCCTGATCCAAAACTTTGCAGTTCAAGTTCAGCGTAATCTAAATGCTTTTTCGCGGTAGGATATTCTGATAGTAAAACTTGAAATCCGTGGTCAAGCTGGAAACCATCCACGATATCAGTTTTAACTCTTCCTCCAGGACGATTAGTAGCCTCAATAATTGTCGTTTTACACCCGTTTTCCTCTAGAACTTTCGCTGCTATTAAACCACTAATACCAGCACCAATTATGTTTATTTTCATTTCTAAATTCCTTTATTATACTTGTGAAAATACTTAAAAAAGTTTAATCGATTTTTTTGTTAGCCCTAATACACCTTACTATGAACGAGTTTTTTTATTATCTCGATAGTTGTCGTCAGAGCGAACAAACTCCTCTGTGTCCCTCTATTTGAACAGAACAGGCTATCACTTCAAATAAACACCACCAATTTCTAATTTAAATTTTTCGGCTTTTTTGTTACCTATTAAAAAAGCTATTCCTGTCAAGTAGTCGCTATCAAAATTAGGTACATCCAATTGCCGACCTCTGTATTTTGCTTTCATTGTGGAAAGTGACAGCTCTGCAGTTTCCCACTCTCCAGAAGTCGAAAAATAGGTAACGTAAGAGTGATGATCCGAAGACTTCGCCTTTATTCTAAATTGATACCTTTTACCGTCTCCTTTTATTTTAAGCAATATTTTTTTCTGAGACCTCACTTTTATTTTTTGAAATTGATGGCGCAATAAGGAAAATCCTCCATTGTTTTCGAGTGAAACTTCACCTTGAAACACACCGTTACCTTGTTCATTAATTTGAAAAGTGCCAATGGATTTACCCCCCATAACATTGTCTCCAACAATTTCCCAATTTTTTAAATGGCCTTCTTTTTCATCAGATGGATTAAAGTCGATAATAGTAGTTAGATCGTTTGTCATAGCACTTAAAAGAATTAGACTAATTAGTAAGATTAAATAGGTATTTTTCTGCATTTACTAAGTGGTTTTGTTGTTTTTCGTGCGGCATTTTATCGTACATGCGGACCAACATTCCTAACCTTGGGTTGGACAAAAAGAAACCTCTTTGTTTATCCATGAACCTCCAAAAGAGCCCATCCCAAGTAGCTTGCCATTCTCCCTTCTTGTAATTACTCATTTTTACCAAGTAGTTACTCCCGCTAATGTAGGGTTTACTTGACATCAGTCCGCCGTCTGCAAATTGGCTCATCCCATAAACGTTAGGAACCATTACCCAATCGTAGGAATCAATGAACAACTCCATGAACCACCTGTATACTTCGTCAGGATCAAATTCACACAATAACATGAAATTTCCCAAAACCATCAAACGCTCAATGTGATGACAATAGCCAGTTTTTAGCACTTTTTTAATGGTTAGGTCTACGGGAGTTATTCCCGTTGTTCCATCGTAAAAAGAAGAAGGAATCTTTTTGGTAAATTTCCAATAATTAGCGGTTCGCTCCTCAGTACCTCGAGACTCGTATATGCCCCTTATAAACTCCCGCCAGCCAATTATTTGGCGGACAAAACCTTCTACCGAATTAATTGGAACATCGTTTTTTGAGGCATATATCAAGCAGCTCTTTATGATTTCCTGCGGTGAAATTAACCCTACATTCAACATTGGGGTAAGCACACTGTGATTCAAAATCGAGTTTTCAGCCACAATAGCGTCTTCGTAGGGGCCAAATTCTAGGAACCTTTGTTCAAAAAACTGTTCTAACCAATCCTTTGTGTTTTCAAAATTTGTGGGATACAATGGATAACTAGTCAATGTTCCTAAATGATGAGAAAAATTCGTTGCGACATACAATTTAGCTTCCTGAAAGTATTGGTCTTCCTTTGGGAAATGGACGACAGGAGGTAGCTTTTTTGAAGGATACTTCTTCCTGTTTTCAGTATCAAAAGTCCACTTTCCTCCCTGAGGTTTGCCCTGTTCATCAAGTAGTATTTTTCTTTGTTTTCTCTGACCCGTATAAAAGGTGGTCTGATGGTATTTTTTTTTATGGATCGAAAAAAAAACACTCAATTCCTCCTTGGTATTCAAAAATAAAGGGGAGTCATGAACAAGAGTATTAATACCTAATTTCAAGCATCCTTCCTGTATTCTTTTTTGTAGCCAATTATCTGTTGGGTCAACGTAATGAATGTGCTCAACCCCCTCTTTTTTTAATAATGGTAATAATTTCCTGATATCAGAAACCTCATTGATGGAATCAATGTAATTTACCTTTAACTTTTTAGTATTGCTTAAATAAGCTGCATGAGCTTTCATTGTTGCTCTGTGAAAAGCAATTTTTTGTTGGTGAAATTTATACTGTTTAAAAAACAAGTATTCTTCTACAAGGTAAATTGTTGAATCGGTTTCAAAAAGAGGTGATTCTTGAAACAATTGATGGGGAAATATAAGGCTGATCGTACTCATTTGTTTTTTCGGCAACGTTCGCTGCAATATTTAACCTCTTCCCAGTTTTTTTTCCATTTCTTGCGCCAAGTAAAAGGTCGTTGACAAGTGACACATATTTTTTGTGGAAGGTGTTGTTTTTTCATAGAGTCTTCTACAAGAGTATCCAACTGCAAAAGTTGACTTTGTTATGATAAATCATTGTGTGTTCTATTTACATGTGTATTTAAAAGGCGCTGTTTTTCTTTTTGAACCGCAGGATGCTTTTTGTGTCCCCATATCTTATCACGAGCAATTGTTGAACTTTCATGTAAATCGACCACGGGTTTAGGATAATCCACCCCAATTGTGACGTCATATAAAGCCATTTCCATGGTTGTCATTTTCCATGGCTCATGAATGTGCTCAGCAGGGACATCCTCCAATTCTGGAATCCATTTTTTTATAAATACACCTCCCGGATCATGCTCTTGAGAGTTTTTTACTGGGTTGTAAAGCCTTACTGTATTTATGCCTGTCGTGCCTGCTTGCATTTGAAATTGCGGGAAATGAATTCCAGGCTCATAATCCAAAAACTGCCTAGCTAAATGGTACGTTCCATCCCGCCAATCTTGGTCCAGGTTGAATGCCAAAAAAGAAACAACCATGGCTCGCATTCTAAAATTGATCCATCCGGTTGCTTCCACCGCTCGCATGCAAGCGTCAACCAAAGGGTATCCGGTAGCCCCTGTTTTCCAAGCTTTAAGTAATTGGTTATTTTTCTGATGAGCTAGCAATTCATATCCTTGGTTAATACAAGAGGTTTCGTACCTGCATTCTGCCTCGAACTTTTGAATGAAATGACAGTGCCAATGCAGTCGTGTTAGCATCGCAGAGAAAGCTTTGCTGTTTCTTGTTCCGTTCGGATGTGTTCCTACAAACTGAAATGCTTGTTTAATACTCATGTTTCCCCAAGCTAAATAGGGGGATAGCCTGCTGCATGATTTTCTGCTTTCATTTGGTTTTGAAATGTGATTTTGATAATTAAAACCACGTCCGTTGGTAAACGAGGTGATGTAGCGCCAAGCATTTCCTTCGCCAGCAGGCTGAAATTGTTTAGGGTAGTTTGTTAACTGTATTTTAAACTTTTGCGGCAATTTAAAAGGATGTTCAAACAGTGGGTCAAACAACTGATTCTCTAGGGTTGAATATTGGTTAAAAATTACCTTACGGTGCATTGCTCTCGCCCAGTGATCGTTCCAGTTGTCTCTGTTCTTTATTCCTCGTATAATTCCATCTCTTTGAGATTCCATCCATGAAATAGATTCTTGTTTGCAAAAAGAAGCGACTTTTTTATCTCGGTTCCAAGTCAGCTGCGTTCCACTTTCTTGGTGGCTGAATATTTTCTTTAAATCAAACTGCCTAACCAGGTATTCAAAAACATCAAGTGCTTCTCCATAAAATAATTCCACCTTTCTGTTAAAAGGTGCAAGTGTTTTATTAAGTGATAAAATGGAATGATAAATAAACTGTAAATGTCTTGGGCTTGTATCAGGATGAGCTATCAAACTGGGTTCAAAAAGATACATG
>Ga0115000_10004050_pt1 | contig 12080 bp, 11 predicted proteins | sample ArcticOcean_MG_C_6_FD_89690 | JGI IMG/M metagenome (GOLD analysis project Ga0115000, IMG submission 89690) | Marine microbial communities from western Arctic Ocean - ArcticOcean_MG_CB8_128 | ecosystem: Environmental > Aquatic > Marine > Oceanic | place: Arctic Ocean: Canada Basin | collected... | reverse complement strand
GTCGCTGTGGAAGAGGGGGCGGACGCAGTGGGTTTTATTTTCTATAAAAAAAGTCCGCGCTCAGTTACCATGAAAACAGTTCGTGAAATTGTTTTAGAACTTCCGCCGTTTGTCGATACTGTTGGTGTTTTTGTTGATGAAACAGCAGAACAGATAAACAAAATTGCGGACTATTGTAATCTCGATATAATTCAATTGCACGGTGATGAGTCTCCTACATTTTGTAAAAAAATACGGCGTAGGGTAATCAAGGCCTTTAGAATTAAAGATATGCAGTCGGTGAAAAAACTTTCTGGTTTCCTGGTCTGTGGGTTTCTTCTGGATACGTTTTCAGAAAATCTGCACGGAGGAACGGGGAAAGTGTTTGACTGGAATTTGGTACTACCCGCTAAAAAGTTTGGGTCGGTTATTATGGCAGGAGGTTTGACACCCAATAATGTTCAGCAGGCAATTAGACAGGTACGCCCCTATGGGGTCGATGTTTGTTCGGGGGTGGAAAGTGAACCTGGAATTAAAGATCATAAAAAGATTCGGGCTTTTTTGAAAAATGCAAAGGCAGGGAGAAAAATATGAACAAACATAATTTGCCAGATGCCAAGGGGCATTATGGAAAATTTGGCGGCAAGTATGTGATCGAAACTCTGATGCCAGCATTGCAAGAGTTGCAAACTCTTTATGAAGAGGCTAAGGAAGACCCGAAGTTCAAAGAGGACTTGAGTTATTATTTGAAGCATTATGTTGGGCGACCGACTGCCTTGTATTTTGCCGAGCGACTCACAAAGCATCTGGGCGGTGCAAAAATTTATTTAAAACGGGAAGACCTCACCCACACCGGCGCGCATAAAATTAATAACACCATTGGCAGTGCCTTGCTGACTCAGCGAATGGGAAAAAAGCGGGTGATTGCAGAAACGGGTGCCGGTCAGCATGGAGTAGCCACAGCGACTGCGGCTTCTTTATTCGGACTGGAATGCGATGTGTTCATGGGGGAAGAAGACATGAAGCGACAGTCGCTCAATGTTTTCAAAATGCGATTGTTAGGAGCCAATGTTATTCCTGTCACCAGTGGTACGCGAACCCTTAAAGATGCAACCAGTGAAGCTATTCGCAACTGGATCACCACTGTAGAGACCACACATTATATTATCGGATCGGTGGTGGGTCCGCATCCTTACCCGATGATAGTCCGCGATTTTCAGAAAATCATCGGTGAAGAGTCGACACGACAAATAATGGAAATGGAAGGACGACTGCCCGACACATGTGTGGCCTGTGTGGGTGGTGGTAGTAACTCGATGGGACTGTTTTATCCCTTTCTGAAAAACAATGAGGTGAAGTTAGTTGGAGTTGAAGCGGCAGGACTTGGGGTTGATACGGACAAACATGGTGCTTCTCTCACTAAAGGATCACCTGGTGTTCTCCATGGCATGAAGAGCTATCTATTGCACGATGATGGTGGACAGGTGACTGAGGCTCATTCCATCTCTGCGGGATTAGATTATCCTGGGGTAGGGTGCGAGCATAGTTATCTCAAGGATTCGGGGAGGGCTACCTATGCGAGCATTACGGATGCGGAAGCGTTGGAAGGATTTAAGCTTTTATGTACCAAAGAAGGAATTATTCCAGCATTAGAGTCTTCCCATGCGATTGCGCATGTTGCCAAGCTGGCACCTAAAATGAAAAAGGATGAGATCATTTTGGTCTGCCTTTCAGGTCGCGGCGATAAAGATGTTAATCAGATCGCGGACAGGATGGGGGTTTCTCTGTGAGTCGTATTGAAAAACGTTTAGCCTCATTGAATGGTAAGAAGGCCCTGGTTGCTTTTTATACAGCAGGTGATCCGGACCTTTCTGCCTCCAAGGATATTTTTGCGGTCATAGAAAAAAATGGTGCAGATATTATCGAAATAGGAGTACCTTTCTCAGATCCACTAGCGGATGGACCCACCATCCAGGCTTCTTCACACCGTTCTTTGCAAAATGGTACGACCCTTAAAAAAATTATCCAGTTGGTTGCCGATATCAGAAAGACCTCTGAGCTTCCGATTATCCTGATGACCAGTTTTAATCCTGTACTTGTTTATGGACAAAAAGAGTTTGTCGCCGATGCTGTTAAGGCCGGAGTGGATGGCGTTATTATTCCTGATCTACCACCAGAAGAGGCGGAAGAATTTCTGGGACTTGCTGAAGGTCTGGATATGGTTTTTTTGTTGGCTCCGACCAGTACACCGTCCCGAATTGAGCAAGTAGGGAAAATTAGCAAAGGTTTCATATATTATATTTCGTTGACGGGTACCACAGGAACCAAAGAATCTCTTTCTGCGGGATTGGAAGAAAAGGTCGATGAGATAAAAAAATCTGTTTCACTGCCGGTACTGGTAGGGTTTGGAGTTTCTGGTCCTGAACAGGCGAAGCAGGCTGCGCAAATTTCCGATGGCGTGATCATTGGTAGTGCCATTGTAAAACTGATTGAAGCACACAGTGACCCTGCTGAACGTGACCTTAAGCTGGCTGAGTTTTTGGCGAGTATTAAAAAAGCCATCAACCCTTGATCCCGGGCACTGGTGCCATGTCTTCCAGAATTTCTATAATCATCCCCGCATTTAACGAAGAAAGCTCGATTGGACTTGTCCTCGATGCGTTGCCGCAAGACAAAATTCACGAAATAATAGTTGTCAATAACAACTCCACCGACAATACCGCTCTTGTTGCTACCGAACATGGTGCGCGAGTGGTAGAAGAGCCAAGAAAAGGTTATGGCTCTGCTTGTCTTAAGGGGATAGACGAATTGGATACTACTGATATCGTTGTCTTTCTCGATGGTGATTTCAGCGATTTTCCTGAAGAAATAACTGAACTCGTAAACCCGATAGAAAAAGGGGATGTGGATTTTGTGTTGGGTAGTCGAATGATTCTTCCCAAAAGTCGAAGGGCTTTGCTACCACAAGCGCGTTATGGCAACTTGCTTGCGGTTTTTTTGATCAAGCTATTTTTTAACTATTCCTTCACCGATCTGGGCCCTTTTCGCGCGATTCGTTATAGTTCCTTAATTGATATTGGTATGCAGGACATAGATTTTGGCTGGACGGTGGAGATGCAGATCAAGGCCGTAAAAAATGGATTGAGAATTCAGGAGGTTCCTGTCAAGTATCGTGAGCGTATAGGGGTTTCCAAGATTACGGGAACAGTTTCGGGCACCTTTAAGGCGGGCACAAAAATTATTTACACCATCTTCAAGTATTTGTTAACCTAACCTTATGTTTAAGAAAACTCTTTTAGTTATTGCTTGTATAGTTTTTTGCGCGAGTTCTGTGCAGGCAGTTGATATTTCTACTATGGTTGAAAAAAGAATCAGCGAAGATGGCAAAACTCTTGATCTTACTGGATTGAATATTGGCCCCCGAGGTGCAAAAGAGCTGGCAGCAATGGAGTCTTTGTCATCGCTTACCACATTGCATCTTCAGGGAAATAGAATAAGAGCTCGGGGAATGAAGGCTTTGGCTAAGTCTCCACATTTATCGAAACTGAAACATTTGGATCTTTGGGGAAACTTGCTCGGAGATGTCGGATTAAAAGCAATTGCAGAATCGCCTTATCTTATTAAACTGGAATCTCTCAAGTTATGGAAAAATGAGATAAGCGATGACAGTATGAAATTTTTGGTTAGCTCGAAGAATTTTTTTGATTTAAAAACTCTGATGCTAAACGATAATATCATTACTCCTTTTGGAGCTGCCATTATTGCCAAATCTGAGAATTTTCTAAAACTGGAAACTCTAAACTTGTTCCGTAATGAAGTTAGTGATGAAGGAGCATTGGCATTCTCGAAATCCACACATTTTCCTAAGCTCGAAATTTTATATTTGGGCGATAATAATATTACTGATAAGGGTGCGGTGGTGTTGATTGGGTCAAATGCCTTCCCAGCCTTAAAAACTCTTGATCTGGGAAAGAACTTGTTGGGAGAGGCTTCTGCTATGGCGGCTTTTAAAGTCAACCGCATGGAAAAGGTTCTGGTTATTTACAGATAATTAGTTTTATGAATTATTCATATTTTATTAAAAGTTGAATTTGGAAATAATATGACAGTATCTGAAATTGCAAAAAAGGCTAACTCTGCGGCATTGCTTCTTGCTCACCTTTCAACGGATATTAAGAATCAGGTGCTCGAAGAAATGGCGAACGCGCTGGAAGCCAATTGTGATGTGATTCTTTCAGCCAATGAAAAGGATCTGCAGTTTGCTAATAAAGAGGGCATTGCAAAACCTCTCATTGCACGTTTGACTTTAAATGAAAATAAAGTTCGCGGCATGGCTCAAGGAATTCGCAGTGTTGTGGCTTTGCCTGACCCTATCGGGGTTCGTCAAAGTGCTATGGAAATTGATGATGGCTTAACTGTATATCGGGTGAGCTGTCCTATAGGTGTCATTGGTGCTATTTTTGAGTCTCGACCCGATGCTGTTCCACAAATATCTTCTCTCTGTCTTAAGTCTGGAAATGCTGTGATTTTAAAGGGGGGCCGCGAGGCACAAAACTCCAATAAGGTAATCGTGGGTTTGTTGACCGATGCTATCAAAAAAGTAGATGGGGTTCCAGAGGCTGCAGTGCAAATGATTGAAACCCGGTCTGAAGTTGCCGATATGTTGAAAGAGGAAAAATATATTAACCTCGTCGTTCCGCGAGGTAGCAACGATTTCGTTAAATATATCCAAGAGAATACTCGTATACCAGTTCTAGGGCACTCTGAGGGAATTTGTCACAACTATATTGATAAGGAAGCGGATTTAAGCAAAGCATTGAGAATTGCGCTGGATTCCAAATTACAATACCCAGCAGCTTGCAATGCGATGGAAAACCTTCTTGTTCACAGAGAGGTCGCTTCTAAAGTTATCCCGCAACTGGTCGAAAAGTTTCAGGAGAAAGGGGTTTTGTTGGTTGGGTGTGATGAAACTTGTGAAATTGCCACGCAACTATCCCCCGCATCGGAAAATGAATGGGACGAAGAATATAATGACCTCAAATTAGCAATCAAAATTGTCGGAGACTTGGAGGAAGCTATTAGCTTTATCAATAAACATGGCTCAGGGCACACAGATACGATAATAACTGAAAACGGTGAAACAGCCGAGGAGTTTATGAATGGGGTGAGCTCTGCCAGTGTTATGTGGAATGCATCCACCCGGTTTGCCGATGGTTTTCGTTACGGATTGGGTGCTGAAATCGGTATTAGTACCAATAAAACTCATGCCCGGGGGCCAGTGGGTCTAGAAGGTCTGGTAATCTACAATTACAGGGTGTATGGCAAAGGTCAAACTGTCAGTGATTATTCGGGCGAAAATGCACGTTCGTTCACCCACAAACCTCTTTGACTCTATAACGTGAATCAGAAAGAGAGTTTCGATTCGAATTCTATTCAAGAGTCACATATCACATTTGACGATCCCACAAATCCTGTAAAAAAAAATTGGTGGTTATTTTCTATCCTTCTTATTGCTACCTTGATCACAACTTACCTTGCCGGCGGTTTTTTATTTTCCATCAGCCTGTTATTAATTTTAGGGGCTCACGAATTCGGACACTATTGGGCAAGTAGAAAAAACGGTGTACAGTCCACACTGCCTTATTTTATTCCTGCGCCTCCCATTTTCATAGCGGGTACTTTTGGTGCCTTCATTCAAATCAAACAACGGATACCCAATCGAAGGGTATTGATGGAAATAGGTGCCGCAGGCCCAATTGCAGGATTCGTGGTGGCCGTGCCTATGTTGGCTTTAGGTTTATACCTATCGCGGGTAACGCCTTCGGTTGCTATGGGTGGAGTCAGTTTTGGTAGTTCTTTCATTCTAAATCTATTTTCAGAGGTGATTCTTGGGGTTGATCCAAGCTCGCCATTTATAAATATTCATCTGCATCCTATCGCTTTTGCGGGATGGATAGGCATGTTGGTGACAGCTTTAAATTTGATGCCTGTAGGTCAGTTAGATGGAGGGCATATTATTTATGCACTTTTCCCTGATAAGCATAGTTTGATAGGGAAACTTTTTTTTGTAGCATTATTTCCTCTAGGCTATTTTTGGCCTGGCTGGTTTTTCTGGGCTGTTATGATAGTTTTGATGGGATTCAAAACCGCTCCTCTACAAGAGGACTCCGGCGACTTGGGTACCTTCCAAAAAGTACTTGGGGTGGTCTCGATCCTGATTTTTATGCTGACATTTATCCCCATCCCATTTTCCCAAATATAATTTCCAATAGCTTGATAAATAAGGCAGTATTCCCGAAAACTGCTAAAAAATGTTGGGTATTTTTAACGCCTTTCCAACTATTACAACCCCTTTAAAAACAAGGTGATAAATCTCACATAATATTAGATAATTTGACATGGGTGAATTAAGTCTATGTTTATAAAAGCTATTATTGTCAATAAACCTGCCTCTTCGAGTTCTTATTGTCAGAATGACATTGACAGAGGAGCTTCCCTATGATACATTTTTAATATTCTAGGGGGGTGCTTAACTTCTTACCTTTATCGGGTATTTTCATAAAGAAAAGATTATTCTTGGTTGCCATCAAGTTTTCTTTTTAGAAGTTTTGTGCCCCTTGTTTACTTCCTATCCAGATTTCTTTCCTTTTTTGAATTAATATAGATTCGTATTAGAAAAGCTCCCCCTTCGAGGAATTTATGCAGCGATTTCAATATTGTATTTCAATGACATTGATGATTTCTTTAATGATTAGTTCTGTTGGTTATGCAGGTGGAGTTGAGCCTATTCCTTCTTTGAATAATATTTTGCATTCTTCTATCGCTGATAAAGATAATTCGCCTACAACACAGGAGATGGAATATTCGATTAAGAAATTCTATTATCAAATTCAGTATCAAGATCAGAAATTACAGATACTGAATGAGGTTAAAGGGCATTTTGAAAAATCCATCAGTAAAGCGGAAGAGAAATATGACGAAGGTGAAGAAGATATCAGTCAATCAGATATCACAAAGCTTAAACTGGGATTGGCTGGAACCTTGAATGATATATATGGAGTTGAAGCCGATCTACAAATTTCTCGCTTGTCGTTGTTTGAATCCCTTAAAGGTGAATATGAGTCAGAGGCTGTGTTATTAGAGCCGAATATTTCGCCAGTCGAATTTGATTTTGTGGATTATCAGATCTGGAGCGCTCAGGGCAGTGAGCTTTCCGGGAATGTATTTTTAAAGAAAATCTTTTTAAAAGTGGTTGAAGCTAAAAAGAAAATGCAGTTGGCCCGGAAAAATAGAAAAATAACACGTGCTTTGCTAGTGAGTGAAGTGGCAAATTATGATTTTGGAATTGGTGATTCTGCAGATCTTTTTCAAGCTCTCATTATTTATACCCGGGTTCTGAGTGGTTATTATGATTCAGTTTATAAATTTAACCTTTCTGTCGCCCGGTTGAATCGCGATAAGCATATATGGATGTATTAAAATACTGGCTGGCTTTGAATATGGTGGCGGGCGTTGGAAGAACTATTTTCCATTGACTGGTTAAAGTTTTGTTCCCCTGAAAATGTTTTCTGCAAAGATTGCTTATTTGCGGCAGGGTTCATAGGGAAGGCGATAAAGTTGCCACGGCGATATCTGGTTTTGATGTTGATCGGGCTACAGATCGTGAGCTTGGGCTTGCCCAGAAAGAAGACATTTCTATTTTGACTCTTACGAGCGAGGAATATCCGGAGTTATTGCAATCTATTTATGATCCTCCTTCTGTTTTATATGTTGAAGGTAAGCCCCTTAATTCAATTTCATTTCCATTGGCCGTGGTGGGAACATGTAACCCTTCTGAATATGGCAAAATCATTGCCCATCGCTAATGCTTAAAACTGGCATCGGAGTAGACTCTTTGGCTCACAGTGCAGCTTTGGAAGCCGGAGCAGACACGATAGCTGTGTTGGGCTGTGGTTTGGCGCATACTTACCCTCCCGAAATTGGAAGTTGCGCAATGAAATTTTCCATCAGGGTGCAATAGTATCGGAGTTTCCTGTGCTTATCGCGACCAGAGCGGAACAATTTTCCTGCACGCAACCGGGTATTGAGCGGATTATCGTTGGGAACCGTGGTGGAGGCGGCAGCAGTAAAAAGTGGTGCGCTGATCACGGCTGATTTTGCTCTTGAACAGGGAAGGGAAGTTTTTGAAGTCCCTGGGAATGTCACCGCGCCTAAAAGCAAGGGTACAAATGATTTAATTAAAGCGAGTGCAAAATTGGTGGACAGTCCCGAGTCTGTGATAGAAGAGCTATTACCTGCCTTGCGGTAAAAGATGGACAAACCTGAAATAAAGCTGGACAACGATAAAGAAAGACAGGTTTTCTCGCTTTTATCATTAGAGGACCTTCATATTGACCGTTTGATTGAAAACAGCGATTTGTCTCCAGCGCAGGTTTCGGCTACACTATTAAAACTTGAGTTAAGAGATCTGGTTCGTCTGCTGAGCGGTAAGATATACGTTTCTAATTGTGATACAAAATAAATTGAGTGAGGAAATATGGGTAAGTCGTTATTGATCGTTGAGTCACCTACTAAAGTAAACACGCTTAAAAAAATTGTAGGTAAGGATTTTATCATAAAAGCCTCGGTAGGCCACCTCAAGGATCTTCCTAAGAAGAAACTAGGTGTTGATGTTGACAATAATTTTGAGCCTGAATACATCACCATTAGAGGTAAAGGTAAAATCCTTCAAGAGCTAAAAACCGCTGCGAAAAAAGTAGATACAATCTACTTAGCTCCTGATCCGGATCGCGAAGGCGAAGCCATTGCCCACCATATTGGAAATGAAGTTGCAAGGTTTACAAAAGGAAAAATATATCGGGTTATGTTTAATGAAATAACCAAAAAGGCTGTTAAGGAGGCCTTGGCAAACCCGACGGAGTTAAACCTGGATAGAGTTAACGCTCAACAGGCACGACGTATTCTTGATCGTTTGGTAGGCTATAAAATAAGTCCTATTTTATGGAAGAAGGTTCATAGAGGATTGAGCGCAGGGCGAGTGCAATCGGTAGCTTTGCGGATAGTATGCGAAAGAGAACGAGAGATTCTGGCTTTTCAGTCGAAGGAGTACTGGTCTATAACCTTGGATTTAGAAGGAAGTTGCAAACCGAATTTTCAGGCCAAACTTTTTAAAATAGGCGAGGACAAAGCTGAAATCGGTAATAAAGATGAAGCTGATAAGATTCTCAAGGACTTAGTGGGTTCATCGATGGTTCTTGAATCGATTACCAAAAAGGAGCGGAAAAGAAACCCCAGCGCGCCGTTTATTACCAGTTCTTTGCAACAAGAAGCATCTCGCAAATTAAACTATTCACCAAAGAAGACGATGATGCTGGCGCAAAAGTTGTATGAAGGCATTAAGTTGGAGAAAAAAGGGACAGTCGGTCTCATCACTTATATGCGTACAGACTCGGTCAAGTTGTCAGATCAAGCTCTGGGAGAAGTAAGAGATTTCATACCTGAGCGATATGGGAAGGAATACCTGCCTGCTAAACCAAATACCTATAAAAGTAAAAAATCAGCCCAAGAGGCGCATGAGGCAATTCGTCCTACCGATGTAACTTTAGACCCTAACTTTTTAAAAAAACATTTGGAAAAGGATCTATTTCGTCTTTATCAGTTGATCTGGTCTCGCTTTGTATCTTGTCAAATGGTTCCAGCTGTTTTGGATACAACTCAGTTTGATATTAAGTCTGGTAATTATCTTTTCCGCAGCAACGGCTCGATTTTAAAGTTTGCAGGCTTTATGAAAGTCTATGTGGAAAGTCAGGATGACGATAATACCGAAAAGACAGAAACCAAAGAAAGTGACCGAATTTTGCCAGCACTGAAAAAAGGTGAGGATTTAAAACTTCTTGAAATATCACCGGAACAGCATTTTACTCAGCCACCGGCACGATTCACGGAAGCGATGTTGGTTAAGGAACTCGAAGATAAAGGTGTGGGAAGACCCAGTACTTATGCTTCTATTATCAGCGTGATTAAAGATCGAGACTATATCCAAAATGAAGAGCGAAGATTGAAACCGGTAGAGTTGGGTTTCATGATCAATGATCTTTTGGTTGAAAACTTTCCCGATATTATGACCACAGAATTTACTGCTAAAATGGAAGAACAACTGGATGAAGTTGAAAATGGAAAAAAGGAATGGAGAGATGTACTCCACTCTTTTTATACACCATTCAAAAAAGACCTTGAAGAAGCTGAGAAAAAAATGAAAGACTTCAAAGCTGAAGTCGAAGAAACGGACGAGGTCTGTGAAAAATGCGATAAACCGATGATCATAAAATGGGGCCGTTTTGGTAATTTTTTGGCTTGTTCGTCGTACCCGGATTGTAAAAATGCAAGAGACATTAAGAAACCGGGTACCGAAGGCGAGCCGGAATCCATAGACGAAGTTGAAGGTGAATGCGATAAGTGTAAATCTCCTTTAATAATTAAAAGAGGAAGATTCGGAAAATTTATTGCTTGTTCTACTTATCCTGATTGTAAGTTTACCAAGCCTATTGGCTTGGGAATTACCTGCCCGGAAGATGGTTGCAAAGGCGAAATCGCACCACGACGAACAAAAACAGGTCGAACATTTTATGGCTGCACGAAATATCCGGATTGCACATTTACATCTTGGGATAAGCCGAAGGCTGAAGCTTGCCCTGAATGCAAACACCCCTTCATGATTGAAAAGTGGAAAAAGAACGAAGAGCCCACGACCCTTTGTCCTGAATGCGGATTTAAAAAAACCGATGCAGCAGCCTGATAATTATCCGTGAACGATTTTCTAACCATCATTGGTGCTGGGTTGGCTGGGTCAGAAGCCGCTTGGCAGGCAGCAGAAAGAGGTGTCCCTGTTGTCTTGTATGAGATGCGTTCCGTCAGCCGCACCGCCGCTCACAAAACCGATGGTTGCGCCGAGCTGGTTTGTAGCAACTCTTTAGGTAACAACCTTCCTCACTCTGCCCCTTATATTCTCAAAGAAGAATTGCGAAGTTTTAACTCGATTGTGATTTCTTCTGGAGATCGCAATTCTGTTCCAGCAGGTTCAGCACTTGCGGTAGACAGAGATTTGTTTTCTCAAGAAATCACTGGAAAAATTTCCAACCATCCACTGATTACTTTGAAGCGGCAAGAGATTGTTGAGATTCCGCAGTCGGGTCCGGTCATAATTGCAACGGGTCCACTAACATCTCCAAAACTTTCCGAAGAAATTTCCCGCTTAATTGGGCAGGAGTATCTTTACTTTTATGATGCTCTGTCTCCTATCGTAGATGCAAATTCCATTGACTACGATAAGGCCTTCTTTGCCTCTCGCTATGGGAAAGGGGACGCAGATTATCTAAACTGCCCCATGGATGAAAAACAGTATTATGAGTTTATTAGAGAACTCAATGCCTCAGAAAAAGTTCCTATGGCCTCTTTTGAAAAACCTGTTTATTTTGAAGGTTGCATGCCCATCGAAGTTATGGCCGAACGTGGCCCTAAGACTCTGGCATTCGGGCCTATGAAACCGGTGGGACTTCCTGTTCCTCGTACTGGAAAAATAGCTTTTGCTGTTGTGCAATTGCGTAAGGAAAATAAAGAAAGCTCTGCTTACAATATTGTAGGGTTTCAAACGAAATTAACTTATCCCGAGCAGAAAAGAATCGTGCAAATGATTCCAGGTCTGGAGAAAGCAGAGTTTTTTCGTTTTGGTGCTATACATCGTAATACCTTTATTGATACACCTAGTTTGTTAAGTAATCAGTTGCAACTTAAAACTCGACCGGATATTTATTTTGCTGGGCAAATTACTGGAGTAGAGGGATACGTAGAATCTGCCAGTATGGGGTTACTAGCTAGCCTGAGCGCTGTTGCAGGAATAACAGGGAAGGATTATATGCCACCACCAAGGGACACGGCTCTCGGGGCTTTAATAAATTACTTAACCACATCTAGTTCGAAGAATTTTCAACCTATGAATATTAATTTTGGTTTGTTCTGGGTTCAGGAGATGAAAATAAAAAATAAGCAGGAGAGAAATCAGAAAATAGCTGTTAATGCTATGGAAAAATTAAAAAAATGGCGGC
>Ga0115000_10004048_pt1 | contig 12082 bp, 5 predicted proteins | sample ArcticOcean_MG_C_6_FD_89690 | JGI IMG/M metagenome (GOLD analysis project Ga0115000, IMG submission 89690) | Marine microbial communities from western Arctic Ocean - ArcticOcean_MG_CB8_128 | ecosystem: Environmental > Aquatic > Marine > Oceanic | place: Arctic Ocean: Canada Basin | collected... | reverse complement strand
TTTTGGGGAGATTACCGTCGTTTAAACTCGATGGATGAAAATGGAGGTTGAATACGCATGAAGCTGACAACTGATCGAGTTAGGATCAGAGGAAGTACGCGCTATGGTGTTATTCACTTTGGCGACTGGAACAGCCTAAATAAGTAGCTCTAAATCTATACTAGGAAACATAGCTTTGATAATAAAATTTACTTTTATTGCTTCATTTTGCAACGCATAGAGAACTAGTACGTGCGCATTCGTTTTGCGGTAGCGCGCTTCAAAAGTCATCAGATTTACAAAACACGCGCGAGCTAATATCTTCTACATAAACAAATTCTACGAACTGTGTTTTATAAGTCCGCACTCTTTGATAAACTTTTTAAACCTCTCAATATCTTCGATGGCGATTTGTACGGCGACTTGACTCTACTTTGCCGCGTGTTGAAGCTTTTCCTAGATTCAATACCGGCTAAAATAGACGAGGATTTTTGACTCGGCGGACTCGTCAAACTGTCGTTGTTTGTATTTTTCGTCGCGGACGTTATGGAATTGGAAGGAGCAACGCCGCTCGTCTTCCTTTTGTCTTTTATTATCACGACTGCATCATCGTCATCATCTTCGTTATTGTTGTTATTTACGTCGTCATCTCTACTGCTTTTTACATCTTTATTCGTGTCGACAACGTTCGAACGGGAAGAAGAAGGCGCCGGAGCTTTTTCTCCTTCATTGGTGTTGGCAGAGAAGATCTTAATACTTTTCGGTAATGATCCGGACTTTCGAGGCGCGATGGCGCTTCCAACAGTTCCACTTTCATTTTTGAATTTCAGACGCTCTTCATCCTCGAACTTTTCCGTGGATTCAATCATCTTTTGTACGGTTTGAATGATAGTCTCAAACGTCGGTCGATCGACACTTTTTTGCGACCAGCACAAACGCATCAACTGAATAAACTTGTCGAGCGCGTGGAAACGAGGTGAAACATCCGCTGGAATTTCTGGACGTTCCTCTAACTCAATCACGGCGTGCAAAACCTGCCAGTGCGACCATTCCGCCCACGGCAATTGCAACGTGAGGATTTCCCAAAGTACGATACCAAAAGAGTAGACATCTGACGCTTTCGAATAATCACCCGTGTCTAATACTTCAGGCGCCGACCAGCGCGGAGAGTGCAAGTTCACGGAGGTTGAGACACTATTACCCGTAGCTCTATTCGCGGCAGTCACGCGACTCAAGTTGAAATCACCAACTTTAACGCGGAAAGATGCATCAACCATGAGATTTGCAGATTTCAAGTCTCGATGAATTACCGGTGGAGTGCAATTGTGCAAATAACACATGCCACACGCTGCGCCGAGCGTGAGACGTAAACGAACGCGCCACTGTAAAGATGGCACGCCAGGTTTTGCGTGGCGCTGTAAAATTGAAAATAAAGAACCACGCGCACAATATTCTTCGACAATAGCTGGAGGGTATCGCATTATTCCAAACAGAGCGACGATGTTCGGATGTCGCAAATTCGTCATAATCGAAACTTCCTTCTCGAGTTCGTCCATCGCCATGCGAAGGTCGGACGATTCTTCCATGCCTTCGGTTCCGATGAACTTTACGGCCACTTGAACGTGATTCCAAACTGCGACGTGAACTCGTCCAAAGGAACCTTCCCCGATTTTCTGTTTCAGCGCAACTTCACTCTGAGTAATCAACGTCGTATTTAATTGAGAAGCGATTCGCTTTTCGCTCGGCGTGTGCGTAAACTTCTTCCCGATGTCGCCGCTACTGCCGCCATTCCGATCTTTAGAAAGCATCGGAGAAAGATCCTGGGACACCGTTCTACTCGACGTGAGTCCAGTGCTCAGTTTCTCTTGCGAAGGCTGCCGGCGCTTCTTTCTTCTCATTTTACCACCGTTTTCTTTGATTGCACGATCAGCCGCGCTCTCAAGCTCCGACATTGGCCACAGTAACACCGAGCCAAACGTTCCCGCGGTAGCAACACCACTGTGCGAACCGCTCACGGCGTGAACACCGCACATGGAGACCATACCAGACCGATGCGCTAAAATTTTGCCAGGCACGCCGAGATTTAAACTTCTCTCGTCGACTCTTTTCGTCACGTACGCGTCGAGTTCATCAGTCGAAGGAAGCTTCCATGTGGTAATATGACCAGAAACATGTCCAATAATCAAAAGACTGGCAAATTCAACGATATCGACGCTACACGCCAGACTCCCAAACGGAATTTCATTGATCTTTGCGCTTCGCGCTTCCGGAGCGATACCTCTTCCTCCCCAGAGTTGCACCGTTCCCAAAGCACTCCCGAACGTACATTCAGCTTGGTGTAAAGTAACGACACACTCGGCGTCTTTGTACGCGACGCACTCTTCGACTAAACCTAAATCATTGTGAACTTCGTTCGAGGCTATGCGCTTTCCCGATTTCGTCGACCACACTTCCAAATTCTCGTTCGCGTACTTTGTCGCCGTCGCGTTCGTGTATGGCACGTATACGTGACCGTTTAAGTACACTATAAACTTCACCGCGCGTTTTGAGACACCAAATCCATCCGCTTCTCCACGAATTAATCGACCCAGACGCAAATAAACTTCAAAATCTGCTCCAGCGATGCGATCGACTTCGTTATCAAATTTCCAAGAATCTCCCGGAGATGTGTTTTGACTGTTTCCTAAGCTCGAGCTTTGTCGCCGAGACTTTATTTTTACCTTTGCCATGACTTCTAATATCGAACCGTCTGAAAACCCAGTCCAAAGCGTACAATTTTGAAACTTGTTCTTTTGGAATGCCGAAGCGCGCACTTCGTTCGTTCCGTTTTCCTCCTCGCCCCTAACCAAATCATTGTCGTTGTCGTCGTCGTCGTCGTCGTCGTTTGATTCTTCGTCGTCGTCGTCTACGATGCTCATAGCTGTCGCACTCACACCTTTCCTAACTTTCATTACTGCGTTTTCGTTTCCTTTACCCAAATCTACGTCCCACACGCAAACGTCACCAGCGGACGTCCCAACGAAGAGCAAAGCCGCACATGCACCAGAGCCTTTTGTCATTACCGTAATAGCTCCGCGTGGCTTTTCTGAAACGCGCATGGAAAGCGAAGACATTCCATTTCTGACAGCGTTTATATTACCATCGTCATTGTATTCGTCACCTTCTTCGAGACTTCGAAAACACCCTCCTATTCCTCTCGATTTACTGTAAGCATCGCTACTGCTCTTATTCCTGCTACTTGTACTACCGCTACTACCACTGCTACTCGCATCTAATCTACCACCGTTTTCCAGCTCTCTCCGCTCGTTTAAAAACAAATCCGTGACTTGTAAGATTCCCGAACGTCTAGGAAACCTCGTCTCATTCGCTACCCACAATTCGGAACAATCAACCCCACTCGCAATCATCTCCGTCACGCCGCTCCCGAAAATAATCTTATTCATCGCCGTGGTAAAGCCACCTCTCAACAACCTCGAATGCCTTGTCAATGATGCAATGCTTTGAGTTTTAGACGCGATTCCACCTCCACTCGCGCCGGTTAAATTCCATAATTGCGTTTCGATAATCTCCAAATCCGATTGTAAACTGATAAACTTCTTATTCGAGCTCGACGAGAGTATTCCATATCTCGTAAACGCCTTCTCTAGGATGGATAAATTTCCAACCTCGTCCACTCGCGCTACGCACAATCTCAGCACCCCCAAGCACGAAATCATAATTTTCTTCAGTTGCGTTAAACTTTGCGCATCTAGCATTTCGTGTGTCTGATTGGCTTCGACCAACGCCAACTGTAAAGCGTGCGCGTTGGAGAGTAAACTGATACATTTTTCCCTGTGCGAGGTTGCACGCAACACTCGTTTGTGTAAATCATTCACCGCATGCGTGTTTGCTAACATCAAAGATTGAACCGAAGACACGTCTATGTTTGACGTTCGAGAGGAAGATGATTTGTTCATATTATTATTTGTTCTCTTCGTTGGAGTCACGCCGAACGAAGATGGAGAGGAGGACACTTTCGAATTATTAGCAGGAGAAGCAATCATCGATGGGCTGGCGGCTCGATTACTACCATCACCACGAACGCGAACACTGTTATTATTGCTCGCGTTTACTCGCATCTGCGGCGTCGAATATTCCGGAGATTTCGGGGTGGGGTCCTCTCTCGTCCTCGAAGTTTTCTTCTTCTTCTCCTCGTCGTTGTTGTTCGTTACGAAAGAAGAAGAAGAAGAAGCAAATTTCTTCTTCACCGAAGAAGAAGGATAGGACTCCAACGATGAAGAAGGAGGAGGAGTATGCACCACGGTACCAGCGTCGTTATTCACCCGAGCTTCGGGCGTGCCGTATTCGGATTCTCCGTCCTCCTCCTCGCCGCCTGGGTCCTCTCTCATCTCTCTCCCTCTTTTTTTTGTGGGTTTTGTCTCCAGCACACATTCCTCTTTTCTTCAAAACGAAACTTCCCACAGAAAAAGAATAAATACACACACACACACATATACACAGCTCGCGCGTCTCTCTCAGATACGTAACACGCATTCGCAGAGAGAGAGAGAGAGAGAGAGAGAGGAAAGAGCGGAAAGAGCGGAGAGCGCACGACACACTCTTTCTCTCTTCGGTCTCTTCTCGTACATAAATCAAATTTGCAAATTTGAAAGATTTCCATTTACGGCACAGAGGAGGACCCGGAAGGAGGAGGAGGAGGAGGGACGATGGCGGAACAGATTAAAGCGTCCGTGTCGAAAGGCGTGGATAAGGTGAAGTTGATGTGAGTGCTTCGTTTCTTCTTCTTTCAATAATAAAGGTTTATTTGTCTCTCTCTCTCTCTCTCTCTCGTCCTAACGACATGACAAAAACTAATCCTGTGTATGAACTTCTTCTCTAATATAAATACAACAGGGCTGGTATTCAACCGTCACAGCCGGAAACGCCCGCGGGAATGCTTGACGAACTCACCGGATCTATTTGCATTGATTTGACGTACGAGCAAAGATTATACGGATTTGCCTGTTGCGCTGGCATGGGTCTCATTTGCTCGTTCCTCTCGTCCTTGTTATGGATGCAACCGATGAAGTTCGCGTTGTTGTATTCCATCGGGAACATTTTATCGTTAGGTTCGACTGGATTTTTAACCGGGTTTGCCCGACAGGCGAAGAATATGTTCAAAGCGACGCGTTTGGTGGCGACTTTGATGTACCTCGGGTGTTTAATCATGACCATCGTGTCGGCGTGCGTGTTGAAATCGTTTCCGTTGACGATGTTTTTTTTGATTTTGCAATCCTTGGCGTTGATTTGGTATTGTTTGAGTTACATCCCGGGTGGTAGGAGCGTGTTGAAGTCGTGCTTTGGGATTAGCAACTTTTAAAAGTAAAAAGAGCGATTAGTAGTACATTGAAACAACATCGCGCGTGTACTTTGCGTGCATGAAAACACGTTCGTCTGTCCCACCATAAAGGTGGGCTAAAAATATATATTATTCTACACAAAAGCTAAACGGCTACTATGTTATAAAAACGCGCTCGGCTGGAGATTAAGGTCCTCCTTGTTGTTGACCAGCCATTCTCGCTTTAGCCTCGGCGAACATTTTTGCCTGCAGAGCCATCGCCTCCTCCGCCGACATGCCCATGTCTTTCTTCTTCTTCTTTTCAATTCTCTTGTCTTTGGCAACGTCTTTCTCAATCTCCATCTCTTTCGTGCACTCGTCGATAAAATCGTCAAAACCTAGTTTTTTCAGCGCAGCAATCACATGTTCCGGTGTTATCGTCGTTTTGTTCTCTTTCGTGCTGATATCCGTCGCTTCGGAGGATATGGAGAGGACGAATTCCGTGCACGATTCGAGAAGTAAATCTCTCAAGTCGTTGCTCAATCGTAAACCTTCCGGGATGCTGTCCGAGATCATCTTGTTGATGGTCGCTTTAGGCAACGACTGCTCGTCGTTTTCCATTATTGTCTGCTGCCAGAGTGTTTTATGAGCGAAGTATTCTTATTACTTCCTATGTAAAGGTTTCCGTGCGTATACAAGAGTGAAGAGGACAAATGGACAAGGAGGAGAAAGTTTTAAACGAGAGCAAGGGTGGAAAAGAGAGCGAAAATTTTTAGGACAAATATGTACTCTTACTAATAGTATTCTCACAAAAGGCTACATGCTAATAAATTCGGACGATGTAATTTAGATTCTGCGGATACATTCAGAGAGAAAGAGAGTGACAGAGAGAGAAAATTGAACGAGTCAGCCCTTGGGGTAGAAGAGAAAAGAGAGACGAACGCGTGTGCGTGCACACGCGCTATTATTATTTTCTCAGGTGCGTTTGTAAAGCGCCTTCCGACTGATCAACACTCGAGGTATCAAGCTCGTCTGTCCGCCCGTCGATAAATTGTCTTCATCGAAAATAATCAGCATCGCATATATAGTATATGCGCGCCAGCATCGCATATATAGTATATACCCGCGTGTGTAAAAGAGAGAGAGAGAAAAAACGAGAAGGAAACGCGCACCTTATGCGTAAAATTTTAATCTTCCTCTTCTAAGACTTCGTGAATACTTTGCTCGTCGACGAATTTATCGGTCGCAAACACTTCGTCGATGTTCTCCCACCACTTCCACAGAAATCTATCGACGATGATTCGAAACCATGGAGACCACCGCAAACCTTTCTCTTCCTTCATCATCTCTCTCAACTCCTCCGGCGACACCCAAATCATCGCGTCTACCTCTTCCGGGTTAATCGACATCCCGCCTTTCACCAACTCCGCCTGGTCCGCTCGACAAAACAAAACGTAATCCATCTCGTGTTCGCCCCAAAATGCGGTCCCGTTCTCCGGACGCAAACTCGCCTCTCCAAAACTATCTTTCGCGCAATAGTGCAAACGAGTTAGAAACTTAAACTGCGTTTCTTTCACCGTCTCTGGGTCTATGTTCAACTCGTGCAACAATTTCCTCCTCGCCGCGCGAACAGCGCCCGGCGCTCTCTTATTCTTTCTCACGTCTACTACCTCGTCGTCTACTTCAGTCGGTTCGTATCCGTGCAACTGGTGCGAACAACACGTGTTCGTCCACACCGACGGGAAGGTAATTTTCGACGCCGCTCTTTGTTGCAACAAAAGTTTGTTATTTTCTTTATCGAATAAAAACACCGAAAACGCTCGGTGTAATAAACCTTTCGGAGTGTTTCTTCTTTCTGCATTCGCGGAGAAATGATGGGCGTCGTATTTACTCGCGTGACCGACGATGGAATCTTTAGCGTCCACTAAAATGCACTCGTCTCGGTGCATCAAATCTTCTTGCGTGCCAGAACCGTCCCAGTTTTTTTCCTTTGATGAAGACATTGTTGTTTTCGTCGTCGCGATAGATCGATGATGATGTTGATGAAATTTTACGTTTGTGTGATGATTGAACGCCAGACGAGCGTTTTGCAGCGCCGCTCGCATACACTCCTTTTTCTTCTGAAGAGACAAAACGCAGGAGCAAAAGTCATCAGACAGAGCAGCAAACTTTTTTTCCACAAAATTAAGTCAAAACTCTTCTCATCATCTTCTCGAATTACTATTCCTCAACGCAGAAGAAGAAGAAGAAGATCATGAACGAGAAGAAGACAAAGAAGAAGAAAAATGAGATTCCTTTATCGCCAGGGACGAGTTCGTCGAGAGCGAGAGAGGCACAACGAGCGACGACGATGGAAGCTTTCGGAGGAGGAGGAGGAGGTAAAGGAGAGAAAGAAGAAAACGGTTGGTCGAGACAAGGAGGAAAAAACAAAAGCGAATCCCCGGTATCTCCGCCGCAAGGTCGCGCGTCTTCGATGAGAGCGTCTTCGTGCGATAGTCTAGGTGTCATGTTTGCGGAGCAAATGAAGTCGATGAATACGACGACTACGAGTTGCAGTAATACCAACCAACCAGCCGTCAAAAATGTTACATCCACTTTATTGGAAGAAGAAGACGAGGAAGACAAGAAAAGCAGCGAAAACAAGAATACTACTATTAATACTACGAATCATCATCATCAACATCATCATCATCATCATCAACATCAAAACGATCGAAACTCGGAAATATTCGGAAACACGGACCAGATTCCGTACGAAAAAGCGACCGTTCTCACGAAACTACAGAAATGGGGCGATTACGAGTCCTGTGGCGAGAACGTCGGAAAGACAAAGTTCGTACCGATGAAGACCCCGTTGTCGCTAGAGTTCTTGGAGCAGATGGAGAAGTACGCGCATATTTTAACAGTGGAGAAGATGTTATACGAACAAAGAGAGACGAAACAGAGAGAGGTTACCATGATCATTGATTTGAGCAATCACGAGTGTTTGTACGAAGAGGACATACCGAAAGAGGTACATCGAGTACACGTCAGGAACATAGCAAAATCGATACCGAACATCGAATGTTGCGCGAAAGTGATGAGAGAAGCGACGAAGCATTGGAAAAAACATCCGGAACAGTATATTGCTATTCATTGTGCGTATGGTTTCAATCGAACGGGGTTTATCGTGTGTAGTTATCTCATCGAGAAGGAGAACATGACCGCGGAGGAGGCGTTGGAAGCGTTTGCGATGGCGAGACCTCCCGGGGTGAAACACGAGAGATTTCAATTGGCTTTGAAAGCGAGGTATCCCACAAGAGGGTGTAAACCAAAAGTTACCGAATACGACGACGATGAAGACGACGATAAGAATGAAAACGGATTGGTGAAGAACGAAACGGTAGAAGGAGTAAACGCGGTGCTTCGAATCAACAAGAACAACGGCTTTGCAGCAGGAAGCGGAGAGAAGCAAAAGAAGAAAGAAACGCTCGTGCGAAAACTGTTCAGTTTGATTAGGTTGAGAAGAAAGTCCAGCAGCGATCCCTGATTTGTGAGGGTATGAAAAGAAGAGCGAGCGAGAGAGCGAGAGAGTGTGTGTGTATAGAGGATAGATAAGCTAGATTTGTAGTGCTATAATAGATAGATAAATTGACAACAATGAATCCGATTTTAAGTTTTTATATCCAACGCTATGCCGCCGCAAGGCCAAAGCGACAGTTGTCTGTAGAACTCATACGCTAAATCAAACGAGTGATGCGTCGTCGTACCAGTGATGGAATCAAAGTAATGATACTTGTTAGAATCGCTCGAAATCGCGGACGTTTTTGAATACGGCGAGAAACCGTAAAGAGAAACTTTCTCGCACGAGTGTAACGCAAACGTAGCCGCAAAGACGCCAGACATTGGTTTCGGCTTGAACCTTTTCGAGTGAAATCCAGCAAAAACAGCACCGAGTTCCACGGCTTTTTTGACAGCTTCCCAAAGTTTGAACGCGTGTGCGATGATTTCAGGAGAAACTACAATCGCGGAGCTTCCTGGAGCTACGTGCTCGTTTGCAACACCGGAAACTCGCGCTGTTTCTAACCGCTTCAATAACGGCGCGTAGTAATGATAACGCGCAAACGGATTGAAAATTTCAAACAGTACCAAAGTCGTGTTTCGTAACGCAGCGCGAGAACTTTCCGGAATGGAACCTCCCAAGCGCGTACGACCAGCAATGAATGGTTTCACATGTTGTAAGTTCACGAAATCGAAATCTGTTCTCGAGCCGACGTCTTCTTCGTATCCTGCCGTTGGCGCGTAGTTGATTCGAAACACTTTTTCGTGTTCATCAATCTCTTTGCCTTGTTTGGATTTCAAAAGTACGCCAGAATTACCAACCACGGCACACGTTTTGAATTCATAGTCCTCGTCATTTAACGGTAACACGCCGACTAAATCGAGTTTAAGTTTCAAACGCTGTCGCTCGCCTTGTTTAACTTGAAGCAAATCACCATCTGCGCCGCCTCGTTGCGTGACGCCGTCCACAAATGTCTCTTGTTTCAACTCAATCGCGCGCGGCAACCTACGCTCTGACTCGGTACAACCTTTCATGCCGGCAGGACAATACTTGTCCGATGTGTGATAATCATCCGGAAAGAGCATGGCTCGATGTAAAGTCAAAGGAATACTGCGCGGCTTTTGCGACGTGCTCAAAAGTCGTCGACGTCGTCGTCGTCTCTCCGGTACTTCTTCACCACCATCGTCCGTGTTATCATCACCACTTACAACGACGCTTGCATCGTTCGAATAATTGTCATCGTTCCCATCTTTGTCTTGCTGTTGTTGTGGCTGTTGTTCTTGCTCGGTGTCCTCATCTTTGTTATTCGCATTTTCATCTCCTCCCTCTTCAATTCCGTCTTCTTCTACACCGTTCTCTCCGTCCTCCCCGATAGGTCTTTCCAACATCGCTGCATCTAAAACAACCTCGCGGCCTTCCTTGTCTCTATTCTTTATGCTAACTAATCCAAGCTCTTCTATATCGGTGCTATCGAGATTTAAAGCCTGAGCAACTGTGTTCAAAACCTCTGCCGATTGCTGCTCCACGTTCTCTGCGGTTTGCGGTTTTTGCTCCATTTGCTCTTCCTCTTCTTCCTCTTCGTCATCGTCATCTTCCTCTTCGTCGTCATCATCATCTTTGAAAGCTTTACCTTTCGCAATAGCTGCTCGCAACTGTTCAATAGCTTCGTTCGTATCCGTAGACATTTCAGCCGGTCGGTGTTCTTTGTGAACTCTCGGTTTGTGTACTCTCGGCGTCGCCGACGCGTCCGATCGAGATTCTCTGGAAGAAGTCGAGGACGATGAAGCTACTCTATCTCTGAAAATTGCTACTCTATCTCTGAAAATTACGTTTGAACCTTCGGAAAGTAAAGGCATTCTTGCCCATAATCCCTGCGCCAATCTCGTCGCATCGAGCGACGACCACACTCTCTGCAAATACTTTAAATCTCTTTGCATCAAACGACCGCTGTCTCTTAAATCCGCCGTTATCGGCGACGATGAGCACTCCAACCCGTTTCTTGAACGCTTTGGCAGAACGTGCTCTCTCGCCATAATAGCCGGTATCCATCTTTCTAAGTTGTTTGGCTCGATCTCCAACGGATCGTATTCCGACGCGGAATAGGTGTTCGACTCCAACCTCGCTTGCAACCACGAGGGGATATCTCTAGACTTGGAGTTGTGTCTCTTCAAATATGCCTCTTGTTTCTCGCGCGCGTGCGAAACTAAACTTCCTTTCTCGTCTTCAGTTCTTTCTAACAATGATTCCGCGTCGCTTTGCACGCCAGAAATTCCACCGAGAATAGTTTCAAAGTGCGTCTTCGTGTCTTCGTCCAACGTCGCGTCCATATCTTTCCTTTTGTTATGTCTAAATCCACCAAAGAATCGTCGTTTTCTATTTTCTTTTTCCTCTCTTTGCTTTTTGTGAATCAGCGCGTCCACTTTGGCGACGTCTTCGTCCGACATGAACACCGCGCTCGCTTTCTCCTTGTACTCGTCTCTCTGGCTTTGCAACCGCTCCATGAACGCTTTACCTCCACCTTTCCATCCGGTTGAATGTTTTGCCATCTTCATCGCGTCTGCCCACGATTCTTGCGTCATGGCAGCTTCCGCGAACAACTCTGACGCGTCCGAACCACTCTCTAATTTTTCTCTCGCTTTCTGGTTAATCTTTTCCAACTGCTCCAACTTTTCCGCGAGCGATTCTCTTTTCGCGTTTGCGCTTTGTTTATTATTGCGTTTGTTCTTCGCCGTAACTTGTCCGGACGATTTCATTCCGGAAGCGCCTAAACTACTCGTGCTGCTCTCGTGAAACGGCACTCGTCCAAAATTCCTCATCGCCGCTTGCGATCGAGACGTTCTCACTAATTTCGAGGCCAAATCGCCCCCGCCGTTCTCCGCTCCCGTCCCCGACGTTTTACTCAACTCTCTCTCTGTCCTTCTGGCAACTTCGTCCAAACGTCCTTCCACGAAACCTCTTAAACTCCCTTTGACGACTTTCGTCCCGTACTTCCGAAGGAGAGATAGCTCCTCCTTTGCGTCCACGGTTCGATCGATTTCTGTTCTCAGGGAGTGCATCGAAATTCCCGAGTGCGCTCGTTCGTGTTCGATGCGATGTTTGTGCGCCAAATCGTGATGGGATTGGAAAAAAGGAAGCGACGCCATGAGGAACAAAAAGACAAAGAAGGATAAAGTTTTCGTGTTGATTCGTTGTTGTCCGCTGCTGCTGCTCAACAACGACGCTGGTGGTGGATCGCCCCACCCCAT
>Ga0115000_10004045_pt1 | contig 12088 bp, 20 predicted proteins | sample ArcticOcean_MG_C_6_FD_89690 | JGI IMG/M metagenome (GOLD analysis project Ga0115000, IMG submission 89690) | Marine microbial communities from western Arctic Ocean - ArcticOcean_MG_CB8_128 | ecosystem: Environmental > Aquatic > Marine > Oceanic | place: Arctic Ocean: Canada Basin | collected... | reverse complement strand
TACAATAGCAACCAGCCCGATTTTGAGTATGCGTTTAATAAACATATTAATATATACACTGCAAGAATCATGCCAAAAATAAACAGGTAAAAATATCTCTAATTAAACATATAATAAATAATTTGGTAAATAGCTCCCCATGGGTGGGCTGTATTCCCCACATCATGAATATCTTTTTCTATCACAAACAAAATCCTTCGACAAATATCAACCAAGATGCTTTTGATTACAATAAACTCTATGTTGACAACATGTTCGCTAATATTACATTCACATCGAAGCGTTTCCCCCAAAGTAGAATATTTTTAATAGAGGATGGCTTAAACACATCAAATCTAAATTTACCTAATTTAACCATACTCAAACGGTATAAAAACCTATCCCCTCGCCATCGTGATTTTTTAAAAAATTATTTTCATTTTTACGAAGGCACTCCAGTTCAGTTAATTCTGTCTTTTTTCGAAAGATGGTTTTATATTTATAATATTTTAACTTCCCATGGCATTGAGAATTTTGTAGGGCTAGATTCAGATTGTATTTTACTAGAGGATACATCTTCTCATAATTACAAAAAAATTGGCATCAACCACCCTCCCAGCATAGAGGATTGCTGGCCGAACTCGCTCATGTGCTCGACTGCCAACCTGAATAAGTTTTTAGATTTTATTTGTTCTTTCTATGAGGGGGCCCAACAACATATAACAAAAGCAAAACAAAAACAAAAAAGCACCCCTTCTCCTCGCAGGCCTATGCAAGAGGGCGCTGGGATAAAGTATATTAATTCTTTTTTTGATAAACCTAGAACGGGCGTATGCGACATGGCCCTATGGTACTTATTTAAAAAACAAAACCCAGATCTCTTTATCAACAATCTAACCATAGGCCATGATAGTGGCGTACATGATTGGGGGCTAGGCCATGATGCTACTCCCTTTGCGACAATGCCCGCTCAAAAACGTAACCCACAAGGAACGCTGCAAACAATCGATATTAAACAAATTTTTTATACTGAAGATGGTCCCTGCTTCGAAGAAAAGGATACTAAAAAATTAATCAAAATTAAATCCCTACACTTTTCACCCGGCACCCTCAAGTTTGACATAATCCCATTTATCGAAGAGTATGAAAAAATTTATAACTAAGGTTTGCCGCATTGATCATCCATGCGCCGATGCAGGGCCATGACTTGTTTTTCCAGCAACCCCATCTTACGCATCACTTCTTCCAACTCAGGAGCACTCTCTGTTACCCCTACCGCCTTCACTTTCCCGCTACAAGAGTCACATGCAAAAGTAGTCTTAGCTCCCGCTACCCACCTGTAAGGCTTACTAGTTATTTTTCCACATCCGGACTCTTGACATTGCCAGCTACGTCCTGCGGTTAAAGTGGAAGTCTTGATGGCTTCATACCCTTCTGGATTTTCAAACGAATCACTCATTATTTAATATAAATCTGCTTCTCCTATATCAATGAAATATAAGATCCTATAAATTTTCTCTTGACCGCCCTCCCAAAAGAAATCAACAGGTTTATCCATATTGAAGTTGCTGTTTGGGGTCGTTAGCCATGCTCCTACTTCATTGTGCTCCATGACGCTGCAACACTCATTGACGAGGTTAGTAAATTCGATTAGTTTGTTTTGAGGAACTTTGATCATAAACTATAAGAGCGCCCCCTTTCGTGCTTCCATCTTGTGTGAGAATCTTTTACTGTCCTTAAAGCTTCTTGCCCGTTTTGCCAATCTCCTACTTTACTTGTAGAACTACGATCTAACTTGTAAATTCTAAAAAAATGCTTATAAATCTTAAGATGAGAATCTTCTATATCTGACAATTTCGAATATTTGTCAATAGGGGACCAATGTGGAACCGCTAAAACCTTATTGTCTATTTCTCCGTTATCTTCAAACTCCAAAATACCTAAAGGCCTACATTTAACCAAGCTTCCTCTATCAATGGGATCATGATTAAAGACAAGAACATCCAACGCGTCATTATCTAACGCCAAGGTTTGCGGGATAAAGCCATAATTGATAGGATACTTTAAAGACGAAACTAAACACCTTTCAAGCTCAAACACCTCAAGCTTATCGTCATATTCATATTTTGTATTAGTGTCTTTTGGGATCTCTACTATGCAGCTAACCGTATCAAAATTATCATCTGTAATGGGGATGTCATGTAGTAGATTCATTTTACCATGGGAAAATTTTTCTTTCCATCCATAACATAAATGTAGGGAATTTTTTGATCAACTTAAAAAGCTTTACCCAAAAATACCTTAACGGCTTTTCCCAAAATATTTTATAAACTTTATAAATAAATTTCTTATGAAGCTTTTCGTTAGCGGCGACTTCTTCATTAAAGCGTTTTTGCTGTTCTTTGCGAGCGCTGTTATCTTCTGCATCTAACTGGTCTAGTGTGATTTTCGTAAGCTTTGAGTTTTGGTCGAAGAAAGCAGTAAAAGAGGCCCAGTAATCAAACTCTTTTTTTTGAAAGCTAGTATAAAATTGAATTGAAGTAGGGGCAGGGACATTTTTCCAAAACATTTCAGTGTCCTCTCTCTTTTTGTCAAAGAAGCTATTGTAAGCAAAAACATCTCCCTCATCATCAAACTTTTGAGCATAGAGTTTTCCGTTGATGGCTATTTTATATTCAGCGAGGCAATTATCTAGACACTTGGTCTGGAAAACTATTTCTTTCCATTTTACATCGCGAAGCTCAGCTGGCAGCTCTTTTGGCAACGGCAACTTGCGATGAACCACTATATCGTCAAACATGCCCATAATGGCTCAGAATTAGGCCGTAGCAGCAGTTAACTTGGCTTCGAGGGTCTTCACTCTCTCTTGGACTTGAACGGCCTGTGAGGCAGCCTCAGAGGCGAAGACGCTTAGTTCGTCGGCTTCACGCTTTGCTTCTTCAGCAGCTGTACGACAATCGTTAGCTGCGTCTTGAGCGGCCCCCGCGGCTCGCTTTGTGGATTCTAGCATAGTTTTAAGATAGGTTGACATATAAGTATTGTAGAAAACAAATTGGTTTTTACCATTTTATTCGCCTTAAGTAGAAAAAAAGATTTCAAAGTTAAAATCTATGTGAACAACCTAGTAATCATACTTTCTCACTGCGACACTTTAGAGAAGGTTGATACTCTTAAAAAACAAATCAAACTCATCAAAGGCCTTGGTTTAGATACGTTGCTTTGCTCTCACATACCTTTGGAGGTATCAATCCAACAGTCCGTCACTTACTATATTTATGATTCGGACAACCCTGCGCTTCGCTGGCCTGAAAGTGCCATTTCCTGCTGGGTGAAGCCCATGTCATCAACAGGAGTAGACGTTAGACTAAATTGGGCGGCTTCGGACTACGGTTGGACGGTTTTAGATCAAACAAAAAAAGCATGCAATTTTGCGCTAACATTAGGGTATGAATTTTATAGTTTTATCAATTACGATGTCATGCTAACTGCTGAATTAGAAAATTACCTACTAACGGCTTCTGCGCTAAACCATCCTGCCGTATGCACCTATAGCGCTCATTTCTCCCCTACCACCCTTTTTACCATATTAAAAAAAGATGTTTGTGAAAAAATAAGTCACTGCATCAATAAAGCCGATTACTTAAAATACAGGTGCGCTGAATCGCATTGGGGAGCCTTGCTATCTCCTTATAGCTCCCACACAGCCCCTAGCCCAGTAAACGATACTATGAGCGTCTCAGTCACAAAGGGCAATCAAAATCATTTTAATGATAAATTTCAGGTGTTTTTTCAAAACGGCAATATGATTGGTGAGATGAGTGAGGAGCCTCAACTAACAAAAGCTTATTTTTTCCACATCAAAAAAAATGTCTCTATCCAAATACAATGTAATGACAAACACTACTTGATTAAAAAAGATTCAATCATCGACCTGCCCGCTAATGTCACAAAGCTAGGTTTTTGGAAACTACGCGTTTTAGGTTTTAAGGTAGGCTATTGCGATTTTTTGCCAGAATTTGATAAGGCTCGCTTGGAGCACCACTGCATTTCTGACCACGAAAGCATCCCTAAACATGAATAATCTACCCTTAGAGAATCCAACTCCAATTTTAGAATTTTTATCGCACCCCTCCCAAGTCAAAACTTATTTAGAGCTGGGGGTTCGATGCGGTAAAACCTTTATGAGCGTATCGAAATGTGTGGATGCCGCTTTTGCCGTAGACATTACTTTTCGTGAGTTAAATATTCGACGTAGTGATAATATGTGTTTTTATGAAATGTCTACAGACGACTTTTTCAAACAAAATACTAATAAATTTGATCTAATTTTTATAGACGCTCTCCATGAGTACGAACAGGTAAAAACAGACTTACTCAACAGTATAAAGGTTTTGAATGAAAACGGGTTTATTGCCCTTCATGATGTAGCCCCCCTTCACGAAAATCTCAAAGTGCCAGAATTTTGCGGGGACGCCTATAAAATATTAAAATATATCGACGAACACCTAAAAGACTATCAATTTACTGTAGCGCATTACGACGAGGCAGGTGTAGCGATACTTCAAAAAAAATTGAGCTAAACCTAACCGGGTTCTATCGCCACATCCATATCTCTTCTCCCTCTTAGCCTTCGTCTTGTTCTAGTCTAAATCCTATACGCCACAAGAAAGACGCGATGCTGGAGGCCATATCTCCAACATGTTCGTTATCTAAAGAGAAGTTGCAAGCATGAATTGCTTCGTCTAAGCAAGTAGACAAAAAATCATACTCTTTTAGGTTGGGGCTCACGTGCATAGTTTTTTCTGGAGCATCATTACCCTCACATAGCCCCCAAGTATCCTTCTCAAGTGGCTTTTTCCAGACTACTTTGTACCTATTACCAGCGAAATCATGAGATTTAATTTTTTGCCTTAACTTTTTACGTTTTTTGAGAGGGAGTTTTTCCCCGCGTTGATCTTCAGTCATAATTTGTGATAATATCAAGTTATTATTTACCCAAAATCTCTTTTCTCTATTTTTTTTGATTAGTCTAGTCCTTAAAGGCTCTTTTGTGCCTTTTTAAATAACTTATCATTTAACACGTCAATCAATCTGTTGGTGAATAATGATATTTTTTTATTATATTTAAAATCTGCTTCTTCACCAAATACCCCCCGTAGCATTTTGGATAAAATATCATCTTCTCCTGCCATGCTGCACCCATTAATGAAATGCTCTTTTTTGAGAGAGTTAATGTCGTATAGAAACTCTATAGTCATTTTGTTAAACTTAATCTTAAAATGCAATTTGCTTTTACTATCTATTAAAACCACATCTTGTATGTCTAAGTTTTTTATATGCTCGTACAAAATATATATATCATGATAAGCTAGCATGTATAATACGCTTTGCATGTTGCCTCCCCCACCCTTTTTCCTCTCAACCATATTGTATTCTGAAATTTTAAAATCATAATCTCTATAGTTTTGTACGTCGTCCACGTACAGCTTAACACCCTCAATTTCCGCCATCCTATATAGTTTTTTTGATTGACTGTAAGTTAAAGTAAGCGGCTTTTCGCAAAATACGTTTTTATGGCTAATTAAACAGTTTTCAACTATCTCATAATGAGTATCGTTTGGGGTGGAAACGACAACCCAATCCACACCATCCAATTTATCAAGATATGTGTCCTTGCTTCTACAAGTAAACTTTACATCACAAAACTTCTTAAGCTTATTGTGCAGTATGCCACCCCAATATCCTAAGCCTATCAACCCGACGCTCTTCATTTAGACGGCGACCTCCTTCTGAACGCCATTTCTTATAATACTTTTTACTTGAGACGCCACTTTCCAACAAGTTGAAATCTTACCTCCAAAAACATTTATTACATTAGGGGTCTCCTCATGCACAAATACCTCAGACATTCTAGCATCATCATTATTTACAGGCAATGCTCGTACGGTTCTCCAATGATTTCGTTGTTCTGCGCTCGACAAAACAGGATAAAACTTTTCAGATTCTTTGTAAATCTTTTTTATCAATAAGTTGGTTTTCTTGGAATCTAATACCCTATCCCTCGAAATGTCTGTCGACTTGGAATGTTGTGAAATTACCGAATACTTCGGATGGTATAATAAAAACTCATTCTCATTGTTTCCTCTCGGCATTATGCTGCAAAAGGGTCCGTCCATGATGGTTAATCCTATTTTTTTATGATTCATCTTGAATATTGGAATGATCACATCTTGAAATTTTAACTTTAACTTAGGCGCGCCTAACATGTCGTTAATTTCATTAATATTGGAATACGCAGCGTTTATAACATAATCGTAGCCATCAAGGCTCCCGTCAAAATCAGTATTCAATCTTACATCTACACCTTTTAACTTTCCCTTTACAATAGATTTTAAAATATCATAATCAAAAATACATTCGTTAACCTTGATAGATAAATCTATTTCTCTTTTATCGACCAAATAATCTTTTGGGTATTTAAAATCATAATTAAGGCCAACAGCGTTACAAAAATTAATATATTCTTCGGAAGACACGTTACTATTCTTATGGTTCATGTAATAATTTGGAAAACCAGAAACGATAGAATCTTTAAAATTAATCAAAAAAGATACTAATCCATCCAAACTTTGCTTTGCCGTTGGGACGCTTCTTGGATAATGAAATCCAAAATGAACCCTATTATGGTTTTGTTTTGATGCCCTTTGCATTATATCAGAATCCCGCTCTATCAAGACGACCTCATGGCCACATTTAGCTAATTCACTAGCTATGCAGCATCCAAAGATTCCGCCCCCTATGACTTTTATTTTTTTCACCCTTTGGTGTGCGAAAGCATGAGTTATTATTTGCTTAAAACCTCTTTTCTCTATTTTTTTACTGTGACAGTTTTTTAATCTTTTTTAGAAGCTTTGTCTACTATTTTTTTAGAAACATCTTTTAGAATGCTCTTGTTGATAGCATCATAATCTATTTTCTTGGATGGCGCAGGTTCTACCTCGGCTACGGAGATCGCATTTGTAGCTTTTTTAGGAGCCGCATTTGCAGGGGCGGGCTCGCTTGGTACGGCATTAGTGATTTTATTTAGAACGGCGGGAGCTTCCGAGTTTGGCGCATTTTTTTGGGCACAACCTGCAAAAACAATAAAAATTAAAAAGAAAATAGTTTTTTTCATGAAGAGTTTTACACTAAATCTGTTCTAATGGTCATAAACCACCTCCCGAATTGGAATAGCTCCAATGATTGCTTCGCAACGATTGCCCCTTTCCAATAGGGTGGATTTTAAGGAATAAGTGTATATAATGAACAATGAGCCACATCTCCGGAACCTATGCCTACAATTTCGTAAGGCTAGAACCTTTTTTCAATAATTCAAACAAAACTGGCATCTCTTCCTTAGTTGTAGGAATGAATTGTCAATTCAGCGGAACAAACGAATTTAATTCATCTACAACTGAAAGTTCCTATATAGATGGAACTACAGGTTTTATGGCGTGGACCGACCCTATCTCTGGCTATCCCGTAAGTGGTGTTACAAGCGCATCAGGATATGCTATTTGCTATACCCCCGAATACGTAACAGACAACATTAGTAGTATCGCTAACGAATATGCCTCCGGCCAATGCTGGTGCCATAATTTGTCAGGTCAAATATCAAGCAGAATCGAAGCCCCTATCCGAGATACCAACTTTGGTTATCCCTCTGGGCAAGCCCCTGATGTTTTCCCAGCCGTCGACCCACACGACATGTAATTTTAAGAGAAAGAGCCTCTCGCCTTAACAGGTGAGGGGCTTTTTTACTTATTGGATAAAAAGATACAGTGAATCTTGGTGAAATTTGCTAATACAAAGGTTTTTTACAAGTGGCACTACTCCTGCTTATAAAAACTTAATGGAAGACGTCAAATTTATTATAGATAACCTTTGGGTTTTAATATCAGCATTATTAGTATTCATTATGCATCTAGGCTTTTCGAGCCTAGAAGTCGGCTTAACAAGACAAAAAAATACAGTTAATGTTTTGTTTAAGAATCTCTTCATTATTAGTATTGGTTTAATTACTTATGCTTTAATTGGGTTTAATACAATGTATCCCGGCGAGCTATTTAATGGATGGCTAAGCATAGGGGGTCCTATTGGCTTTTCAGACGATACTGCAAATCTGACAAAAGCATATGGTAATTATACATATTGGACTGATTTCCTTTTTCAGGCTATGTTTGCCGCTACAGGAGCAACGATAGTATCAGGAGCAGTCGCAGAGAGAGTAAAATTATCTTCTTTTTTATTATTTGCTACTTTATTAGTTGCTATTGCTTATCCTATCTCTGGAGCTTGGAAATGGGGCGGTGGGTTCCTAGATCAAATGGGATTTTATGATTTCGCAGGCAGTAGCGTTGTACACGCCTTCGGAGGGTTCGCTGCTTTAGCTTGTGCTTGGCTTTTAGGGCCTAGGGCAGATAAGTACAAGAACGGCAAAGTAAACGCTCTACCGGGCCATAGTATGCCCTTGGTGGCTATTGGCGTCTTCTTGTTATGGTTTGGTTGGTATGGATTTAATGGTGGCAGTGTATTAAGCGCAGATCCCGCTTCTGTGTCTCTTGTATGCGTTACGACGTCCCTCTCGGCTGCAGCAGGAGCTCTATCTGCCATGCTTTTTTCTTGGTTCAAGTCGAAGAAGCCCGATTACACTACAACAACGAATGGTGTACTGGCTGGATTAGTAGGTATAACCGCAGGGGCGGATGTAGTTAGTATTTGGAGTGCGTGCGCAATCGGCGCTATCGCCGGGATTATACTGTGTTTCGCTTCTTCCTTTATTGAGAAGGTAATTAAGATAGATGATCCAGTTGGAGCGATTGCTGTTCATGGAGTATGCGGCGTATGGGGAACCGTTGCTGTGGGTATATTTTCTCCAGAGCATTCGGTGCTAATTCAATTATTTGGAACATTAGTAATAAGCTTATTTTCTTTCTTGTTTTCTTTGCTTGTATTTGGTGGTATTAAGAAAACATTAGGGGTTAGAATAAATGGCGAATTAGAAGCTAAAGGTTTAGACCTTTTAGAGCATGGTCATAAAGCTTATCCAGATTTTGAGGTAAACTAAAAAACAAAACCAAATATAATTGCAAAGCCACCCTTAGGGGTGGTTTTTTTTATTTATATTAAAGCTAACGCGGGATTAATGCTTATAAGCTCGTTGTAATCAGAAAGCTCGAAAAGCTCTTCTGCTCCCTCCACTTTCTGGCCTGCTCGCCACTGTCTGCATGACCAGTATCGGGCTTTCCATTTTGGTCCCGCATTATCACAATTATGACGAGCGCGGAAACTTTTGCGTCTGGCGGGATCATCTCTTTTGATTTCCATGTTTGGATCGCCAAAATTGACTTTCACTATATTGCCTTTTTCATTCTTTACATATACAGAGAATTTCTTAGGACCCTTTGGGGTTCTAAAAGGCTTATTAAGGGTCTTATTTTCCTTATTAGCAATTATCTGGTCTGTGAAGTCGACAATAATCATTTCATTTATATACACCAAAAAACTCAAAGAGTTGTAGGGGAAACGTAAGCCTCCAATGACTCTTCTTTTCTTTCTTGCATGGTAAGTTTTTCTTTTTGGTTGCCGTGCGAGCTGTGTCTCGGGTTGCAGCAGCATTGGCAACGAGGTTTGTTGTCTCTTGTTTTTTCTCGCTTGCCCGTTTTGTCGTTTATGTGGTTTCTTGTTGTTCTGCTCATTTTTTAAATATTTTATGCCAAACGCATAGAATTCCCAGTTTAATCAAATGAGGTATTGCCAATACCCACCCTAATGCTATAAAAACCTTATCTGCCACAATCCCCAATAGCTTCGACAGGGCAGCTTTCTAAAGCAGTCTGGCACTCAGCTTCTTCTTCTGCGTTTTCTGGCTGTTTATAAACATAAGAATATCCCTCACCTTCATTCCGTCTAAAATTATCAGGAGCTTCTTGGCGGCACAAATCACAATCTATACACTCTTCATCTACAAAATACCGCCCCATTACATTGTCTTCGTATTTATTTTCTAGTTCAGCCATTTTACATCATTCCGAGTTCCAATTTAGCTGCATCTGACATCATGTCACTGCCCCATGGTGGATCCCATACCAATTCTACATTCACTTCGTCTACCCCTTTTATACACAAGAGTTTATTTTTAACATCCTCTTGTAGACTCGGCCCCATCCCACAGCCCGGGGCAGTTAAAGTCATTTTAACATCTATGCGCCAATTGTTAGTTGGCTTAAATGTTTCCTTGTTGCAAATGCGAGAAGCTTCGCGGCTGTAAATTAAACCCAAATCTGCAAGATTTACTGGAATCTCCGGATCATAAACTGTTTTTAGCTGTTCTAGAATTTGTTGGTCTAGCTCTTCCTTGTTTGTTGCCTTGGAAGCAGTGTCGGCTGGCGTTTTTTCTGGTTCGAGGCCAAGCGCATCCGCATCTTCGCTTTCAATGCGAAACATATTATTGTTAACCACAACGGTATAGGAGCCGCCCAAAGATTGAGTGATGTACGCTGGGACCCCTTTTGCTAAGGTTACCTTGTCTCCTGCGGGAACAATAGAGGCTTCGACGTCACGCGCCAGAGTAATCAGTTCGTTGTTCAAGAAATGGGTTACTTCTCTTGCAGTTCTTGTTGCACGTTTTTAATTCTAAGGTTATCAACATGATTTTCTAGTTTTACCATATCTTTCTCAATAAAGCCTAGTCTCATATTTTGCTCAGCGTCGTCAGGCAGGGCTCCCAGTTGGCCAAGAGGCCATTTAATTCTAAACTCAGAATTAAGCTCCACACTGTCTTTCATGCGCAGTACATCTATCTCCAGTTGAGAAATCCTAGAGGTTAGACCGAAATAACCCCACACCGCCATTGCTGCCACTACTATAATTTGTATAAGCCATTTTAGGTTGATTCCCAAGCTTGTATCATCATTTAATTTTGAGTCGTCCATAATTTATTAAATGTTACACTACTTTAGTCTTCGCAATACTTTTCGGGGGGCTCGCTGGCCACTATGATGTCCTTTTTAGGCTGTTCGCACTCTCCTCTACAATTATCATCAATGCACGACGGGTTTACGCAGTGCATGTTATGCTTTGGCGCTTTCATTTTAATTGACTTTTTGTCATTTTAGTGCTGTATGACTCTATATCGTGATTTATTTCATCTAAGACCGTTTGCTCTTCTTCTTTATTGTTTGTTTTAAGCATATGAGAGTTATGGTAAGTTAATAATACGATCAGTTGGTTGATGTGACATGAGAAGGTATCTTTTTTTTTCATTAATTTAAATTGGGCTTTTTTGATCCTCCGCTGGGGAGGTCTATTCTGCCAAACCCCAAACTGTAAAAGTTAAGTTCTGGGGTGTCCATTTCGCTCACATAAAGGTATACACGGTTTGAGGTCGATGGGATTATTATCTCATTTTTATGCTAACTTAAGTACTTGATGGCTCTTTCTAATAAAATCGCCTTATCCTGAAACCCTCCTATAGCACGATTGCAACGATGGCATAACCATCCTCTAAATTTTCCAGTAGAGTGGTCATGATCCACCACCCATGGGGTACAGGTTTTACCGCCTTGTCCTGCGACTTCGTTTTCTTGTCTTTCGCAAATAGGGCAAACATAATGAGGTGGAGGAGCCCCATAGTGGTTTTTTAATTCGTTTCTTTCGCGAGAGAGCTTGCGGTTGCAGTTTTTGCACTCTGTTCGCAGGTAATTCTCGCCACCTCGTTTGGCGAAAGCTGAAAGGGGTAGTTTTTCATCGCACTTGATGCATACCTTAAAACCTTCCTTTATTATTGGATCGGGGAGTGGGAATAACAAGTATTGCACAGGATTTATTATAGCGCGACCAAACAGCGCGTCAAGGGAAAACACGGCACTCTGTTTTACTGTTTTTTGAAAAGTAGGTTATGGTCTATTTTGTCAATACAAGTATAATTGTTTTGTTCTAGGTAGGGTATGGCAGAAGGAACTTCAACTAAAACATAAGTGATGGGGTATTTGTCAGGAGACCACCCGTTGAGGACCTCAAGATCATACCCTTCAACGTCTAAAGAGAAAAAGTCCGCTCCTTTGAGTCC
>Ga0115000_10004043_pt1 | contig 12090 bp, 5 predicted proteins | sample ArcticOcean_MG_C_6_FD_89690 | JGI IMG/M metagenome (GOLD analysis project Ga0115000, IMG submission 89690) | Marine microbial communities from western Arctic Ocean - ArcticOcean_MG_CB8_128 | ecosystem: Environmental > Aquatic > Marine > Oceanic | place: Arctic Ocean: Canada Basin | collected... | reverse complement strand
ACTCGCGGCCATCCTGACAAATTGTGTGACGCTATTTCAGATGCAATTGTGGACGCCTGCCTTGCCGTTGATCCTAATGCACGGGTTGCTGTGGAAACTTGCGTGAAAGGCAAAGAAGACATGGGACTGATTGTTCTTGCTGGTGAAGTGTCCTTGAGTGGCTCGCCTCCAGACTATGAAACAGTGGCACGCGAAGCAGCAGCAGCAGTCGGCTACACTTCACATTCCATCGGGATGGATGCGACCTCATCTGAATTCACTGAAGTTCAAGTTCACATTACGACTCAATCTTCGTACATCGCTCAAGGTGTCAACAAAGATATTCTGTCACAAGGAGCTGGAGACCAAGGCCTTATGTTTGGTTATGCTTGCACCGAAACCGAAGATTACTCCGAACTCGAAGGTCGGTTTTTCCCTCTTGCTGCCGCACTTTCTCAACGTCTTACACGTCGATTGACCGCAGTCCGTGAGCAAGGGATTTTACCATGGGCTCGTCCAGATGGAAAGTCGCAAGTGACGGTTGAATACGATGAAGACGGTTCTGTTTCAAATGTTCATACGGTTATTATCGCTATTCAACACGACAAGGCTCTCAAAGACCAGTTTAACGGTTCTGAAGAAGCAGAACTTGAATACGTCAATCAACAAATTAAGGAACATGTGGTTGAACATGTGATTCCTGCTGGTCTGCGTAAGGGTGACTACACACTTGTCGTCAACGGAACTGGACGGTTTGCAGACCCAGGTGGTCCGTATGCCGATGCAGGATTAACTGGGCGAAAAATTATCGTTGATACCTATGGAGGCATGGGTCGTCACGGCGGTGGTGCCTTTTCTGGAAAAGACCCTTCCAAAGTCGACCGTTCAGCAGCCTATGCTTCACGCTGGGCAGCGAAGCACGTCGTGGCGGCTGGACTTGCCAGCCGATGTGAAATACAATTGGCTTATGTCATTGGCATTGCTCAACCGGTGAGTGTTCGTGTTGAGACATTCGGAACATCCAAACTCTCCGACCGCGAATTGGCACAACGTGTGAAATCCACTTTCGATTTCAGACCCGGTGCAATCGCACGAGATTTGAAATTGCTCAATCCAATCTACTCAGTCACGGCTTCTGGCGGTCACTTTGGCAGAACACCTGGCGAAAACGGAACATTCCCTTGGGAGAGAATCGAACAAGAACGAATTGTTTCGCTCCGTAACTGAGAGAGACTCTTTCCAACGGCCCTTAGGGCCGATTCACTCAAGTGGTATGCACGGGTGGCTTGACTTGGTCTTATGTCGTCTCGTCCAGTTCGTGCCGTCGCCTTTGTCGTCATACTGTTGTTTGCAAGCATGTCACCATTGGCGTTTCATGCCCGTGCACATCAGAGTATTCTTTTGTCCACTGACACCACGCACCTCATCCTCATGGACGGTGATTCCGGCAATGTCACTTTGAACATTGAAAATAATGCTTCTGCCATTGAAACATTCAATATTTCTGTCGATGTGACTGGGCTATCCTCCGTTTGGGAAATACTTCCAAGCGAGGCAACAGTAGAAAATGTGTTCCCAACCTGGTCGGAAAACACGACAATCATTGTGCGACTTGATGCAGGTGCAGTGCCTTCTGATAGTGGTTCGTTTGAAATAATCGTTACCGAACCAGATCAGAACATCAGCAGTTCCATCACCATCTACGTTTCTGTAGCACCATCGTATCAGTCATCGCTCAATCTTTCGCCAATGGGTGGTGCATTAAAATCAATGGATTCGGGGACCAATACAACTTTTACTATCGATGTTGAAAATCGAGGTTCCGTGGAAGATACCCTCCTTTTGGATGTCGAATATGAACCTGATTTGGCCGCATGGTGGGCGACTTATACCAACGGCTCAGGAAATAACAGTGGAAACAACTCAGGAAATAATTCAGACAATAACAGTGGAAACAATTCCGGTAATAACAGTGGAAATAATTCAGACAATAACAGTGGCAACAGCACTGGAAATACTTCTGATACGCTGACTGTGAATAATACTTTGATGTTCGGTAACAGTTACACTTCATTCAATTCTTTAGATACACTTCTCGAAAAGATTGGGGTGGTGAATGCTGATGCTGTAACCGCTGGTGGTAAGAAATTATCAGCACATTGGAGTGAAGTGAATACTTCCGGCCATGCCTCAAATACCACTTTACGTGACCCGAATATTGATTGGGACTATGTCGTTCTACAAGACCAGAGTCAAGTCCCTGGATTCCCTCGTACCAACAGTGATTGGTTGGCCAGTATGAACGGGGCTGTTGGATTATCAGGTGCCATTGAAGATGAAGGCTCTGAATCAGTCTTACTGATGACCTGGGGTCGTCGAAACGGAGATGCGACAAATCCAGTATTGTACAATAATTTCACTGCAATGCAAGATCGCTTGGAATCGGGTTACATCGATTATCGCGATAACATGACTGCAGCAGGTAGCACAGTGTGGATTGCCCCAGTTGGTCTTGCTTTTGCGCTCATCCATGACGGCGTAGAAGCGGCCGGAACAAATGCCACCTTGCCGGGAAATACTTTCTATGATCTTTACAATGCAGATGGTAGCCATCCATCTTTGGCAGGAAGTTATCTTGCTGCATGTGTTCTGTATGCTACTATGACTGGTGATTCACCGGTTGGCTCAAACGATACAGTGTCGTTAAACAACACCCTCAAACTTGAATTGCAACAGGCAGCTGCTTCAACGGTGTTCAATGAATCCTCTCACTTATCATACCCTGGGAATCCACAATCTCTACATCCAGTATGTCTATGCAATCCTCAAAAGGACTGGGTGGAGGGATTCCAGCTGGTTGGAATGTTCAATGGGTCGATGATGAATTTGCAAATATGCCCGCAGGCTCCTCACAGTCTGCCAGTTTGCATGTTTCGGTCCCAAGTAACGCCGCTCCCGACTTTTATGGATTCAGATTGTTCAGTGCTTCGACAGGCGGTAATGTCTCGACTTCAACTCTAATTGTCATACATGTGGATGAAGAACATAACCTCAGTGTATCTTTCCTCGAACAAAGTGCTTTGTTCATCCCGGGTCAATCGACAAATACATCACTTCAACTCACCAATTCTGGAAACGTTGTTGTCGATTATGATTGGTCTCTCAGTGTTCTTAGTGGGCCTTGCAATGCTGCTCTGATCATGGCGACTACACCTTCAGTGGCCCCAGATGATGTTCTTGATTTAGAGTTCCAAATAACAGTTCATAATGAGGCTACAAAATCAGATGCCTGTGACCTTCAACTGAACGGAATTGCTTCTTCCGCCTTCGAACAACATTCAACCATCCCCTTTGATTTCACCGTAGATATTGACGAACTTGTATCGTATACACTGCTCTCGCCTTTTGGAGACCTTCAACTTACACCTGGAGCTCCTGTTTCGTATGAACTTAGAGTTCAAAATAACGGCAGTGAAACAGTGACGTTCTATCTTGATGTAAATTCGACAATTGGATTGAGCACTTCACTTCAATCCTCTTCCGGAGTCACTGTTTTATCAGGTGAATCTGGAATATGGTCGCTCTCAACGGATGCCGAACCTGGCCAATTTGGTTTCATGTCGCAGGCGTTTTCGGTCTCATATGGTGGAGGCTCACAGGCCGTTTCAGTAGATTTCGAGGTTCTTGGCGTCAGTGCAGTCACGCTTTCAGGGCCATTGGACGGGCGAATACTGGTTCGGCCTGGTGAAACGGTCTTGACCTCTTTCACCTTAGAGAATACCGGTACTTCGAACCTCTCATTAGTCGCAAGTCTTCTTGGTTTACCAGTTGAAGCCGAAGCAACTCTGAGCCACACATCGGTAATTTTGGGCGTCGGTGAAAGTCTTACCCTCAATATGTCACTGAAGATTGCAACCTCATCATCCGCTGGAACTCATGACCTTACGTTCGCTTACGGCAGTTCCGATGTTTCGGTTGAACTCTCACTTTCATTGCAAATTCAAGATCGTATTTCACTCTTGATGAGTTCAACGGGAAGTCGAATTGTAGCCGGACCAAGTTCCAATGCATTTTATTCATTTGAAGTGACAAATCTCGGAACTGATTCAGACACACTTCAGATGAGTCTCTTCGACAATGGTGCATCAACATGGTTTGATTTTGAACTGTCGGAAACCTCTCTCCTCCTAACTCCCGGTCAATCATCGACAGTGACGCTGAGTGTTCGAGAAACTGCCCAAGGTGCTCCAAGTAACGGTGTTGAGATCACTCTTGTCTCACGTTCGTCAAGCGATGGTTCGATAACTTCTCAACTCAATCTCTCGGTTGAATCATTGGTTGCTGGAGCGGAAATACTGGTTCTTTCGGATGATGATTCGGCAGAGCCTTCTGAAACGATTCATGGAACTGTAGTGGTGACCAATACCGGGACTGGAGCTGACCAGTTACTCTTGAGCACCGTTGGTGTTGATTGTGGAATCTCAACCGTTCTCTCACTCGAAGCCGGTGAATCCTCATCTGCTCTCCCATGGTCATGTCTTCTGGATGATGATGCAGAAGCAGGGTTATCCGAATTAAAATTCCGAGTGACCAGTTCCTCTCGAACCTCCTTCTCGACAACAAGCAGTGAGATGTATACCATTGAACCGGTTTGGAAAAGTTCAGGTGTTTTGGAAATCACTTTTTCAGAATCATCACTTTCACTCCCTTCATCGGGTGGCTCAACGGTAATGATTTCTGTGGAAAATATTGCGAATGCGCAAGTGACGGCCCGTTTAACAATCGAAGGTGTTGGTGATGGCTTGTTAGCAACTGACTGGCTGCGGCTTTCGGATAATACCTCTACCAATGAAATGACCCTCAACCCTGGCTCATCGATTGAATTTTCACTCACCCTTACATCCTTGATTACGACCTCTGAAGCAGCCACATTACGAATCCGCGCCTCTTACCAAATCGGAGACAGCAGTTCATCAGATGTATCAACTGACCTTGAGGTAGAGATTCAAGGGCCAGCGGTACCACCGAACGGTGTCCGCTTACCATTTGGAATGGAATTAAGCCAATCGAATTCACTGAATGCACTCTTCGGCGGCTGGGGGCTTTCACTCCTTCTTCTTGGAGTCCTGTACTTGATTAGCGGGAAGAAGCAGAAGAATGTAATCGAAGATGAAGAGGAGGTTGATGAAGAAGTGGAGGAGGAAGTCAAAGAGACTCCGCTTGGTTTTAACGAATGTCGCATGGAGGAAGGCAAAGTATCCTGTTCATCATGTGACGCTCGATTAGGCGTCCCACGTGGGAGCGAACCTCCGTTTAGATTCACTTGTCCGAAGTGTTCGACGATGATTCGAGTCGTTGAATAATCTACTTGCGTCGATAAGCGACCAGCAAGAATGCAGTGTGGCCAAATGGTCCATTGACAGGCCGCACACCGCCCTTCGATGCCTTGCCCCACTGCCGCTCAATGAGTTCTCCAGCCCATTCGATTTCTAAGCCCGCTTCTTCACATGCAATCCAAGCGGCTTCCAGTTGGCTTGTAACAGGGCAGTAACATGCGATACGTCCACCTATACTGAGCAGTGAAGCAACGGCCTCAATGGCGCTCGTATGTTCGGGTAAATCAAGTATAATTCCATCATATTCAGGAGAGGCTTCTTCGATTTGTTCAACAACCTCTTCAATGGCGCCTTCAATGTGGCGATGGGTTGGGAATTCGGGCCACCCCTCTTGAGCACGTCTGAGGTTCTCCAATGCCACTTCAGCATGTTCGCTCCGTGGTTCGACGGTGACATGTACCCCCGAATTCCCTAAGACCCGAGCGATATACATCGAGAGCCCTCCGCTTCCAATTCCCGCTTCCAAAATCCGATCGCCGGGGCCAATTCCTAACCGTGATGTCATGAATCCAGCATCTTTTGCACTGATGGTTTGTGCTCGTCGAAGCATTCCTTTGCTTAATTCTGGTAATCTCAATGGTACACGAGACAAAACTTTCTGACCAACTAAGACCTCTTCTCCGAAATTAATCTTAGAAAAGGTCTCAAAAGCATCCAGTACGCCTAATCCTTTGATTTTCCGCACACCTGGTATGAGTTCGATAACGTGGACTTTCCCCTCTCCTTCAACGAAAACAGACCACTGCGATTGGTTCATGTTTCGGGCACTCGCTTGACTGCCTAAACTTTACCGTCAAAATATACTTCTTCAAAACCCCAACTCAAACTAAATTCAAATCCACTTATTCTCACTGGACATGCAGGGTTTCATATACTGTCTTGAAGGTGGAGCACACATGAAGATGTCTTCACGCGCATTGACACTGATGATAACCGCCCTATTTCTTGGAAGTATTATGACTTCTTTGACGAGTGGTATGAACCAAAAACAAGAACAAGAACTGGATGATTTAGCCGTGGTTTCGGAGGCTACATCACCAGGCCACAATGTATTTTTACAGTATATCTCATCTGATAATTGTTACTATTGCTATACATCAGGTGGGGGTTCAGAATCCGCTGATAATTTGAAACAGACAAATCCAGATGAATTTGTCTACATCACCTATCAGTCAGCTCAATTCAGCTCCACAAATGATGCAAGATCCGGAAATGTTGCTCCAATTTATGCTATGGATCATCTTGGTGAATCCGGAGGTGCTCCTACAGGCTACCTTGGCGACTCCGACCCTGCTCGTGGAGGATGTTATCAAAATAGCCAAGGTAATTGCAACGGGCAAGCATTTGATCCAATATTTTCACAAGGCGGATATATGGCCTCGACAATTAATGATTATCGAATCACAATTTCGCAATCATTGAATCCTTCGAACAGCGCAAATATTGACATCACAATGGAAGCATCATTCATCGGAAGTGGAAGTGCTCCTTCTTCGACAGTGCTTTATGCTGCTGTAACCGAAGAGAAGTGTGCTTACACATACAGTGATGGTTCTTACGGACACAATTGTTGGAGAGGTTGGCTTTTGGACAGTAATTCTTATGCGACAACATCGGGGGTCAGTGGAAGCGGAACTGGCTTTGTAAATATGGATTTATCCTTGGGTGTGCATTCTGAAACTTGGACTATTCCAGCAAGTTTGATAAGAGCTCGAGCAAGTCAATCTGGAATTGACAATTTGCTATCTATCGGTGCGATTTACAGTTCTTGGAGTACATCTGCACATAATGCAGATATTTTTGCAGTAACTGACAGTTCGATGGGTCCAAAACTGGACCTTGCAATGTCAAACCCAGTCGTTTCCAATCCCTCCTCATCCAATGGCGGTTTTATGATTGGTGACACTGTTACTATTGATGTAACAGCCACCAATGTTGGTGACATCGATTACTCAGATGGGGGTACCATTGAATTCTTTTACAAGGATGGCGTAACTGAAGTCCCAATTAGCACGACCGCGTTGAACAACTTGAACGCTCAATCAACACAAACGGCTCAAACAGTCTTTGATACATCTGGCATTTCCACAAGTGAGAAGACTAAATTCGGTGCTCGTTTAACTGGATTAGTCGGTGACCTCCTTACTTCCAATGACGTAGCTATACAAGAAATCCATCAAGATGTTCCACCAATTACAAAGAACCCAGCAATCACAGGAGATCAATTGATTGATCGTAACACATTTGCAGTCATCTTAGCAAAAGCTGACCCTGTTGATGAACTCGACTCTGCTGCAACCATGACCTTCAATGTCCAAATCTCATCGGCCGGCCTCAACGATTTTACCTTGTGGGGCAGTCAGATATCTGGTGGTCAAAACGTAGTCTATTCTGGTTCAGTCAACGAAGGTCGAGAATATATTGTCACTCCATCCCCAGCCATGCCCGCTGGATGGTATGATGTCCGATCACAAGCAGTCGACTCCCGTGGACAAACGGGTGCTTGGATGACCCTTGAAGAAGGCTTCCAGCTTCAAAATGGAGTTCCAAAGATCGTATCAGAGCCGATTGAATCTGTCATGTGCGACACTAATGAAACGATTAGTATGGTCGGTCATATCAGTGACCCGGAAACGGACCTCAAAGATCTGATTATCACCTCTGACGATCCATCCTTTATCGCATGGCATCAAGATACCCTCAAGATCGAAGTTAATTTCCGATATAGTGAACTTAGCGGTTGCCCCCTTGGCCCAAGAGGCATAGAACTTCAAATTGATGATGGTGGAGATTACTCAGAAGGCGCATTGCCTTACGGGACTTTCAACCTCCGAGTCGTTGAAAATGGACAACCACGTTGGGGTGCCATACCATCTCAAACCGTCGTTGAAGGTGGAAGTGGCCTTTTGGCACTCATCGAACATATCACCGATACAGATGATAATGGAGTTGATGTTGGCGTTGATGATATGACTTTTTCAATGATTGACAATTCCAATGACTCGAGAATCAATGCTACACTTAGCGGTAAAATACTGAGTTTCAAGACCTTCGATGATGATGTCAACGGTCAGGTGACCATTACTCTTCGAGCAAGCGATGGAGAAAAATCTTCTGATACTTCTCTCGTCATTAACATTCAACCTGTCAACGATGCTCCTCGTATCGCTCCTTTCGATGACCTTGAATTTATTAAATTAAAGCGTAACGAGCAAAATGTTACGATGCTCGGTAGTCGGATTAGCGATTATGATAGTATCGGTACTCTAACCTTCGTTACCGTGTCCTCCTCCGAACCTGGGGCTGCAATCTATGACCCATTGAGTCAAAGCCTTACTCTGTCGTTCCAGAATACAGGCATGCAGACCGTTTCGATTACTGTAATTGATAAAACAGACTCCCAAACCTATGTTATGAATGTAGAAGTTTATGATGCACTTCCATTCCTTCTCTCCCTCAAAGATGATGGAACTGGATACATGTTTGTGGAACTTCAGGATACGTACATTGACCAAATACCAACGGTTATGATGAAACTTACCGATGCTGCACCCGAATTCACTTCAATCAACGCGACATGGAATGTTTGCAGCGCACTGACTGGAACCTGCGACGGTTTATTGGAATACTCCTTGGACATCTCCATGTCCTCGAGCGGTTGGAAAACTGAATTGCTTATTCCTTCAGCCATCAGTGATGGATTGGCTCGTGAAGATGGGTCCCGATTTAGCGATTATTATGAATTATCGATTTCGGCAATTGATGTATCTGAGTCTTACAGAACCTTTTCGAAAGTAAAGTGGAACATTACTGAAAGTATGCCTGCCATCGAAGACATGGCTGATGATATGTTCTCTGATTATCTTGAAGATCTAACAGTGGAAAGGGCCGAACTTAAAGCTCAAATTGCATCAGCCGAAGCAGAGGATGACACTACAGCCCTCGAAATCAAGCTTGCTGAAGTGGATGAAGTACTCGACTTAGCATGCAACGACCCTCGTGCAACTTGTGTTGAGGAAACACAATCGAATAGCATTATCAACACTGAGTCAAATGAGATGAACATGACTTTAGTCGCTATTATTGCTGGTGCGGTTCTCATTGGCCTTTTACTCACGTTGATGATCAGTCGTCGCGGTCGTGTTGAAGAGAATCTTGATGCATGGAATGACACTGCATGGGACCCGAACGCGGTTCCAGCGCATGACTCAGTTGCGAATTCGATGTATGGCGGTGCTGGAAATATTTTCCAACAACCTGTTGCAATTCCAGCAGAGCCACAACTCTCTGGCCCACCTTTGCCACCTGGTGGTCTTCCTGCGGGATGGACTGCTGAACAATGGTCTTACTACGGTCAACAATATCTTGATGGTACACTTTGATGAGTTATTTGGGTGATTTCGGCTCATGTTCAAGCATGGTCGAATTGTAAACCCATAAAGGGGAGCAACGCGGAGGGTTAACTATGAGCGACACTGATGAGACTGGAGACTCGCCTTCCACCGAGTTGGAAAAAGGCCTCATCGATGATGCTTTACCAGTTTTTACTGATGTCGAAGAGGTTACATTTTGGGCACCAGAACCAGGTCCTGATTCGGATGACATTGTATCGAAGAGTGTTGAAGAATGGATTCAATCTGTCGATTTTACTTCAACAGATGATGTTCCGATCCCAAATCGTTTGGTCGACCAAGTGATTGGACAAGAAGCAGGCTCAATTGTCATCAAAAAAGCTGCTGAACAACGCCGTCATATGCTCATGATTGGAGACCCGGGTACTGGGAAATCAATGCTTGCGCGTTCGATGACCGACCTTTTGCCAAAAGAATCTCTTGAAGACCTTCTTGTTTATCCAAATGAAGACGATGAGAATGAACCTCGGGTTCGTTCGGTCCCCGCAGGTCGTGGAGATCGTATTGTAAAACTCCAGAAGGAATCGATGCGTACCCAAAGAGAAAGGTCGCAGAAAATGCTCCTCATTGCGTTTGCAGCAGTCGGTTTTCTTCTTGTAATTGCGACTATTCAATCCGGAGATATTCTTACTTTACTGTTTGGTGGATTCCTTCTCATGTTCGGCTATATGTTTATTCGAGGCCGTTTGAGTTCTGGTGATGAAAGCCGTATTCCAAAAGTTCTGGTGAAACATGACAGTAAAGACTTACCACCATTTGTCGATGCTACCGCTACCCTTGCTGGTTCACTTCTCGGAGATGTTCGTCACGATCCGTTTCAGTCAGGCGGTATGGAAACTCCTGCGCATGACCGGGTAGAACCTGGTGCAATTCATCGTGCTCACAAGGGCGTACTCTATATCGACGAAGTGAACTTGTTACGTCTTGAGGAGCAACAAGCCTTGCTCACAGCCATGCAAGAGCGTGCGTTTCCTATTTCAGGTCGTTCGGAGCGTTCCTCCGGGGCGTTGACAAAGACCGAACCAGTTCCATGTGATTTCATTTTGATTGCATCCGGAAACCTCGATGCAATTCAGGGAATGCACCCTGCTCTGCGTAGTCGTATTCGTGGCTATGGCTACGAAGTCTATGTCAACTCAGAAATGCCGGATACTGCTCGAAACCGACGTCGACTTATTCGATTTATTGCTCAAGAAGTTCGGCGAGATATGGGTACCTCCCGAGAGATACCCCATTTTGATAAATCTGCTGTTGCCATTATTCTACGTGAAGCTCAACGTCGTGCTGGACGACGAGGAAAGCTTTCACTTCGATTGCGTGAACTCGGAGGTTTGGTTCGAATCGCTGGTGACTTGGCTATGGAAGAACAGGCAGAAATTGTTACTGCAGCCCATGTACTTGGCGCCCGTAACATTGCTAAACCACTTGAACAACAAGTTGCTGACAGAATGATTGAACGTCGTCAAGACTACGCAATGGTTGTTAATTCGGGGGAACGTGTTGGACGAGTAAACGGACTTGCGGTTCTTGGTGCAAATTCGGGTCTTTCTGACTTTAGTGGCATTATGCTGCCTGTTGAGGCACTCGTCACTCCATCATTGGGTGGAGGTGGGAAAATTCATGCTACTGGTGGACTTTCTGATCTGGCAAAGGAAAGCGTGACGAATGTGAGTGCAGTCATCAAAAAATTAACTGGTAAGAACATCTCTGATTATGATATTCATATTCAATTTGTCGACACCCATGGTGTGGATGGGGATTCTGCCTCGATTACGATTGCTACGGCTATTATTTCTGCTCTTGAGAATATTCCAATCCACCAAGACTTAGCAATGACGGGCTCTCTTTCGGTTCGTGGTGAAGTTTTACCAATTGGAGGAGTCACAGCTAAGATCGAAGCTGCTGCACGCTCAGGAATCAAAACCATTGTCATCCCTCGAGCAAACATGCAAGATGTACTCTTGGATGAGAAATTCGAGAATATGGTGACGGTTGTCCCAGTCGATTCATTGGATGAAGTTATGGAACTCGCCCTCATCAAGCATGCTGAAAAGGCAGGCTTAGTTGAGCGTCTAGGTTTGGTCATTGACCGTTTGACACCGATTCCAAGTAAGTCTACCTCCGCTTGATATCTCCTTTGAATGGAATACTGTTCAATAGCCTTCAGAGTTCTACAGGGAATACTAAAAGAAAGTGGTTGTGGGCAAAGCATGGATGAGCCTCGAAGTGAAGCTTCTGCAGTTCGTGATGCAGGGAAGGGGGCCTTACTGGTCTTATTCTTAGTGACCATGATCGATATGATT
>Ga0115000_10004038_pt1 | contig 12099 bp, 8 predicted proteins | sample ArcticOcean_MG_C_6_FD_89690 | JGI IMG/M metagenome (GOLD analysis project Ga0115000, IMG submission 89690) | Marine microbial communities from western Arctic Ocean - ArcticOcean_MG_CB8_128 | ecosystem: Environmental > Aquatic > Marine > Oceanic | place: Arctic Ocean: Canada Basin | collected... | reverse complement strand
TCTTTCCCAACGACCCCAAAATCTTCGCTCTCACCGGCACCTTCGCGTCCTTCTCGTCCGCGCTCTTCTTCAGCGGCACCGAGCGAATCCGCGCCGAAACCACCTCTGCTTTCTCCTTCTTCTTCTTCTTCTCGCTTTTACTCGACGACGACGGTACCGACGAGGATAACAACATCTCCTTAAAAAACGAAACCAACTCTTTCGCTTTCGTTTTCGTCGGCACGTTCCCGACGAACATTGTCCTCTTCAGTTCCTCGTTCATCTCTTCCCTCGATTTTTCCTTCTTGTTCGCGTTGTTCCTCGGAGCAGCCTTCGCGGCATCGCTTTGGTTTTGCTCGTCGTAAAAGTCGTCCGAATCGCTCATCAGCTCGTCTTCTTTGTCGTCTAAAAGCCTCATCTTCGCGTCCGTCTTTCCCGCCAACGCGCTCTTATCGCGTCTCTTCTTTTTCTCGCACTCTTCTTCTTCCTCTTCCTCTCTGTTCTTCTTCGAGGAAACGCGTTTCGCTTTTCGCATCGCCGCCGTCAAAAGTTCGTGTTCGTTGGTGTTCGTTGTCGATACAGGAGGAAGCGCGGCATTCTGTCGTTGCGGTTCATAAAATCGCGAGGATTCGCTGAACAGAGGGTGTTCGTTTTTGCGCGAGCGAGGAAGAGACGCGTCGAAAATGCCCATAGTAATGAGAGTATTGCGCGCGCTGTTCTTTGTGTGGTCTGTCGGGGAAAGCATTGGAAATTCTTCAAAACGCGCGCAAAACGCGCACTACTTTACACAAAAGCTTCTCTGTTGAACAGATAATGGGGAGAAACGACGACGTGCAGCAGCGGTTGTCGTTCAAAGAGAGCATCTCTTCCCTACTCTCGGAGTATTTTTCCCATCACGCGGACGTTTTGGAATTCGTCAACGCTCTGACGGAATTATGTGTCTCTCAAGAACAGTGGAAGAAGAAGAAGAAGAAGAAGGACACGATGAACAACTCTGTTTTTATTCTCGAGATTGGCGAGATGGTGATTGCAAAAGCGATTCGTTTGACTTTAGACCGAGGGATGAAGGAACGGGAGATGTGCGCGAGGTTGATGGAACGGTTAGCCTTCGGTGTTGTCTGTTTTGGGAATGGTCCCGAGGAGTCTGAGGAGGAGACGAGGACGACGAGTCATTCTTCAACATCATCATCATCATCTGCCAGAGTAACGAACCGGCAGAATCACCACGAGGAGGAGGAGGAGTCGCCGTCTTCTAATTTCTATTTCCCTCCGGAAGCGTTTGAAAACGCGTTCGATTATCTTCTGTCCATGTTAGCGGACGTGGAAATCGACGTCCCGAAGGCGATGGAGGACGTGTCGAGATTTTTAGCGCGCGCGGTGATCGACGACGTCGTTTCGGTGACGTATTTAGAGGCGTGTTTGTCGAGACCGTCGGAGATTTCCACGCGAGGGTGCGAGTGCGCGAGGAAAGGGAAGGAGTTGTTGGAACAACCCGGGGGGGATGTGGTTGTTCGGTCGGTATGGGGCGGCGAGGGGTTGTGCGAGAACAGAGCGGACGATTTGAGAGAACGCGTGAAAAGGTTGACGAACGAGTACTTTCAATCGTTGGATTGTAAGGAGTGTTCGAGAAATTTGAGAGCGTTGAATGTGCCGTATTATCATCACGAGTTTGTGTATAGGATATTGTCGGTCGCGATTGAACGAGACGCGATCGATAAGTTTGCGTGCGGGAAACAAACGATTGACGTGCTGAAGTATTTAGGCAAAGAAGGCGCGGTGAATTCGAGTCAGATGGCGAAAGGATTCGCACGGACAGCGATACGATTGAGAGAGTTAGCGTTGGATTATCCAAACGCTCCAGAAACGTTCGAACGATTGGCGGAAACCGCGAAGTCGCGAGGATTGTTACCGACCGGGTTGAGCTCGTGGGCGACGTTGAAAACGAGAAACGTAAGTTCGCACGCGAAGAAGTTGGGATTACGAAAACAGCTTTTGAGATTAGACTCGGCGGAAGATTTGTTGGCGTTGGCGCACGAGAATAGGCGGAGGTATAACCAATCGCCGTTAGGCAGCGTTGCCGAGGGAACTGCGTCGCAAGTAGCTGCACAGGCGAGAGGTGAACAACTGTCTCCATCCTCGGCGAGGTTTCGCGAGCGAACAAACCGAAGAAGAAATACTATGATGTCGTCAACATCGGCGGCGGCGACGGCAACTAAAGCGTTGCATTTCGGAGGAGAAAACACGACGAGTGGTGATTCCGGCGAATCCGACAGCGGCGCCCGAAGTCGTTCGCAATCTCCTCAACCGATGAGTGCGGGTGGATGGCTATCGCCATCCGGGGCGCGAAATCGAAGGCGGATGCAAAATAACGCGGTTGACGTGGCGATGCTTCGAGCGCAACTTGGGTCGACGCACCTCATGCACCGATCGTTGAATGAAACCAGAGGAGCTATTATTGACAACGATGACGGAGAAGAGTCAACATCACAACGCTCTCAAAGAAGAAGACGCGGTATCGAAGCGCGTGAAGAAAACACGTGGCGGAGGAAGTTTTCCTTGAACAAGGAGCATTTACGCACGCTTCGTGAAATGCGAGCGAGAGATAATCACACCAAACACGTCGCCGAAGGAACGACGTTGAAGATGCGGCGTAGGAATAACGCCATGTATTATGCGAAAATAAACGAAAAGGCGTCTGCTGCGACGAACAACAAACCGTTCTTACGACGCTCGCACTCCGCCCCGGGGGGTCTGCGCGAACTCGACGAACTCGCCAGTTTCGTCAGCGACGTCGGTAAAGTCCACGATTACTTACCATTCAACGATCGTTACGAAGTTGGTGAAACTATGGGTAAAGGTGGCTTCGCCGTCGTTCGGAAAGCTAGACATAAAGAGTCCAACGAAATCATTGCTGTCAAGACTATTTCGATTAAAGAGGTTTTGGAATCAGACGACGATTCCAAAAAGTCCAAATCGGACGGATCCTCCGATGAAAATTCAGACGACGACGACAACGACGACAACAGCGAGGCCGACAGCAACTCGGAAGAGTTCGAAGCGATGACTACTGAAGAAGTCTTAAACGAGCTCGCTTTAATGCAACGCCTTTCCAGTCACCCGCACATTGTTACAATCCGCGAATTCTTTACGGAGCAAAACGGCGCGGTCATTCACGTCGTCATGGACTTGTTGAAAGGTCAAGAACTGGAAGACGCGGTCGCAGAACAACCGAACGGTCGGTTCCCTGAACATATCGCAAAAAAAATTATCCATCATCTCATCGATGCAGTCGCGTTTATGCACACAAAAGGTGTCATTCATCGCGATTTGAAACTTGAGAACATCGTTTTGAAAGTGAAGGACGATTACGACACGGCGACGATTGTCGATTTCGGTTTGGCGAAGGTTTTACGAACCAGACAAACGTCCGCGGGCGTGGACGGAACTGTCGCGTACGTGTCTCCCGAAGCTTTGTTGCAAGGCACATATGGTCAAGGCGTAGATGTGTGGGCGTGCGGCATCGCGCTGTTCGTTTTACTATCCGGCGAATGGCCGTTCGAGGATGAGGACGAGGACGAGTTGATTGAACTCATTTGCGAGGCGAACATTGATTACTTCTTGTTTGATTTTAGCGGCGTTTCGGAAACGGCAAAAGATTTATTGAATGGATTGCTGGAGCCGAATCCAAAGAGACGCTTATCTGCGGCCGCTGCGCTCGAACACGAGTGGTTCAACCCGGTGCACGAGAAGAACGATTCGCAGCGGTTGCGAAGAGTCCACGGAAAATTGGAGGCGTACTCGTACGTGGAGCATCAACTACCCGAAAGAAGGTTTGAAGAGGGCGAGTATTTATGCGTCAAAGGCCAGCCGTGCTTGGAGACATTTTTGATCACCAGCGGTGAGTGCACTATCGAGGAAGGCAAAAGTGATGACGAGACGGGGAAAATAATGAGATTTCGACGAGCGTCCAACTTGGTCGGCGAAATCGATCCAGACGCGGAAACGTATTCGGTATCGGTCAAGGCGAAAGAAAACACGCGCGCGCTCGTATTTACAAAAGACGATATCGCGTGGGCGAATAAAAGCGATTATCGCTTGACGCAAGCTTTTAACAACGCCATAAGAGAACGCAGACGCGTCGTCGCGAAATACGAGGCGAGACTGCGAAATATTGCGAAGCAGAAAGAGCGCACGGAAACTCGCCATCAATCGGAGTTTGTTCGCCGCTAATAAGCTAAATCATAAAATTCTGTTATTAAAAAACACTGTACTGCTACTATTACAAATCTTCTATGCGTACTTTACTGCTACGGATACTATATCTAGGTACAATACTGGGGGGGAGGCGGTTGATCTGGAATCTGTCCAACTGCGAAATCTCTCGAGCCGAACGGATCGGCAGGATTAAAGTCGGGCGTAAACTGATTTGCGGCTGCTTGATTCTGCGGTGCCAAGGACGTGACCGTGACGACTGGCTTAGCCGCCGGCACGGTCGACGTAAAACCCGCATAAGGAGGAGATGCACTCGGCGTCTGTTGCACGTTCCCAAAACCAGACGACCGTCCAAATCCAATTTGCCCTCCTCCAAAAGATGTTTGTTGTTGTTGTTGCTGCTGCTGTTGTTGAACGCCGCCAAACGGTTGGGCGGGAGAAGGACTCACCGCGCCGAAAGACGCCGTCGCGCCTCCACCAAACGCACCAAAACTACCACCACCAACACCACTACTCATTGCCGTTGGTAAAATCCGTTCGTACGCTTTCCCACCTCCTCCTGATGGTACCATCTGAAACTCAATCTTCCTCTCCGCGCCGGCCGGTTTCATCGTCCCTTGGTCCACCGAATCAAACACCTGTTTCAACTGCGTTTCCGGCATCGACTTCAACACCGTCCGATCGTTCTCTTTCAACCGTTCGTACTCTTTAAACGCATCAAACACCGCTTTGTGCTCCCCTATTCTCGCTCGCGTCGCTCCACTGACCCATCTGAGTTCTTCCACCGACGTGTCCCCGCCCAAGAGATTGTTTTTGGACGCCCCGGGGCCGTAACTCGTGAGCGGCCAGAGTGGAAATTCGACGCCGAAATCGTCTCGCAAAAGGTCTCGTCTCGGTTGCGTGTTCGTGCCTCCTCCGAATCCTTGTCCTCCCCGACCTCCTCCTCGATTTCCTCCTCCTCCTCGACCTCGACCGCCGCCTCGGTGCCACTGGTTGGACATTTTTTACGTGTTGATTTATGAAGAGTTTCCGTCAGCATTCAACTGAAATTCCCCAGAGAACAACTTGAACTCTTTCTCAGAGCAGAATGTCCCCCTTAACCGCCTCAACGGACGAGAACGACGCGACTGAAGTGGTGATAAAGTCGTTCGATTTATTCCTCGAACGCGTCGACCGCGCGTTTAAATCCATGGTGGCATCGTCATCGTCTTCAAAGTCGTTTTGGAGAACGAGCGAGGTGTTGGCAATTCGTCTCCCGGGGAAAAACATCACGGCAGACGACGACGACGACAAAGAAGAAGAAGAAGAAGAAGAAGATCAAGAGAGAGAGAACAAAATAAACGATTGCTTATTCGGAACGAAGAAAGAAACACGGAAATCGATCGGGAAGTGCGATCGACTCGATCGAGAAACAGAGTTCGACAGAGACGATATGATGGCAGTTGGGACGACGGAAGACTTTATGGTGGTGAGGAAAAAGCGTAAGCGATACGTGATTCCCGATCACGAAAGGTTTCCGGAAAAGTACGTGAAATATAGTTTCGATGAACCCGTCGTCGTTGGGGGCGGTGAGAGTGGTAGAGAGAAAAAGAAACGGAAGAAGGAGAAGACCGACGACGACGACGACGAGGTGCGAGAAGGCGTACCGCCGGACGCGCTCGCGAGAAGCGCAGACGTGGAAAAGACGACGAGGGATGTAGGAGAACCTAGAATTATGCGCGGTAAGAAAAAGAAAGAAGGAGCAGATGCGGAGAAACAAAGTAGAAAGAGAACGAAGAGGGTGACGCGATCTTTGTCGATTGCGACGACGAGCATAGCGGCGCAGGATGTAGAAGAAAACGGAGGGTAGAAAATGTGACTACTACTTTAATGCTATTTACAAAGCTATACATCTACATCTACATCTACATCTACATCTCTGTGCTGATTTAAAGATACGTACTCGTTGGTAGGAAATACGTTTCCATCTCCCAGTACTTTCCGTGTCCAGTAACACCTTCCCAATCAATCTTGTCTACTTTAACCGATTCAAAAGTCGTCAACATCCCGCTCAAGTCCTTCAATTCTTTCGCTATAAGTCTATTGTACACCATGTGAAAGAAGATGTTATCTGGACAAAAACCGTTGAAATACGAGTACGTGCACCGTTTTCCTTCCTCTTTACTCTTTTGAAACAACTTCGGTAAATGTACGTGAAACTCTCTGATTTCGTTATACGTCTCGCCGTAGGTATCGAAAAACGCCCCCGTGAACGAGTATTCTTTCGCCAAGTCGTCGATGACATCTTGCCACCGTCCAAACACTACGACGACATTTTCTTTCTCATCCCAGCCTTTCCTTTTCATGTGCGCGTACACATCCGGATGCGCTTCGATTATCACGTGCGTCTTCGGCTTCAAATCTTGAATGAAGCCGTCGATTATACCAAGCCCGAACCCGACGTTCAACACGACGGCTTCGGATGCCTTCTCGTGCTCCACATCGCAAATCTTCTCCGCGTGCAATTTCATCAGAGGTGTTTCCCATTTCATCATCACCGCATCGCCTTGCGCGTCTAACAATCGATCGTCGTCGTCGTACTTTAACTTTTCCGAAAGATACGACGTGTCCGTTTCGTACGCTCCACTCGTCCTGATTTCATCCCCTAATAGCAATTCAACCTCCACGCCATACTCCATCAACTGAGACGCGAGGTGAGGATACTTCTCCGCCGCGTATTCTCCCGCGCAGTGCCCATCGTCGTCCACGTCGTTCCAAGGTGCACCAGATGAGAGTAATAATTCAACGATAGATTCGTTCCCGTGCGTTTCGCAAGCACGCATGAGAGTGGTATTGGAATTGGAAATTTTCTTCAAGACGCAGTCTGTGCCTTGTTCGGAGATGATTCTTTGGACGAGCGCGAGGTCGTTGGCGTCAATGGCTCTAAAAATATCCTCATAATCCTCCTCCTCGTTCGGAGGATGATGATCGTTTTCGTTTTTTTGAGGAGATGACATGTTTAGATGGACTCTTCGGATTGGAGACTAAGCGCTAAAGAGGCAGCTTTGTGGCGTTTCCGCGTTAGGTAAAATGCAACATTTCATAAACAAACTCTATAGTATTAGTAGTACAACTTTCAAACGCTAAACTTGGTTTTGGTATCAATCTTCGACTTGGTGTGATTGCGTTGCATGAGCCAGACGAAGACCAAAACCACGAACATGCCTGCGTGCGTCAGAGTCGGCACTTTCGGCATGCGCTCGATGTTGCTCAGCAATCGAGCGCCTAAACGGCAGGTGTACCAACTTAAAAGTAACGCGGCGACGCCGAGCCAGCGGTGGATAAAACGAAAGATTGGACGCGGGATCCAGTTGCGGATGTTTCCTAACGTCATTTGGACGACGCACAAACCTAAGGTTTTCAGCCGAAGGTACCGTGAGGCCCCCACGGCGTGGAGAAACCTCGGAGGAAGAGGATGCCAAAGATACCAAACAGAGTGCCGTAAAGAATGACGGCGCTCAAAGATTTGTGCACGGTGAACCAACCGGTGGCATTACCTTTACCATAGCGAGCGATAGATGCCGAAACCGGTGCAAACACGACCCATAAAATAAACATGCACGCGCCGTGCGCGACTCTGCCGATGGTTCTTCGTTGCAACGATTTCGTCTCTTCCGAAACTCGATCCGAGGCTTTCTTCGCTCTCAGTTTCGGGTCGACTATGTATATGTCTTTGTTGTCGCCTCCTTTCGCCAATTTACTGTGAAATGTTTTGTGGAACTCCTTCTTCTGTCCGTGTTTGGCTTTATATTGCGTTCCCTCTGGATCTTTCGCCGCTAAGAACGCCTCGCGACTCTCCTCTTCTCGTTCTTCGCCGTCGCTACTCCCGCTCGCATCGTCCGTTCCCGTTGGCGCATACCCACCACGCATCGCCGCTCCTAAACTCGGCGCTTTATTCCCATTTCTATCCATCTCTCGCACATCTTCCTCAATCAGCTTCAGCCCGTCCACCCCTCCCGCTCTCGCGCTCCCTCTCTCGTACTTCATCTCAAACGCGTACCACGTCTCGTACTCCTCCACCACGGTCACTTTAAACGTCACGCGCTCCGGAACATCCACCGGTACCACCCAAGGTAACACGTCTCTCTTTTGCCCCCCATCTTTCGAGTGTGAAATATCGTGCGTCGCGTGTGTTGGCCCGCACATCGGGTGGATTTGTGCGCGTTCCGGCATGTCCTTTTGCAGCCACTTTCCAATCGGTTTGTTCGTCTTCCCATCGACCGCGTATATCATGAACCCTTTATATTTCCGTTTCCCGAGAATCTGCGCAAACACGGCCGCGCCTGGGACGTTAATCCCGGGTGAACCGAGCGTAAATGTGAAGTCATTATTCAAATCGGACGGTTTCGTCGATGGAAGGCCGTGTAAAACGCCGTCAAAGTCGCAACTTCCCGCGCCAGAGGAGTACGCGTCGACCTTTCCAATCGTCTCAGTTGTCATCGAGAAGAAGAAGACAAAGAACACCGCGTTGCAAAAGAAGAAGAAAAACAAAGACAGCGATTGAATAACGGCAGCACAACCATCATTTTCGCGTTTTGTTCTCCTCATCCTTTTGCTTCTTCTCCTTTGCGTATTCGGCGCCATTTCTTCCCCGCTTACGAGCGCTCTTTATGAAGCGACATTCCCCCAAAAGTTCCCCAAAAACATCACACGGAAAGGGAAACAAACGACGAACGGTATAACACGCGACCACAGAGATGACTCTGACATCAAAAAGCGACGATACTATCGACGACGCCGACCTAAATGATGGCAATAACGTCGTTGTTTGGAAACCACTCGCACTGGAAGAGCGCGTGAGACGAGGCGAAGTTCCCGTGCAGGAAAAGTTTATCTGTAAACGCGTGAAACGGTTGACGACGACGGAAACGCGAGTTGCGACGACCGAAGAAGAAAAAGAAGAAGAAAAAGGAAAAACGTCCGGCGGGTTCCAAAAGCGCACGAAAAAGATGAAGAAAGCGATGATGAAGAAAGGAGGGAGAAGAAACCAAGAGGACAAAGAGGTGCAAATGTGTTTCCAATTCCTGAAGTCCTCCTGTGCGAAGGGCGAGAAGTGTCGATTTTCGCACGACGCGGACTATTACAGACTAAAGATTAAGAAGAAAGACTTACCGGGCTGGTGCCCGTTTGGGAGCGAGATGTGCCCGTTTGGCCTCGCGTGTCGATTTTCTGGTTCACACGACGACGATTTCGGAGGGGGAGCGCCGGACGACGAGGACGAGGCGATTGCGTTGTTCGAGGCGCCGGTGGCGAATCCGAGGGACGATATGAACGACGTGACGAACGACGTGAAATATGCACTGGCGAGGAGGACGTTTGATTTTAGCCGCGCGGATGGTATTTTGAAGGCTATGGGTTTACGGACGAGTGATGAGGTGAGGGGTGGAGGAGATAACAATACTAATAATCGGAAGAACAACGACGGCAAAAATCAACATCAACAAAAATACAAGAGAATGAAAACAAGCGAGAACGAGAAGAGAGTCATCGCTGAAAACGCGGACGAGTATTCCGATGACGACGACGACGGCAACAACAACAACAACAACAACAACAGCAACAACGTTACTTCGGAACCAGCTTTTGACAAAGAAGACGAAAAAAAAACGGCATCCGTCGATCAACTGCTCAAGCCGAAAGAGAAGAAGACGATTGATTTCAAGAACAAGTTATACCTGGCACCGTTAACGACGGTCGGTAATTTACCGTTTCGGCGATTGTGTAAAACGCTAGGCGCGGACATCACGTGCGGCGAGATGGCTTTAGCCACGAGCTTACTCAAAGGCGACGCCAGAGAGTGGGCGTTGGTGCGCCGACATAAATCTGAGGACATATTCGGCGTCCAAATTTGCGGTGGCCATTCCGATTCTTTGGGGAGATGCGTCCAAGCGTTAGACGACACCATCGAGTGCGATTTCATTGACATTAACATGGGATGTCCTATTGATTTAATATGTAACAAAGGCGCGGGGTCGATGTTGCTCGAGAAACCAAAGCGCATGGAAGAACTCGTTCGAAGCTCGAATTTGATTTGCTCCGTGCCGTTGACGTTTAAAACGAGAATGGGGTATAAAGACACGTCGAGGGTTGCGCACACGTTTGTACCAAGAATCAAAGAGTGGGGAGCATCTGCGCTAACGTTACACGGTCGAACGCGAGCGCAAAGATACTCGCGCGAAGCCGATTGGGAGTACATCAGAAAAGTCGCCGACGCGTCTTCGGTGCCAATCATCGGTAACGGCGATATTTATACGTACCACGATTACGTAGAAAACGTAGTGAAGAATCAAGATTCTATAGCCACGTGTATGATTGCTCGAGGTGCCTTAGTGAAACCGTGGATATTTACCGAAATCAAAGAACAACGCAACTGGGACATTAGCAGTCACGAGCGGTTCGAAATTTTGAAAGATTTCGCCAGATTCGGTTTAGAACATTGGGGATCGGACGAACGCGGCGTGGAACAAACTCGGCGATTTCTTCTCGAGTGGATGAGTTTCACGTACCGTTACACACCAGTTGGTATATTAGAAACCATCAACGGTCAACTCCCCAACGTCTCCATGACCCAACGACCTCCGAAATTCGTCGGTCGGGACGACATGGAGACGATGTTAGCCAGCGACGACGCCTCCGTCTGGGTGGACTTGTGCGAGAAATTATTAGGAAAAGCCCCGGAAGGATGGAAATTTACGCCAAAACATAAATCGAACGTGTATAAAAACGCGAACAGTGAAAGCGAAAGCGAAGGTGGCATGGCTTTCGAAATGGAAGCGAATGGATGATAATAATTGAAAAAATTTACACCCAGTAGCTCGTAGGTTATGTCTTTTATAACGATGGTCAACGCTTTCTTTTTCCAAAAGACGAGAAAGAAAAGTCAAAAAAAAAATCCACAAAAGAATACACTCATAATAAAAAATGTCAACGACGACGACTATTCCGCTGCTGTTACTCGACGACGATTCAGACGACGACTCCCGCTTTTCGTCGCATCATCTCAAGTCCTCGTCTTCGCAATCGCTGCTCGTCAATTCGAGCGCTGCTGCTGCTTCTCGTCGCAACTCTTTCTCCGCTTCTCCTCCGGGGTCTCCCCATTTCACGAATCACATGCGACATGCAACGAACCAGAAGCCCCGCGCGACAAAAACAACAGCAGCAACAACAACAACCGTCCGTCGCGTGAAAGATCCCGCGAATATGGCGCCGCCGAGGCGGGTACCGGTTGAGATCATCAGGGAGGACGACGACGCCACGAAAGAGGAGGAAGATATTTTCTTCGAGGAAGATAACGCGAGCGAGTTTTCGTCGTGTTCGAACAACACTAACGCGACGACGACGACGACGACCATGAATACGAATAAACCTCCAAATCCGTGGAAAGTGGACGTCCACAGCGAAGCGAATAGAATTTCGTTCGATTTCGCGCGAGCGAGAGACGGCGTGGTGCAGAAAATCGAGCAATTACATCGACAAGCGACGGAGAGGTTTCACCGGACGCACCAAAAACACGATCGAGAAGTGAAACGGATGAAAGGAACTATTCAAAAGTTGGAGAAAGCGTTGCAACGGAAAGTGGAGATTGAATCAAACGTGGTGGAAAAGGTGAGGAAATTAGGTGAGTTCAAGAGAAACGCTCGATTCGCCGCGCGGACGTTGAGAGTGTGGAGGAAGAAGACGAAAGAAGCGAACGAGCCAGGAAGGAGAATTCGCGAAAGTATGGTTTTACGCAAAGCATTTTACACCTTCAGAAAGAACGCGAAGATTGCGAGAGCGTTAAAAGAGAGAAGATCGAGCGAGTCGTCGTACGCGTTTGCGCAAGCCGCTTCGATGCGAGGCGGCGGCGGCTTAGGTGGGGGGTCAACGCCG
>Ga0115000_10004036_pt1 | contig 12104 bp, 8 predicted proteins | sample ArcticOcean_MG_C_6_FD_89690 | JGI IMG/M metagenome (GOLD analysis project Ga0115000, IMG submission 89690) | Marine microbial communities from western Arctic Ocean - ArcticOcean_MG_CB8_128 | ecosystem: Environmental > Aquatic > Marine > Oceanic | place: Arctic Ocean: Canada Basin | collected... | reverse complement strand
TTCCAACTAATAGGATTTACACATGAAATACTGTCAGAAACTTCCCAGTCTTTGGGGAAATACCCTTCTGCTAATGTTCGCCAAGAAAGAAAGCAATTCAATTGATTAGGAGAATTACAAGGAGGTAAGTCCTTATTAAATTGGATAATTGGCATTCCTGGAAGATAACTCAAAACCAATAGTTTTTTCATACTATCATTTTTCAGAATTACTTCTTTTAGCAGTCTCTCTGAATGATTTGTTCCTTGGCTATGTCCTGCAAGAATAAACTTTTTTCCTTTGTTATTATTTTCCCAATAATACATAAATGCATTTTTTACATCCGAAAAGGCAAGGTCAAATGCTTGTAATCCGTTTTCCATATCATAATACGATTGGATGTGCATTTGTCTGTAATGTGGAGCGTAAATATTAGCAATACCTAAAAAAACAGAGGCCTGATTTTTAATAGTAGAATTACCAATTTCTTTATTCAGATTTTTATCATGAATATCTGCATTCCATCTATTTCCTTTAAAATAAAGTGTAGGATGAATAAAAAATACATCCATTTCAGGACTAGAATTGTATAGTGTATCTGTGTAATTTTTCGGAATACTAACGTAGTGATTTTCTTTTTCAGGATGTTCTACCCAATAGTTTATTTTGGAGTAAGATGGTATTTCTCCTGATAAGTTGATGTCGAAATTATGTTTTGGTATGTCCTCTTTTTCTGGTACTAAGTTGTAAGTTTTGCAGCCATAAATATTTGTAAGTAAGATGAAATAAAATAGATAGTGTATTATTTTTCTTACAATATTTATCTGATTACTTACCATGACATTTTTTGTATTTTTTCCCGCTTCCACAAGGACAAGGAGCGTTTCTTTCAATCTTCTGTTCCGTTCTGATAGGTTGTGTTTTCTGTTTTTGAGGAGCTCTATTCGGATTCTGAGCATTTGGTTCCGCTAAGTCAGAAGCTCTACTAGTTTTAATGTTAGTATCTTCAACAATAGCTTTTTCCTCTTGTATTTTATTATTACCTGAATCAATCCCAGCTTTTAATAAGAAAGAAACGATATCTTTATTTACTTTACTCATAAGAATTTTAAATAAATCAATAGCTTCAAACTTATAAATTAGAAGAGGATCTTTTTGTTCGTAAACCGCATTTTGTACAGACTGTTTTAATTCGTCCATTTCTCTTAAATGTTCTTTCCAAAAATCATCTATAATAGCTAAGGTAACCCCTTTTTCAATAGAGGTAGAAATATTAGCTCCCTCTGTTTCAACTGATTCCTCTAAATCGGCTGTTACCTGTAGGGTTTTAATTCCATCTGTAAATGGTATTACAATATTTTTGTAAGTTCCTGATTGATTTTTAAAAACATCTGTAATCTGAGGTAGAACACTTTTTGCTATATTAGAAGATTTATTTTTATAATTCTCTAAACATCTTTCATAAGTAATCTTAAAAATCTCCTCTTCATTTTTTTCTGAAAATTCTTCCTCTGTTACCGGACTACTAATAGTTAAAATCCTCATTACATCTTGAGAGTAAGATTCAAAATCTTTAAAATCATGATATTGATTTACAATATTGTAACAAGTGTCATATATCATGTTAGATACATCTAAAGATAATCTTTCTCCAAATAAAGCGTGTTTTCTTTTCTTGTAGATGATTTCTCTTTGTTTGTTCATTACATCATCATATTCTAGTAACCTTTTACGAGTACCAAAATTATTCTCCTCTACTTTCTTCTGAGCTCTCTCAATAGATTTATTTACCATGGAATGTGAGATTACCTCTCCTTCCTCTAATCCCATTCTATCCATTAGTTTTGCAATTCTCTCTGAACCAAATAGACGCATTAATTTATCCTCTAATGAAACAAAGAATTGTGATGAACCAGGATCTCCCTGTCTACCGGAACGACCTCTTAACTGTCTGTCTACTCTTCTTGAATCATGTCTTTCTGTACCAATAATTGCTAATCCTCCTGATTGCTTTACTTCTTCAGAAAGTTTAATGTCAGTACCCCTTCCCGCCATGTTAGTGGCAATAGTTACTACGGATGCATTACCTGCTTCCGCTACGATATCTGCTTCTCTTTGGTGTAGTTTTGCATTCAGGATATTATGTTTTATCCCTTTATTTTTTAAAATTTTCCCTAGTAGTTCAGAAATCTCTACAGATGTAGTACCTACTAAAATAGGTCGTCCTGCTTCTGTTAAAGTTACAATTTCCTCAATTACAGCATTATATTTTTCTCTGTTTGTTTTATATACTAAATCATCTCTATCATCCCTGATGATTGGTCTGTTTGTTGGTATTGCTACTACATCTAATTTATATATTTCCCAAAACTCACCTGCTTCCGTTTCTGCAGTACCAGTCATACCAGCAAGTTTATTATACATTCGGAAATAATTCTGTAAGGTAATCGTAGCAAATGTTTGAGTAGAAGCTTCAATTTTTACATTTTCCTTAGCTTCAATTGCTTGATGAAGTCCATCAGAATATCTTCTTCCATCCATAATACGACCTGTTTGCTCATCAACAATTTTTACTTTGTTGTCCATTACTACATATTCTACATCTTTCTCAAATAGAGTGTATGCTTTTAGTAATTGATTTACAGTATGTATTCTCTCACTTTTTATGGAAAAATCCCTCATTAGAATTTCTCTTTTTACATCTTTTTCTTCTTCTGGAATACTAGAGTTATCTAAATTAGATATTTCTCCTCCAACATCTGGCATTATGAAGAAATCTTTGTCTTCAGAGTTGCCAGTCATTACATCAATTCCTTTGTCAGTAAGTTCTATAGAGTTATTTTTCTCATCAATTACAAAGAATAGATCCTCATCAACTATATGCATGTTCTTGCTCTTCTCTTGCATATAGAAGTTTTCTGTTTTTTGAAGTTGAGCTCTTATTCCATCTTCACTTAAATATTTAATAAGTACTTTGTTCTTTGGTAAACCTCTAAAAGCCCGTAATAAATTAAATCCACCATCTTCTGTATTTCCTTCTGTGCGTAGTTTTTTTGAATCGGATAAAACAGTAGTAACATACTTTTTCTGTGCAGATACTATTGTTTCTATTTTATGTTTTAATTCATTAAATTCATGAACATCTCCTCTAGGTGTTGGTCCAGAGATAATTAATGGAGTTCTAGCGTCATCTATTAGTACAGAATCTACCTCATCAACAATTGCGAAATTTGGTTTTCTTTGTACTAGAGCTTCTGGTTTTTTGGCCATATTGTCTCTCAAATAATCAAAACCAAATTCATTATTTGTACCATATGTAATATCTGCTAAATAGGCTTCTTTTCTACTATCTGAGTTAGGAGAGTGATTATCTATACAATCAATAGAAAGTCCGTGAAATTGGAAAATAGGACCCATCCATTCTGCATCTCTTCTTGCTAAATAATTATTTACGGTAATTAAATGAACACCTAATCCTGAAAGAGCATTCAGAAAAACAGGTAGGGTAGCGGATAATGTTTTCCCTTCTCCTGTTTGCATTTCAGCAATCTTACCTTGGTGTATAACAATACCACCAATCAACTGCACATCATAATGAATCATTGCCCATTCGTTATCATTTCCTGCAGCTTTCCAACTATTTTGGTAAATAGCTTGATCTCCATCAATACTTACAAAATCTTTTGTAGCCGATAAGTCTTTGTCGAAATCACTTGCAGTTACCGATAAAATAGTGTTCTCAGTAAATCTCCTTGCTGTTTCTTTTACAATAGCAAAAGCGGTAGGTAAAAGGGTATTTAATACTTCCTCTATTTTTGTTATAATTCCCTCTTCAATAGAGTCTATTTTGTCATAAAGAAGTTCTTTTTCGTCCACTGAAATATCTTTTTCAGCTTCTATCTTTAATTTCTCTACTTCTTTTCTTTGTTCAGAAGTAAAATCAGAAATTTGTTTTTTTAGTTCTTGTGTTTTTTCTCTTAAACTGTCGTTAGAGAGTGTAGATAATTCAGAAAACTCCTTATTAATTTGCTCTACTATTGGCATGATATCTTTTACATCTTTATCATATTTGTTCCCAAAAATTTTCCCAATTATGTCTAGTAAAGCCATGTAGAGTTTTTTTTATCTTTTATTAATATTCATCTTCATTAAAAAAGAAATCTTCTTTTGTTGGGTAGTCTGGCCAAATTTCCTCAATCCTTTCCCATACCTGTCCTTCTTCTTCCTCAGTTAATTCTTGTAGGTTTTCAGCAACCTCCATAGGAGCTCCTGATCTTATGGCGAAATCAATTAATTCTTCTTTTGTAGCAGGCCATGGTGCGTCTTCTAATTTTGACGCTAATTCTAAAGTCCAATACATATTATTGTTATCTATTATTTATATTCTATGCAAAAATAAATTTTTTACTGAATTGGCAATAAAATAAGGCTACTATTTCCAGTATATTTCTTTTATTTTCCTTTCGTGTAGAATTTTCCGAGCTAAAACAAATAAATAATCGGATAGTCTATTTAAAAATTGAATAGCAATTTCATGGTTATCTCCCTTTGAAGCAAGGAATACAACGCCTCTTTCTGCTCTTCTGCATACGGTACGGGCAATTTGACATAAGGAAGAGATAGGATGACCACAAGGAAGGATGAAAGCAGTTAATTTTGGTAATTCTTGTTCTAATCTATCAATCTCACTTTCTATTTTTAGTATATCTGTATTCAAAACTTGTGGCAATTTCATTTTTATTTTTTCTCCATCAAATGAAATAATACTTCCTAAGTTTAAAAGTTGAATTTGAACAAATATTAAAAAGTCTTTATGTGAGGGGTCAATTTCTTGGTCGTGAATATTTCCAATAAAGGAGTTTAATTCATCTATATTTCCGTAGGCTTCAATTTTAGAATCAAATTTATCTACCATTGTTCCTCCTAGTAATTGTGTTTTACCTTTATCTCCTTTCTTAGTGTATATTTTCATTTAAAGTTCTTCTCTCATTTCTACTAAAAAACCTCTTATCTCTTTTAGTTTCGTTATAATTGATAAGTTGTCTATTGTGTCTTGTTTATTTTCTTTTAATTTCTTTTTAGCTCCCTCTAAAGTAAATCCTCTTTCTTTTACCAAATGAAAAATAATATCTATATTTTCCATGTCTTTTTTGGTAAACATTCTATTTCCTTTTTTATTTTTTTTAGGTTTTAAAATATCAAATTCTTTTTCCCAAAATCGGATAAGGGATACATTTACTCCGTATTTTTTTGCTACCTCCCCAATAGGGTAGAATAATCTCTCTATGTTTGTGTTTAATTTAGGCATTAGTCAAAAGATTGGTTTTCCTTTGAAGACATCTCAATGAGTTTATTATATTCACTTAAAGTCAGGTCATTATGATAGAAGTAAGAAGGGTTTAACTTATGGCCATCCTTGTGGACTTCATAATGTAAATGAGGACCAACAGAAAGTCCGGTGTTTCCAACATATCCTATTATTTCTCCCCTTTTAACTATTTGATTTTGTTTAACATTAATTTGATTCATATGAGCATATAATGTTTCATATCCAAATTCACCATGTTTAATAATTACGTGCTTACCATATCCTCCTCTGGCATATGTTGATTTTATAACTGTTCCATTTGCGGTAGCGTAAATAGGGGTTCCGATAGATGCTGTGAAATCCATTCCCTCATGCATTTTCCTTGTTTTGTAAACAGGATGTATTCTCATTCCATACCCACTCACCATTCTTTTCAGATCTTTATTTGCAACAGGCTGAATAGATGGTAGACAGGCAAGCATTTCTGTTTTATTTTCTGCTAACTCTATTACTTCATCATATGATTTTGATTGTATATAAATCTGTTTAGAGATAATGTCCATCTTTTTTGTAGTTTCAATAATAATATCAGAATTACTTATTTTTTCGAGATGTCTGTACCTATTTACTCCACCAAATCCTGCTGTTCTGATAGAGGATGGAATAGGGTCTGCTTCAAAAATAACTCTGTAGATATTATCATCTCTATCTTGCATGTCTCTTAAAACAATATTTATATCGTTTAGCTGATTATCTATTAAATTATATTGAGTTATTAGGTCAGAGATTTCTCTTTTTAATCTCTTTTCTTTTGGACTATCAAAAAATTGAAAGAAAATAACTATCATTATTACAGCAGTAAAGATTGTTGCCCCTAGGTAAATAAGTAAGTTTTTTAACTTTTCCCAAGTTGTTTTTTCAATTCTCTGATAATTGAGTGTTTTAGTGTCGTAATAATATTTTACTTTTGCCATATAAATATAAAGTTGTGCAAAGGTATTAAATTAAAAGATATTATTACTTTTAGTATATCTGATTCCTAACAACCTAATGTGAAAAATTGAATTGAATATGAAATCTTCAGAGATAAGAAATAGTTTTATTAAATTTTTTGAGAAAAAAAATCATAAAATAGTATCCTCTTCCCCTATGGTGATTAAGGATGATCCTTCCTTAATGTTTACTAATGCAGGCATGAATCAGTTTAAAGATCTATTTTTAGGGAATGCCGCTATTAAAGATAGTAAGGTAGCTAATTCCCAGAAATGTTTAAGAGTTTCTGGGAAACATAATGACTTAGAAGAAGTAGGACATGATACTTATCATCATACTATGTTTGAAATGTTAGGAAATTGGTCGTTTGGAGATTATTTTAAAGAAGAAGCAATTGATTACGCTTGGGAGTTTATGGTAGATGTATGTAAGTTAGATGTAGATAGGATTTATGTGACTGTATTTGAGGGAGACAAAGGAGATAAGTTAGATAAGGATATGGACTCTTATAATTTCTGGAAGAAGTATTTGCCAGAAGATAGAATATTAGATGGAAATAAGAAAGATAATTTCTGGGAAATGGGAGAGATTGGTCCTTGTGGACCTTGTTCTGAAATTCATTTTGATAATAGGTTGGAGGAAGATCGATCTGCTATTGATGGAAGAGTTTTAGTAAATGAAGACCATCCTCAGGTAATTGAAATATGGAATCTGGTATTTATGCAATATAATAGAAAATCAGATAAATCTCTAGATATTTTACCTAATAAACATGTAGATACCGGAATGGGATTTGAGCGTTTGTGTATGATTATGCAAAATGTAAAATCTAATTATGATACGGACGTTTTTACCCCAATCATTTCAGAAATTGAGAAATTAAGTAATCTAAAATATGGAGAAGTAGAAAAAGTAGATATTGCAATGAGAGTGATTTCTGATCATATACGAGCAATATCATTTTCTATTGCAGATGGTCAGTTGCCTTCCAATGTAAAGGCGGGTTATGTTATTAGAAGAATTTTGAGAAGGGCGGTAAGGTATTCTTATACTTTCTTAAATGTGAAAGAACCATTTATGTATCAGTTGGTAGAAGTGCTCTGTAATCAGATGGGGGATGCTTTTCCAGAATTAAAATCACAACAAAAATTGATTACAAAAGTAGTTCAGGAAGAAGAGAACTCTTTTCTAAGAACATTGTCTGAAGGATTAAAAAAATTAGATATAATTATAAATAACACCAAATCTGTTGTTTCGGCTGTTTTAGTTTTTGAACTCTACGACACCTATGGTTTCCCATTAGATTTGACTTCCTTAATCTTGTCAGAAAATAATTTGAAGTTAGATGTAGATGCGTTCCATTCTGAAATGGAGAAACAAAAAAATAGAAGTAGAAGGGCTACAAAGTTAGAAACCTCTGACTGGGTAGAATTAATAAAGGACGATACAGAGGAATTTATTGGCTACGATTGCTTAGAGACAGATGTAAGGATTACAAAATATAGAGAAGTAAAAACTAAAGATGGTATTCAGTTTCAGTTAGTGTTTAATTTAACTCCTTTTTATCCTGAAGGTGGTGGGCAATTAGGGGATGTAGGGACTATTGTAAGTAAGAGTGAGACTATCGAGATAGTAGATACAAAGAAAGAAAATAATTTAATTATTCATATTTCGGAAGTTCTACCTACTAATGTTAATGATGTTTTCTCCGCAAGGGTAAATAAAGACATTAGAAAATCTTCTGAAAGAAATCATACTGCAACCCATTTATTACATGAATCATTAAGAGAGGTGTTAGGGTCTCATGTGGAGCAAAAAGGTTCGTTAGTTTGTTCGGATTATTTACGATTTGATTTTACTCATTTTTCTAAATTATCAGAAGAAGAGTTGAATACGATTGAGTTAAAAGTAAATAATAAAATAAAAGAAAATATTATTTTAGAAGAACATAATAATATTCCTATAACAGAGGCCAAAAATAGGGGAGCTATGATGTTGTTTGGTGAAAAATATGGAGATACAGTTAGAGCGATTCAATATGACACTTCTATAGAGTTATGCGGAGGTACTCATGTAAAATCAACTGCAGAGATATTATCTTTTAAAATTAAAAGTGAAAGTTCCACTGCTGCTGGTATCCGTAGGATAGAGGCAATTACTGCGAATGCTTTTTCCGATTATTATAATAATTTAGAAAAAACCATTGAAAAGTTAAGCAGTATTATAAAGAATAAAGACCTTATTAAAGGGGTAGAGGATGTTGTGAAAGAGAACAAGATATTATCTAAAAAGATGGAAAGTTATAAAGATTTAGAGGTTAATATGTTGGAAAAAGATTTAGTAACAAAATCTGTTGAGGTTAATTCAGTAAGAGTAATTGCTGAAATAGTGGATATTGATGCAGATGCTATGAAGAATCTATCTTTCAAATTAAGAAGTAAGGAAGAGAATCTGATAATGATGTTAATTGCTGAGAAAAGTGATAAAGTGCTCTTAACAATAATGATTACGGATGATTTAGTAGATAAAGGATTAAACGCCTCTATCTTGATCAGAGAGGTGTCAAAAGAAGTAAAGGGTGGTGGTGGTGGCCAATCGTTTTTCGCTACTGCAGGTGGGTCTGATTCATCTGGTATTTCTTCTGCAATAGAAAAATTAAAACAACTTATTTAAATATTGGTTATTAAAAAATTATAGGTACAAAAAAACCCATCTCATATGAGATGGGTTTTTTTGAAATTTCTTTTTTACTTAGAATCTGTATCCCATCCCAATGTTAAAAGTTCCCTCTCTATCTCCAGTAATTTTATCCTCACTTACTGGCATAGTGTAGTTTGGCTCTAAGTATAGAGCATTCCATACATTGAAAGAAAACCCAACACCAATTTTCATGTTGTCGGACATCTCTTCAGTTGGAGCTTGTAAAGTTGCATAAGCACCTTCCATGTAATTCCCTAAGTCATATCTTAGGAATAACTCATAACCGTCATCTATTCCAGCTGCAACTGCATCGCCTGCTCCTGGAGCAGTTTCAGCTACTGCCATAATAGAATCTGATGATCTTACAACACCAACAGTAATTCCGTCCATTACTTGGTAACCAAAACCTAAGTTTGCAGTTAACATGTCCATAGTTTCTTCTTGATCGCCGTCATAAGTAGTAACTACCATAAATTGTGCAGAAGCTACTAGTGTAGACATAGCTAAAACTGCGGTTAAAAATAAATTTTTCATTTTGTTTAATTTTAATGATTAATAATGTTGCAAATATAAAACGATAATTTAATTTACAAAACAATTCTTCATTCTTTTACTAACATTATTATGTTAACTGGTAAAATAAAGCACAAAAAAAAGAGGGACTAAAAGTCCCTCTTTTTAAAAAGTTTTTCTTTGTTTATAAACTTATAGACCTATACTAACTGAGATCCAAGTAGATTCAACCTCCATTTCAGTAATAATTCTTGTTAAAGATAATGAAGTATTATCATTTAAAGTATATCCAATAGATATTACACTAGCTTCTCTATCTGCACTTCCTTCATTTGTTAAAGAATGAGCTGTATAACCTAATGAAATATCTCCTAAGTCATAAGATAAACCTAAAGAAGTTACTTCAGTACCAGCAGCTTGATAACCTAATACACCATTTGCCCAACCAGCAGACATTTGAGTGTTAGCCATTCCGAAACCATCAGTAAAAGTTGCAGCTACAGCCTCACTGTAAGTTGCATCTACAGCAGCAGATCCAGCAGATCCAGCTACGAAAGTATCACTAACAGCTGTATAAGATCCATCATTATATACAGTACTTGTTACAATTACGTTTCCGTCATTATCAAAACCATATCCATTAGTATATGTAGAATCAGTTCCAGCATATCCAGAAGTAAACACTTCAGCTACAGCTGCTACAGCATCAGTAAGCATAGTACTTCCGATTGCGTCTGTAAGTTTAGTTGCATCACCATAAGTAGTTCTTGATACAGATGCTGTCATGTTTTCAAATACATTGTAAGAAGCTCCAATTGTAGTCATTTCATCACCATCATAATCAGAATTCATAGATACAGATAAGTTTAGGTCACCATTCATTAATGAATATCCTACATCATAACCATGAGCAGAATTTTCTCCTTGGCTTAACATTAATACATTAAATGTAGCACCTCCAAACTCACCAGAAGCATTAATGTAATTGTTACCCATGTCTATTCCTCCAAGAGTACCTAAGTTAATGTCAAATCCACTAAAGTTAGCAGAAAAGTCGATACCATCATTAGTGTATCTGTCCATTCCCCAAGAGTTAGAAGAAATTAAAGCTCCTGAACCGAAACTTAAATCTTTACGACCCATAGTTAATGTACCATAGCCCATAACATCTGTAGAAACATAAGCTTCATAAATGTCTCCAGATCCCATAGTACCATTAGTATTCCAGTTGTAATCTGCTGAAATATGTACTGCAGACATGTCTACTGAAAGTGTAGATCTCATTTCTCCAGATCTGTTGTCTGAATCTGAGTTGTCAAATCTAGCTAATGAGCTTGCACTCCACTGAGCTGACGCGATTGTTGTAGTTAATCCTAATGCTAGAATTAATACTTTTTGTAAATTTTTTTTCATATTATTTTTTTGTTTTAGTTAATACTTTGCAAATGTAAGTATATTAAAACTTATGGCAAAGTTAAATGTTCGCGCTTTTTAACAAATTAATGTTCAAATATATGTTAAATTATTGATAATCAACAAAATAAGTGGTTAATTATTTTAATTAATTTATTGATTAAAAAGTTTAAAAGCATAAAAAAAAGGTGATTTTTAAGAAAATCACCTTTTTTAGAAGTCTAAATATATTCTTATCCGAACATTTCCTTCACCTTATCAAAAAAGGATTTATCCTTATTTGTAGGTTTTGGTATAAAGTTATCTGAAGAATTACAGTTTTCAAAGAAGTCTTTTTCTTCTTTATTTAGTTGTTGAGGTGTCCATACATTTATATGTACTAATAGGTCTCCTGTTCGGTACCCTTCTAATGAAGGTACTCCTTTTCCTTTTAACCTTAAGGTTTTTCCAGATTGAGTTCCTGAATCTAATTTTGTTTTTACTTTACCATTTACTGTTGGTATTTCAATAGTTGTACCTAATACTGCTTCCGAAAAGCTAATGTATTTATCAAAATGAAGATTGTTAGAAGAATCTCTTACTAGTTCTATATGTTCTTCTACAGAAATAACTACTAATATATCTCCATTTACTCCACCTACAGGAGCTGCATTTCCTTTCCCACTTACTTTAAGTTGCATTCCATCTTCTACTCCTGCAGGTATAGATATTTCTACCGTTTCTTCTTTTTGAATCATACCATTACGATCTGATCCAGAAGGTCTTTTATCAATACTTTTACCATTTCCGCTACATGTAGGGCATGCAGATGAGGTTTGCATTTGACCTAAAATAGTATTACTAATACGAGTAACTTGACCAGAACCATGGCAAGTGCCACAAGTAGAATAAGTTACTCCTTCTGCTATAACTAGTTTTCTGACTTTTATTTTTTTATCTACTCCTTCTACAACATCTTTCAAACTAAGAGTTATTCTAATTCTTAAGTTACTTCCTTTTACTACTCTTCTTCTTTGTCCACCACCTCCAAATCCGCCTCCTCCACCACCGAAAATATCTCCGAATTGGGAAAAGATGTCATCCATATTCATTCCTCCACCACCACCGAAACCACCTCTACTTCCTGCTCCTCCCATTGCTGAGTGGCCGTATTGGTCGTATTTTTGTTTCTTATCCGGGGAAGATAAGATATCGTAAG
>Ga0115000_10004034_pt1 | contig 12104 bp, 16 predicted proteins | sample ArcticOcean_MG_C_6_FD_89690 | JGI IMG/M metagenome (GOLD analysis project Ga0115000, IMG submission 89690) | Marine microbial communities from western Arctic Ocean - ArcticOcean_MG_CB8_128 | ecosystem: Environmental > Aquatic > Marine > Oceanic | place: Arctic Ocean: Canada Basin | collected... | reverse complement strand
TAATTTCACCATTGCCGTGTATTAATTCTATGCGTTCTTTTTCTCTATGATATGCATTACAAAATGATCCATATAATCCTGGTGTATAAGATGATCTATAACGCTGACTAAGGTTATTCATATAATTGATATCATTATTAAGGTATTTTATTCTGGCATAAATGATTCCATCATTTGATGCTTCTGTTTGATCGTTGAGCACGTGGAGAGAAATTTGTCTATTCATAAGCATATTTGTATGATTATTTAATTTATCATATTTTTTTTGTAATCGAAGAATTTGTTTTGTAAGTTTATTGGATTTTTCTAAGGTATCAACATAAACACCATACTCTACTGATAGTGCGGTAGCCAACTGTTCTTGAGTTAGATGTGCATTGGTGTCAATTGGTGTTCTACATATAGGACAAGAGGCATTTGTTTGAATCCATCTGTAAAAACATTTACCGCAGAAATGATGTTGACATTTAGTTACTACATTGTTATCCATATTTAAAGTTTTATAGCATACAGAACATTCATATGTTTCGTATTTATTTTCAATATCGAGTTCTTCTACAGGTTGGTCTACAGGTTGGTCTACAGGTTGGTCTAAAGGTTGATCTACAGGTTGGTCTACAGGTTGGTCTACAGGTTGGTCTACAGGTTGGTCTGATTCTTCTTCTGAATCAGAGATGATTGTAGAAGCATCTGACATAGCATCCGACATAATAGTATCTGACTCCAATAGTTGTTCTGGTAGTGACTCATGTAATGTTTCAACATTAGAGATGGTATCTTCAACCTGATTATTTTGGTCACTATTCATTGAAATTATTATTTAAATTGTTCTTATTATTAGAATTCTTTTAGTATAATGAAAAAAATTATATATAAATTATATTCAATTTTATATTGTAAAAAAAAATCGATCATAAAGTTTCTTTCGCCATTTGAATTAACCATTAATTTGATATATGCCAAGATTCATAGTTCTTGGATGCTTGCTATATGAACAACCAGAACAACAGTTTCTACAATAAAAATTTCCATCGGTCGAGCAACATCTTTTTGATGCAACATCAGAACATCTTGGACAGATAAGAACACTTGATGCATTGGATTTTTTTTGTTTTGATTTCGTTGGGTATATATTACTTAGATGACTTTCTAACTGTTGAATTTGTTCTTTGAGCGTTGAATGTTTTTTTTCAAAATATTGAATTTGCCCGCTCAATTCAGATCTTTGTTCCAGCATTTTTCTGATATACATTTGTTCTTTCAGTTCTTCGGAATTGGCTAAAATCGAAGAACGACAAAGAGGGCATGTATTATGTTCTTTTGTCCATTTCCAAAAGCAAGTATTACAAAAACTGTGTCCACATTCAGTATTGACACAGTTTTCTAGTTTTAGGTCATCATTACATATAGGGCATTTCATAGTTGTTAATATTTTTTATTATTTATCAATAATTGGTTCAATTTTTATTATAAATATTATCATCGTTCTAGTTTGTATCATAGTTTGTATCATAGTTTGTATCATAGTTTGTATCGCAGGTGTTATAAGTTGTACTCGTATTTGTGTATGAAAAAAAACAACTATGGCATAATTGTCCCAATCCTTTAATAACACATGATCTGGTTGAAATAGGTTGATTTTTTTTTATAAATGTTTTATTTTTACAAATAATACATTTTTCAAATCTGTTTGGAGAGTCTTGTTGATTATCAGTCATATAAAATTGAATAATATTTTAATATTAAATAGTTTTTCTATAACTTATAAAATGAATGATACCGAATTGCAAATGATACGTGAAATGAGCGATGCTCACACATTTATATTTATCTTTATGATTATATGTGTTTTTACAATGGCATGGTTGTATGAAAATATTAACTCATTATAATTATATATGTATATTTTGGGAAATAATCAAATTAATGAAAAGGTAACTGAAAAGGTAACTGAAAAGGTAACTGAAGCGAAGAAAATTAACTATCAAAAAGGTTTATTTAAAATAAGTGGATTATTGTTTAAAAAACAAGAAGTCATATTGTTTGGTGTTTTCATTTTAGCAATATTTTTTTCATTTTATAGAAGTAAGGATAGAGTGGAAAAATTAAATAAATTGCTATCAAATAAATTTTTCACAGTGTCTTTATTTGCGATCATTTCCTTTTCGGTTTTTATACTTTATTTTAACAAACCCAGTGAAGATGATAAGCAATATATAAAAATGGCAACTGCTACAAAACACGCAATTATTGGGTTTACAATAGGAATTTTGCACCATTTTGAGTTTAATGCTGCACCATTTTGGATTATATGGCTTACTTCATATTATTTGAATTTTGGTGAATAATATATTTTTGTATAATATATTTTTCATTGTATAATTATTTTCTTTACATCAATAAATGGGAAATATATTTACGAAAAAAAATAAACCATGCGTTGCTTTATTAGACGATAAAAAAGAACATTCATGTTTGGAACAAATTACCATTGATTGTTTTGGTGATTGTAATATATGTAAACTTAAGGGATTGAACGGTTTCCAGATTAATAATCTGGAAACCGGGTTATTAATATTTATTTGTAAAAAATGTTATATTACTGGGTAAAGTTTGATTATTTAATCAAACCATTTAAAGGATTGATGGGATATATGTTTGTGAACCAATCATGTTAATCTTGGTTGTATTTTTAAATTCATATGAAAATTGATTACTGTTTGGACTAATAATAACTAGTGTACACAATTGTGGTGTAGTGCTCGATTAGTTCAGTTGGTAGAACATCGGTCTTATGAGCCGAAGGTCATGGGTTCAAGCCCCATATCGAGCATTTTTTTTTGTGATCTTTACATCAATTCTATAGATCAGTATTCTTACAGCAAATTTATAAATTATTGAATACGGTAAATTAGCCAACATGCCCGAGTGGTCTAAGGGGGTCGACTTAAGATCGACTGTCGCAAGACTCGTGGGTTCAAACCCCACTGTTGGCATTTGCTCTGATAGCTCAGTTGGTAGAGCGCACGACTGTTAATCGTGAGGTCACAGGTTCGAAACCTGTTCGGAGCGTCTTTTTTTTATCTTATAAGAAAGCGTTAATTAATTTAATTTTTTTTAAATACTTAAATAAAATTAGATGTCAGATGATATTTGTGCAATATGTCATGAAGTTTTAGGGAATAATTTGTATAATTTACCTGAATGTTCTCATAATTACCATACAAATTGTATTATGACATGGTTTAGGGCCGGACATAATACATGTCCTCTTTGCAATAATAAAGGAATAAATGCTACTAATAAAGAGGCCAATGATCATATTAATAATGTTTCTTGGGAGCAAAGGCAAAGTTATCTTTCGTTGTACAAAGAAATTTCTAGAAACTCTAGGCGTAAAAATGCTCCTGTGAAAATGAAAAAAGCAGTTGAAAAGGTTGTTAAATATCAGAAAAAATTTAGTGAATTCAAAAAAGAAAGTATAGCGTGGAAAAAATCCATGCCTGAAAATACGACTGTTCGAGAAATTATACTAAAAATTTCTAAATATAGACAGAGGAAATGGAAAATGGCAAGAGTTTTAAGGGATAAAAAGCGAATGATAGGATATCTTTACGGTAATAAAATAGTTACTATCATTCTTCCTCAAAAGATAGATGTATGAAAATTGAAGTTATGATTGATCATATAATGCAATGTATTATTATTACTTATAAACCAAAATGTCATCAAATACACAAAGAGGTAGCCGAGGTCGCGGTGGTCGTGGTGGACGTGGAGGACGCGGTGGTAAAAAACGTAAATACAAGAAGTGGAAGGAAGCACCTGTTAAAAAGAAGGTATTCGAGAGATGTCCTTTTAAAGTTGGTTCTGATAAGTGGGTTGTATGGAAAAATGCTCGTTATGAAAATAATGTGTTTCATTCAACTCATGAAGTAGACCATAAAGTTATTCCTAGAACATTTAAAATTAAGAGTTCGCAACAAACGAATGATACTGAAATGTTGCGTCTACAAAATAAAATGATTGATGGTAATTGGATGTTGAAAAATGATGGCGATTATGAATATTTTGAACATCACTTATATCCGGGTAAAAAAGTTGACGTTCATTCTTATATGGCTTCGGGTGGTCGAGAGATCCGATTCCCTTTTATGGATAAAAAAGACGATCCCGAAGGGATTGCATGTAGTATAGTTTGTATAAATAATAATGCTTCTATTCAATCTAATGAATTTACAAACTATTGTGATTCGCGAATTGGTAGACGTCATGCTAATTATGTTGATTACTTGGATTACCGACTAGAGAGACGAGCGGAATTTGATGCAGAAAGAAAAGCAATCGCTACAGCAAATGCTTTAAATAAAAAGTTAGCAAACAATGTCTAATATAAATTATAAAATTTACATTAGAATTAAAAATTAGAATAAATTTTAATATTTTTTTTATTACCTTTTTTTTGAAAAAAGGTAATAAATTTTAATATTTTTTTTATTACCTTTTTTGAAAAAAGTTATTATTTGCATATAGGACCATAAATCATCATAACAAAACAGAAAACATGAAATAATAGTAATGATAAAACTAAAAGTTTAAATGGTATATAAAATACACAACGAACACAATTAAATGTATATGATCGTTTTCTTTTTTTTAGTTTTTCTTGATTGTCTTTAAAATTTACAAAAACATTATCATATATATCGACTGCTGCTTCTGGTAAAAATTTAAAATACATTTCTTCAAATTCATTATCTAAATTCATTAAAAATTCCATCGCCAACGAGTTTAAAATCATTTCAGTTATACTATCATTATTATAAACAATCCATAAATTAGCAAGATATACTAGTAAATTAAATCCAAATTCTTGAAACGTATCAATCATTACCCAAATATCTATACTTGGCATCATTCTATTTAATCTAGTACGATCTGTTAAATTATCCCATAAGAAAAAAGACCTTACAAAATAGAGCATCGATACTGCTAACATTATTGCTTTCATCTCTATTGTAGATTCATTAGGGCAAAATTCCTTATCAAATGTAGCCGTATCTGAACTGATTAATGCCACATAAACAATCCATTGGATTATAAAAATTAGTATTGGTAGCATAAAAAGTAATGAAAAAATATGAGAACAATAAAATGCATTTTTTGCTTTTAATACTTCATTTTTATATCCATGACGTATATGATATTTAAAAAGGGAAAACATGCCAAATTTGGGATCTGAACATACAATTGCTATTTTTTCATCATCAGTTAAATCTTCTTTCTGGACTAATAGATTTTTACTGGGTGAATTACAATCTGGTAAAATTTTTTTAGAATGTTCTTCTCCTATTAATAGATCATCGTGAAATTTGGCTTTTATTTGGGCACATAAAAAATAACAGTTATTTCCTACTGCACTACAACAACTTTTTTCAAATACAGTTTTGTGTTTTCTTATAATATCTGTAGATTGTGTTTGGATCATACTTTTTCTAGGCTGAACATCTACAATGTTGTTTTGTTCGTTCTTTTTTTGTTCGTTCTTTTTTTGTTCGTTCTTTTTTTGTTCTTTATAAGATAATGATTCATTCAATTGCATTCTGATAAATTCTTGAGGCGTTAATAATTTATTATATTTTTTTCGATCTGATATATTTTTTGCCATTGTTCTAGGTGTTAATATTCCGTGATTTTCTTCTTTTAACATGTATATAGTTTATCGTCCGTGTTCTTAAATAAATTTTGTTATTACTTTGAGGGTAATAAATAATTAATAATAAATGATAAATATATATTATGTCAGTAAGTAATAATTTTGTTAAATTAAGAGATCAATATGAGGAAGTAGATAATATTCAAGAAGAATGTTTGTTTTGTTTTGACAAAGTAGATTTGGAAAAATCATTTATTGTATGTAATACATGTGAAAAATATTGTCATGCAAACTGTTATACGGACTGGTTTAATCGGAAAAATGATACAGCATGTATATTTTGTCAACAAAATACATTAATTTATTCTGAAACAAAAATAACCATGCTTGCAAGTTGTTTATCTTTTATCTGGAAAAAAAAACCCAAATATTCTAAGAAATCTTATAAAATTAAATAAATTATTAAAAAAAGTAGGATCTTCTTCTCAAAGATTGACTCCAATTTATTATGGAAGGATCAGTTCTTGTTCCACTTCTTCCTGCTGGTGGACGTGATACATATATATGGGTTTGTATAGTTGTTGGTTTTGTGGTTATGGTTTGACATGCTTGTGTTTTTTGTATATTTAATTTTATGTTTTGATTTGTTTGATTTGTTTGATTTGTTTGATTTGTTTGATTTGTTTGATTTGTTTGGTTTATTTTATTTTTTTCTAAAACTAGGACAGAATGTGTTTTTTCTACCAACTTTTTTAAATCCACATAAATATCATCCATTTTAACCATGTTAACATTCATCTTTACTTGTTTTATATAATATTTTTCTTATTTCTTGACTAGTTCCTTTTAAAAAGAAATCTTTTTTAAACTTTTTCTCTCCTGATTTGGATTTATATTTATTTGGTAAAGTATTATACATATTCTCAATAGATATATCCATAGATGTATTTTCAAATACAAAATGAGCATGAATTATACCGAATGCAAATATAAATGCTACTTCTGGCTTCATCTTATATGTTTTTTGCATAATACTTCCTATATTTATAATCATCAATAATTCTTTCGGATGTAATGATTTTACCAAGTGTTCCTCGTTTGAATCTATCATTTTTGTATTTCTTCCCCAATTTATTTCATCATTCGTTAATTCTGACCAATTATTGAGAATTATGTCTATTGTGTGTTTGTTTTTACATTTAAATGCTAACTTTAATACATCCTTAAATGTATTGATACTATAAAATGATGTGTTTGTATATTGTTTCACATGTTGCCTTGTTATTTCTTTTTTGAGTTGCTGTTCATTTATCACCAGCATTGTAAATATATGATATTTGGTATTTGTTATTTGATTCAATTTTATATTATTAAAAAAAGTTTTAATAATAAAAAAAAAGTTGTATAAAAAGTTTTATTAATTATGCAAGTGTTATTATTAATTATGCAAAATGATGATAGGATTTAGATATAATAATTCTAGGAGAATTATAGTCCCAAACTCTCTTGATAGACCTTCATCGCCTTCTCTTGTACTAACTTACTGGTAGCAGCACTGCTAGCAAAAGGTTTCTTATCTTTATCAGTGAGTGTTCCCCAATTTTTTCCTAACTCCTTAGCAATATTTCCAATATTAATTTTACCCATTTTCTTTTTCTGAATCTTCATAAGAGCAGGTCGATGAGCATCGCAATAAAACATAAACGCGGTCTTAGCCTTTTTAGGGCGGTTTGGATCCTTCATTTTCTTCACCTTAGGTTTTGGACCCAAAATCTTCTCAACAACCTCGTTCATATTTTTGGGTTTTCCCAACTCCATACAAACTCTCTTTACAACTGAGGCATGAGATTCATACCACAATTCATTTAGTGCACTAGTATTATTAAAATATAAAGTATTCATAATCAATTATGCTATAATAACTAGACATTTTCTTAAATCAATTTTCATATAACTTATTAAATAATATCAAAATTATTTAATAAGTTTATTACTAAATTATTTTAAAAAGTTCTTCATGGCTTTTGTTTAGTTTTTTAAGGAAGTGCTCTTTTTAGTTCTCTTTTTAGTTCTCTTTTTTTAGTGCTTTATTTTCAGTCCATATTGTGATTTTATTTTGAGTTAGTTAGTATTTAAAGTATTTAATTAATATATAAATATATGGATTTTGACTCATCGAATTATAATACAGATGAATTGTTAAATATTTTGGAAATTAATCAAAGTGGTGATTATAGTTTAGACAACGTTTTTAAACTAACAAAAAAATCAATGGACACAACCAGACTTAGTGATGATAATGCAAATAAGGAAGCATTATTGGATTTCATTGTCGTATCTTTTAAAAAATTGTGTGTTCATTTTCAATATGATGTACCTGATTATATGGATAGAGAATTAGATAGATTGAAAATTAAATTATTGACAAATAATGATACTATAAACAACGATCCTAGTAAATTTGTGATTAATCACAAAATTGTGAGTGGAGTAGATAGATCTGTTGAAAAAAAGAAATTCAAACGAGTTAATCCTATTAAAAGAGAATTGTATAATACTGTTTTAACTATCAATACTAAATATAGAAATAATTATTATGGCTCTAAATCTACTGATTTTTTAGTCGATTTACCAAATCCAGTGAAGAATGTAACCGGTTTAAAAATTAGTAATGCTGAATTGCAAAATACTTATTATACGGTTTCTAATTATTTAAAAACGAATGTATTCTATATTCATTTAACTAGACTTACGGGTGCGCCCCCAGTTACGGGAATGTACAAAATAGAAATACCTGATGGTAATTATACTTCATTAGATGCGGTTTCTGCTATTAACGGTGGCGGGGGGTTTGGGTTGAAAAAGGCAAAATTATATTCAGATTTAACAACTGTAGTTGATCTCTCTACTATAATTATTGCGAGTTATGATACAATGACTAAAAAAATTATTTTTAGTTTACAGACGGCTGCTGTTTCAAATTATAAATTTGATTTAGATTTTGTGTTGCATGGGGAGGTGGAAAGAGATATTGCGAAAAATTTGGGATGGCTTTTAGGATATCATAAACCGTATTATAGTTTTGATGACACAAAAACTATTGATGGTGTAAAATACGAGGCTTCTTATGAAAAAACCACAAAGATTGATACTGTAGGTGTTGGTGTGTCTATTACTACTAAGGGGTTTCAACCAGAAGCCCCTTCTGATTTTACAGGAACTAAATTCTTTTTAATAGAAGTTAATGATTTTAATAACAATAGTATGCAATCATTTTATTATCCGGGTACATTTAATTCATTGAAGATGAAGGATCTATTGGGTAAAATTCCTAATAATGTAGGTGCCACTATTTTATTTGAAGATTCATATGGACCTCTAAATCCTACTAGATATTATTTAGGACCTGTAAATATTCAAAAACTTCATATTAGATTGTTAGATGAAAATGGCGTTGTTGTTGATTTGAATAATGTTGATTTCGCTTTGACGTTTGAGTTAGAAGTATTACATGTTCATTATGAAATGTTAGATCAATAAATGTTAGATAACTATGAAACGAGAGAGATAATATTATGAACGGAGAGATAATATTATTATAGGTTTGATTTTAACAACAACTATTACTCCATTTTCGGGAGAAATATGCCGAGTTGGATGTCGTGTTTGATGGGGTCGTTGGTGGGGTTGTTGGTGTTTGGATTTTATAATCATCATCGCAACTGCAATTTGTATTTTGGACTGTGTATTTTAATTTATGTCCTACATTATTTGATGATGTGGATGTGCTACATGAGTTGGTTGTTTTATATATATCATTTTTGAAATATCCCACCATATTATTTTCATTTACTATATTGAAATTTGGATAGGTAATTGTGTCATCAGTTGTTCTATAATGATATTTCTTTATTTTAGACATTATAGGTAAATATTTAGTATGATTTTCAGTTGAAATTTGTGGTATTGGTTGGGTTCTATCTTGAGAACAACACGTATTTTTTGTTATTGGTATTGGATAATTAAAGTTTCTTTTAGTTATAGACATGTTTGTTTGATCGGTATTGCAAGAATTTTCTTGGTATAATGGTTGTCTATTGCATGAACTATTTGCCAATATTATTTGTTGGTTTACAATTATTTTACTTTGCATACCATCATCTAAACTAAATGCTTTTGTTTTTGATAAATCGCAACATGGTTCTAAATCATAATAACCTTTTGTTAGTTTTAAAAGAGTGCTGTGATTATTTGCTGATCTTAACGCATTATTTTCAAATATCGATATATTTGTTTGAAATTTTGTTTGTAAATTATTGTTTATATTTCCCATAAGTGTTATGTTTTCTAAATTTTTTGTTCTTTCTCTTGCATCACCCATTATTGTATTTGTTTTAAAATTAGACATATATAATTTTGATTATATTAAGTAATTTTGAAATAAAATTAATTTTAGGGATTATTTTGAGGGATTATTGATGTTAAATATTATTGATGGTTGGAATTGTATATAAAAATTATTTAGCAATAAGTATTATATGAGTTGTGCAAATTCACCTAATGCAAAATTTTCATTTATCCATGTGAATACTAAATTTAGATCGAATTATTATAATACAAGTAGCAGTGATTTTAACTATCAGTTTCCTAATTCTTATTCTAATATTAAATCTATTAAATTAGATAGTATTTGTATACCTAATACATGGTATTTATTTTCATCTAAAAAAAAGAATAATGTTTTTTTTATTGAAACGACTGATTCGTGTAATGGACTTGAACTACATCAAATTATTATTCCCGATGGTAACTACACGGTTGAACAATTAGAAGGTTTTTTAAATAAAACATATTTTTATTTATCAGAAAGTTCAAATGGATTACAGAATATAAAATTTTCAATCCATGAAAATAGTTTGAAATCCATATTTTCGGTGATTGACGGGACATCTAGTAGTTTCACATTTGATGTGAAATTTGCCCATAGCGAATTAAAAAACATTTGTTACGGTGCTGGTTGGATTTTAGGTTTCAGATATGGTAAATATATGAGTATAACCAGTTACGTTATGTCCGAAGGTCTTTTTGATGGGGGAGGAGATCGTTATATTTATTTTTGTTTAGACGATTTTAACCATTCTTCATTAAATCCGCATGAAGTTTGTTTTGAAAAATATAGTATTAATGAAAGTGTTTTAGCAAAAATATATTTGGCGGATGGTAAATTTGCAATTAATATTGATGACAGTTCTAATAGTTCTAATACTACTGTTAAAACCCGTGTTTTTTCGGGGCCTATAGACTTGAGTAAAGTAAAAATTAGAATTTTAGATCAATATGGAGAGGTTATTGATTTAAATCATATGGATTTTTCATTTTCCTTACAAATTTGCGGATAATATGATTGTTAATAATTTATAATCTTAATAATTTATAAATTATGCTTACCGGTAAACGAAGACGAGCAATATATCTTGATGGTAATAGTTATGGATTATCTCTGCGAGGTATAAGGAATGAAAAGAATAATGTTACATTGAATGACAGTGTTGTTTTATCACGGGATTATTTAGATTTTAAATTGCAAGTTATAAAAAATTATATTGAACCCCTTATGAATAAGAAATATGAATATTTGCGATATAATTATCATATGATTGAAGAAACGTTGGAAAGAATTAAAAAATATGATAATGAACAAAATAAGGATGACATTGAACTTTTCACGAAAATTTTAAAAGTTATTAGAAATACGATTGATATGCATTTATCTTTTACCGAAACTGAAAAGAAACTGTATGGTACTAATGGGGTTACACAATTATTGGTACGTACATCTCGTATTGTACTTAATGCAAAATATGAGATTTATAATAATTTATTTGGCGAAGTTGGTAAAGAGGATGGTGTTAAAAATTATGATGATGGATTAATTGATCGTATTGATTATCTTTTGAAAAATCTTTCTGACCCAACATTTGCCAATATTCGATATGAAATGCGAGATAAGGTTGATTTATTTTTATCTGTCCAACGTGTTGAATTAGAAAAATTGATTTCTTCTTAGTGTAGAATATAGTTGAATTATTATGACTATGAATTTTAGGATGTTTAACCATGTAGATTATGATGATATCATCGATGATCTTTACCAAAACCAATTGAAAACGCTGTGTTGTGTTTCATTTTTGTATATGTTATTAAGAGGATTAACTTATCGTTCTCTTTTACATTCATATTTTACATTGATTATTTTTAGTTTTATTCAGGAATATGGTGTAAGTTATATTAAAAATGATATTAATAATCGTTTTAAGAAATTATTTCATAAATTTATTACTAATAAAACATTGGATGAAGATTCTGTGGAAGATTCTGTGGAGGAAGTTTCTGTGGAAGATTCTGTGGAGGAAGATTCTGTGGAGGAAGTTTCTGTGGAAGATTCTGT
>Ga0115000_10004032_pt1 | contig 12106 bp, 12 predicted proteins | sample ArcticOcean_MG_C_6_FD_89690 | JGI IMG/M metagenome (GOLD analysis project Ga0115000, IMG submission 89690) | Marine microbial communities from western Arctic Ocean - ArcticOcean_MG_CB8_128 | ecosystem: Environmental > Aquatic > Marine > Oceanic | place: Arctic Ocean: Canada Basin | collected... | reverse complement strand
GACCATTCCTCTTCATCTTGATAAGAAAATCGCGTTGCAAAATATTTTTCGATAGAGAATCCATCGTATTGAGGAGGAACATGCGACCGGTATATCTGCTCAGTTGGAGGAAGTGTATGTAATCGCGTCATTATAAAATAAAATGGGGAGTCCGTAGGCTATTGAAGAAAGTGATGTATTTTCTCAATATTAATTCCATTGTGGATTAACTGGAGCTTTTGTTAAATACTGATATTTTTCCCCTAATGAATTAACCGCTTGAGGCCAAATCAAACTTTCCGAATCAAGAAAAATAAACTGCTCATTAGCTTTTTGAACGAGCCAGCTATTTTGCTCCATTTCTTCAGCCAATTGACCACCTGACCATCCCGAGTAGCCTAGATAAAAACGAATATCTTGTTCTGGGTTTTCTAAGCTAGAGTAAAGTGATTTAAGCGTTTCTAAATTACTGCCAAGGTAAACGCCAGAGCATATTTCATCTAGTTTGCCAGCAGCCGAGGGCGACCGGCAAAGAAAAAATACCATAGACTGGGAAACAGGCCCGCCTAAATAGATTTTTTCATTATAAGATTTAAGAATATTAATATTTAAAAACAAATCTGGCGCTTTTAACTGAGTCGATCGATTAATAACCAATCCAAAAGAACCCTGCTCATCATGATCGCACAACAATATCACGGTGCGTGAAAAATTTGGATCGGGCAAAACTGGATTCGCAATGAGTAATGACCCTTTCTCATAATTTTTGTTTTTAAAATCTTCCGGGAATTCCATAATTTTTAAAAATATTAATCTAATCTATAGATTTAATGAGTCTAGTTTAAGAAAGTTGGGGCAACCCTTAGCATCTTCCTTAGCTTCTGCAGAAGCAAAATTATTATCCATATAAAATGCGACCAAGCTAGGGAATGCCTTCGACACAGCAAGTGCCATCAGGCCTGCATCCCCAATTTCATTTTGAGCAAAATCTAATTCCTCTAATTGGCTTAAACAGTTTTCTTTAGCAAAAAACTTAGCACCTTCATCTTTAATCAAATTCCGATAAACGTTAAGTGTTTTTAATTTCTTCAGAGTTGTTGAGCGAGCAATTGCTCGTATACCTTCAGGACCCAAATCATTTCCACCTAATTCCAGCCACTGTAATTTGGAAAATATAGGTGACTCAGCCAAGAGTTTAGCGCCTTCATTGCCAATTCTATTTCCCCCTAGGTTTAATCGTTTGATATTAGACAGACGATCATCCTTTGAAAATAATGACATCCCATTGCTTCCGACGCAGTAACCTTTGAGATCAAACTCTCTTCCATTGGAAGACAAACGCTCTGAAACAATTTTATCCATCGTTTCCTTCAAGTTTTCCCCAGTCAAACTGCAGGGCTCAGCTGGTTTATATATCTGAAAATGTGAAATTGACGGCATAATGACCTCTTTATCTAATTGGTGACACCGCACCTTTCATCGGTCTTTATGAATAATCTAAAGAACGAAAAATAGTGCGGTTATAACTATAAATGCGGCTATATTTTTATTATACAGGCTATTATAAGGTTGACACAAAATCAATAATATTTTACATTTCCTAGTTTGATCATAGAGGTTTTATAATGAAACTAGATTTTGAAAAAATGGGAGGCCTTGTTCCCGCTATTATACAGGACGCTAAATCTGGAAAAGTTCTCATGCTAGCATACATGAATGAGATCGCATGGGCTAAGACACTAGAAACAGGAAAAGCTTGGTTTTACAGTCGATCTAGAGATAAACAGTGGATGAAGGGTGAAGAAAGCGGTAACGTTCAAATAGTAAAAGAGGTTTTTGTAGATTGTGATGACGACACCGTCCTTCTTAAAGTCGAACAAGTTGGTAAGGCTGCCTGTCATAAAGGATACGTTAGTTGCTTTTTCCGGAAAATTAATGGTGATGTCAAAATTATTGATGAAAAAATATTTGACCCTGAAAAAGTTTATAAAAAATCTTAAATAAGATTTGTACAAATTGATTACTAAATTTATTTTTATTCCCCTTAATTAAAAAATTAATCTATGAGTAGTAACATATTAAAACTTGGCATCCCAAAAGGAAGCCTTGAAGACGCTACAGTCACACTATTTGCTAAGGCTGGCTATAACATAAAAATAAAAAGCAGATCTTATTTCCCATCTATTGATGACGATGAAATCGAATGTATGCTGATTCGTGCGCAAGAGATTGCACGTTATGTTGAAAATGGTGTTATAGATGCTGGTCTAACCGGAAAAGATTGGATCCAAGAAAATCGTGCTGATGTTGTCGAAATTGCAGACCTAGTTTATTCTAAGGCTTCATCAAGACCAGTACGATGGGTACTTGCTGTTCCTAATGAATCACCTATTCAATCTATAAAAGATTTGCAAGGTAAACGCATAGCCACTGAGGCTGTCAACATGACTGTCGATTATCTTAAAAAGCACGGCGTGACAGCAGACGTTGAGTTTTCCTGGGGAGCCACTGAAGTTAAACCACCTAAACTTGTTGATGCGATTGTTGAAATCACAGAAACTGGTAGCTCTCTAAAGGCTAATAACCTGAGAATTGTTGAAACTCTCATGGAATCAAATACCAAATTTATAATGAATAAAGAAGCATCCAATGATTCTTGGAAAAAACAAAAGGTTGATAGGCTGGTACTCATGCTTAAAAGCGCAATGACCGCAAATGGACAAGTTTGTCTAATGATGAATGTACCTAAAAATAAACTTCAAGAAGTTGTGAAAATTCTTCCAGAAGGTAAAAAACCGACCATTGCCGAATTAACCGACCCTAACTGGGTAGATCTCACTGTAGTATTAGAAGAAAGATTAGTCCGTGAAATAGCACCGGATTTAAAAACAATTGGCGTTGAAGATATCGTAGAATATTCCATCAATAAAATCATCCAATGATCAAAAACATTGGAGAATATTAGATAACCGCCAAGAATGAAAAAAGGTCAAGAAAATTTAAACCCCGAATTGCCAACCCAAAAATCCGCGGAAAATTTCCCCACCGAAGACCACGCGACTCCCTTTGAACAAAATATTTCTGAATCCAAACATGAAAAGGAATCTGAAAATGATAATTCCATTAATGATAGCTTAGAGGGAAAAGGCGAATCCACAAGTGGAAAAGGGTGGCTTTTTATTCTGATTCTATTACCTATATTATCAGTAGGTACCTATTTTTACTTTCATGAAAATAAACTCGATATTTTTGAAAACTTGCCTTGGGATGTAAAAAAAATATTCCGTGAATTCGCTAACACAACTAGCTCTCTTGATATTAAATCGAAAAAATTACTCATTGAACCAATTGAATCAACTATTAGTCAAACTGAACTCATTGGGTCACCTGAAAATTTAACCGCAAATAAAGATAAAAAAGTTGGCTTTTTACAACAAGAAATACAACCTCTTAAATCTAAATTCAAACAAAACAACATCCCATTATTACCAGGCAAAATTATAAATCAAAACCAGCAACCTACTGATAGTTCTTTTGATAAAAAACCTGATGCAATAAATCAAACTAATAAAAAAATTAACTTTCCAAAATCTGAAAATTTCTTAACACCCTTATTGCCTATTAAAATTAATCCAACTGATAAGACTGCGCCTGAAAAAAAACAAACCAAAGAAACAAATCAAACCATAGAAAATAAATCTCTTCCAGAAATCGAAAACCTATTAGCTCCTTCATTGCCCATCAAAACAGTGCCATCCATTCAAAAAAAACAAACCCATAAAATTTCTTCCATAAGAAGTAAAGAAGTACAAGCTTATCTCGACTTTGTTGAAAATACTGGGAGCAAACTAGTTGAGTTGTTTAAAAAAGGATGGGCTGAATTAAACCAATTAATTCTCTCAAATAATAAAAACGCATAACAATTAAAGTTGAAAAAAATTAGCGCTTTATCAGTAGCTTTAACAACCTTTTTAAATAAATCTAATAAATATTTTTTTTGAAATAACCCCATTCTGATAGCATAAATTTATAAAATGATTAAGGCCGTCTATCCCTTCATCATCTAAATTATATTTAATTTTATTTTCTAAATAATCTTCCAACACAGCATTCTCCACATCAGGCAAATTTTTATAATTACTCACAATTTCTTTAATCCGTCTATAACCTTGTACCCTAGCTATTTGAAATAAATTTTTCTGATTTTTATTTAAAGTAACTTTTTCACTTACAGCTAACACTGCATGGACAAAAGGTTTACCAGTTTGTTTAAACCACTCCTCGCTAAGATCATACACTGTTATATCCGAGCTAAGCTTATTCAATTTAAATGCAGGGTCACCTATAATTAATGCCGCAGGATGCTCAGCTAACATTGATTTTGGATCGGGAGGAAAAGGATGGATAGAAAGATTGTCATTAAATGGAAATAATATTTTGAGAAGTGCCACCGAAGTTCGTGAGCGAATATCTGCAGCAATAGATGTAATTTCACTAATGGGTTTTTTTGCTAATAGCAATACCGTCCGTACCTGACCTCGTGAAGCAATACATATATTTGGAACTAGTCGGTAGTTATCAGCCGACTTAAAATATTCTACTGAAGGAATCATAGCCAAATCCAAATCACCTGAATTCAAGCGATCTGCTAGCGCTGCGGGAGAATCTGTCACTATTTGAAACCCTAGATCAGGACCTTTTTCCTTCAGAAGCAAAAGAATAGGACTTGCATTTAAAAAATCATGGATTCCAAGTTTAAGCAATGGATTGACCTTAGTAAAAAAAAGAGGTGAAAGGTAGTACAAACCCCCTCCACCTCTATTAAAAAAAACTACTAATAATCAGAGAAACATGGGTGCCAGTACTAAGGATACGATGGACATTAACTTAATCAAAATATTCATCGCAGGTCCGGAGGTATCTTTAAGCGGATTTCCCACTGTATCTCCAACAACCGTTGCATGATGGGCGTCTGACCCTTTACCACCTAAATTGCCGGCCTCAACATATTTTTTAGCGTTATCCCAAGCACCCCCTCCATTAGACATAAAAAGTGCCAACAATACACCGACCAGTATAGCACCCATAAGCATGCCCCCTAAAGCCTCTGCTCCCAACAGAAGGCCTACAATAATTGGCATCGCAATAGCGATAACACCTGGCATAATCATCTCTCTTAAAGCCGACTGAGTACTAATGTCAATACAGTTGGCGCTATCTGGTTCACCAGTACCTTCCATTAAGCCAGGTATTTCCTTAAACTGCCGTCGAATTTCATTCACCATATCCATAGCACCTTTACCTACTGAATTCATTGTAAGCGCCGCTACGAAAAATGGTATAATACCTCCTATGAAAACCCCAATAACAACCTTATGCTGAGTAATATCTATAGATTCAATATTAGCTACTTGGATAAATGCTGCGAATAGAGCCAATGCGGTTAGAGCGGCCGACCCGATAGCGAACCCCTTTCCAATCGATGCAGTTGTGTTTCCAACTTTATCCAACTCGTCAGTTATTTTTCGGGTCTCCTCATCTAATCCAGCCATATCAGAAATTCCACCTGCATTACCCGCAATCGGTCCGTATGAATCGACTGACATCGTTATGCCAACAGTAGCAAGCATTCCGACAGCAGCTAAGGCCACACCATAAAGACCAGCAAAAACTGAACTAAAGTATACCGCAATCGTTATAATAATTACCGGTATTGCAGTACTTTCCATCGCAACAGCCAACCCTGCAATCATTACAGTGGCCGCACCGGTACTGCTTGCTTCGGCAATTTTTACAACGGGGGCACCTGCCGTGTAATATTCAGTGACCAATCCAATAGCGATGCCGGCAAAACATCCAACTGCTAATGCAATAAAAACACCTGATGAGAAACCCATAATTTTAATGACAAAAAATGATCCAAATAACATCGCTCCTGCACTAACAAATTTACAGTTACGAAGTGCGACCGGTGGGTCTTGGTCTTCCAACGCATCCATTGCGCGCACACCTATTATCGACGCAATAAGACCGACCATAGCAATAATTAGTGGGAGGGCCATATACTCAAATTTCATTGCAGACATACTGGCACCTATGGCAATAGTGGCAATCATAGCTCCACAATAAGATTCAAAAATATCTGCTCCCTGGCCAGCAGTATCACCAACACAATCTCCTACGTTATCTGCTATTACTCCTGGGTTTCTTGGATCATTCTCTAGGATACCTGCTTCAAATTTACCCACAAGGCCAGAACCAACATCCGCTATCTTTGTATAAATTCCACCTCCCACACGAGCAAAGAGCGCAATCGAACTTGCACCCATAGCAAACCCACTAATAACACTTATAGAGTCACCTTTGCCAAATATCAGAAAAAGACCGCCAACACCCAACAACCCTAAACTAGCGACACTGAGACCCATAACTGCCCCACCGTTATATGCAAGGTTGAGCGCTTTAGCCTTCCCACCCACAGAGGCTGCTTGGGCAGTTCGTACATTTGCTGAGGTAGCTGCATTTATTCCTAAAAACCCTGCAAGCATAGAGCAACCAGCACCGATGGCATATGAAACTGATGTCCAAAAACCTATCCATAATCCTTTTTGAGATGCAATAACAATCATAAGAAGAATAAATACTCCGGCAATGAAATAGCTAAGTATTTTATACTCTCGTGATAGAAAAACCATCGCGCCTTCATGGATGGATTCTGCAATTTCCCTCATTTTTTCACTACCATCAGATGCTTCATCAACTTTTTCATAAATTTTCCAAGCCACGAACAATCCAAAAATACCGAACACTACTGCAAAATATGCATAGTTTTGCGATATATTCAAAGTGGCCATAAAAATATAAGCCCCCATGGCAATTAGAAGAAACAATAGCTCGCCCTTATACTCCTTTAACATTCCCCGTCTTCCTCCGCTTTATGATTCCGTTTATTTATTTCAGCCAAAGTTTCTTCAACTCTTAACACCGCTTTTTCCACAATATCGTTAAGTAACTGGGCATCTGATTCCGGAAATGAAGTCAATACGTAGTCTACAATATCTGCCGGATTATCGGGCCTACCGACACCTACCCGAATACGATAAAACTCGTCATTCCCAAATTTTTCAGTGATTGACCTAACCCCTAATTGACCAGCATCGCCACCCTTAGTTTTAATTTTGATTTTACCCAATGGTAAATCAATATCATCATGGATCACCAAAACCTGTTTTGGATGAATCTTTAAGGCAGAAAGAATTAACTTTGCTGCCTGCCCACTATTATTCATATAGGTCATAGGCTTAGCAATCATGACTTTACAGCCCTCTATTTCACCTTCACCATATAGGGACCTATATTTACTTTGAGTAAGCGCAATTCGTTGTTTTTTAGCCAGACTATCAGCTACAAGAAAACCTACATTATGTCTCGTTAATTCATAACGCGGTCCAGGATTGCCCAATCCAATAATCAAATATACCTTGAATATAATCAGCTCTCTTTCTTGTTCGAATCGGCCTTAACGGCAGGTTCACCTGGTTTATCCTCTGACTCACCTTCTTCATCAGCAATACCTTCAGGTTTATCTTCTTTAGTTTTTTCAAGGTAGACGCTAACAATGGCATCACTAGGCTTATGTAAAATTTTTACTTTATCAGGAAGGCTTAAATCTGACACATGTAATACCTGCCCAAGCTCAACACTTGTTATATCGACTTCAACAAACTGCGGAATATCAGCAGGCAAACATTCTATATGCAGCACTTTTATGACTTGATTGACCAAACCTCCCATTTTTTCTCCAGCAGATTTACCAATCAAATTCACATTAACACTAACCTTAACCATCTTAGTAGTATCGACTTCTAGAAAATCTACATGTACCCAACGTTCCCTAAGCGGATGACTTTGATAATCCTTTAAAAGGACTTTACGTTTTTTATCTCCCTCTAAATCTAAATCAATCAAAGAATTTTGGCCTTGAGCCTTTAAAATATCACTAAGATTATTTGGACAGACAGAAAATGAGAAGTTATCTTTTAAACCATATAAAACAGCCGGTATCTTTCCATCTCTTCGTACTTCTTTAGTAGCGACCTTGCCAGTTTTTTCTCTTATTTTACCGCTCAATACCTCAGACATTTTTACCTACTCCTATAAATCGAACAATGAACTTACCGAGGTCTCGCGATTGATTCGCAAAATAGCTTCGCCCAGCAAGGGCGCCACGGATAGAATTTTAATTTTTTGATGGTTTTTTATATCGTCACTCATGGGAATCGTATTAGTCGTCACAATAGACTTAATTTTTGATTTAGAAATACGTTCCATTGCTGGCCCAGATAAAACAGCATGTGTACAACAAGCATGTACTTCACGAGCTCCTGCCTTTATTAAGGCAGCTGTTCCTTCTACAAGAGTTCCAGCGGTGTCAATCATATCATCAACGACAAAGCATACCTTGTCAACAACATCTCCAATAATATTCATCGCCTTAGCTTCATTGGCTGCTTCTCTGCGTTTATCGATAATTGCAAGGTTCACGTCCAAGCGCTTTGCAAAAGCTCTGGCTCGCTCCACTCCTCCGGCATCTGGAGAAATAACCATCATATCCTTTGATTTCATCTTTTCTAGATAGGGGATCATAACCTGCATTGCATACAGATGATCCACCGGAATATTAAAGAACCCTTGTATCTGTCCTGCATGAAGATCTACCGTCAATACTCGATCTGTTCCCGCAGTTACTAATAAGTCTGCTACTAGTTTGGAAGTTATAGGGACCCTTGGTTCACATTTACGATCCTGACGAGCGTAACCATAATACGGTATAACCGCCGTTATTCGCCTGGCCGATGAGCGCTTAAGAGCATCAATCATGATTAGTAGTTCCATCAGATTGGTATTTCCTGGGCAACATGTTGGCTGAATTACAAAGACATCCCCACCTCTAACATTTTCTTCAATTCGTACATAGATTTCTTTATCCGAAAAATCTTTTATCACTGTACGACCCTGCTCAACCTTCATATACTTGCAAATATCCTCTGCAAGATCCATATTAGCTCTTCCAGAAAAAAGAAGAACTCTTCCATTTAAATTTTGTTCCATAAGTATTTCGCTAAGTAAACTTTAAAGGTTCTCTTGATTTAAGCTGGGGCGGGAGGATTCGAACCTCCGTATGCAGGCATCAAAAACCTGTGTCTTAACCGCTTGACGACGCCCCAATTTATATTCGATGCTACTATATATTGAATATTCAACATCTTAAAAATTTCTATAAAAACTTTTCAGATTTATTTTTTTGACTAGACAAATCAATATTAGATCTAATGTAAAAATTAGACGCTATTACTTTATGAATTAAATAATTTAGAGAAAAAGCTAGAATTATAAAACCTACGTAATAATACGTTGCTTATGTAACAATTTCCAAATTATCTATAGTATATGAAATTACGGGTAGTCTAGAGTTTCCTCTGAACAAAACTCAGAAAAATTCCCAATTGTTTCTGTAACCACACGTTTCCAATCTCCTTTTAAACTTTCGCATGCAACTTTAGCTTTATCTGGGTTGTCAAAAATTCCAAATACGGTTGACCCGCTACCAGATAAAAGCACACCCAAAGCACCCAAAGTCTGCAACTGATTTTTAATAACTTGGATTTCAGGAAATCTTTGAATAACAACAGGCTCTAAATGATTATATAGCTGAGACCCTAAGGCTGAGATATCTGATAAGTATATGTTTTTGCGCAGGATGCTAATATTATTTTCCCGTTTTGTCAACTTCAATTTTAGATTCTGATATACCCAGGATGTCGCAATCGGAAAACCTGGGAACACCAATAAGACCTGAAATTTAGAACTAGGTTTCAGAACTGTTAACTGTTCTCCCCGACCCATTCCTAGAGCGCAAGGTGAAGTAAGAAAAAATGGAACATCAGAACCTAATTCAGATGCTAACGAAATAAGTTTTTCTTGTTTCAACTTTAGATTCCACAAACGATTCAGCCCCATAAGTACACCGGCAGCATTACCGCTACCCCCTCCTAATCCAGCGCCAAACGGAATATTTTTTTTCAACCGGATACCGACTCCCCTATCTTTAATGTGACAGAATTTTTGTAACAAAATAGCTGCTTGACAAGCAAGATTGGTATCATCCGTAGGAACTCCTGGTGTATCACATTCCAATTCAATTCCCGAGGACAAGGGTTCTAGTTCAATTTCATCGTATAAAGACACCATTTGAAAAATAGTTTCCAGTTCGTGAAACCCATCTCTTCTTTTTCCATGAATATGAAGCCCTAAGTTTACTTTAGCCGGAGTTTTAAATTTAAGTCCCATAATTACGGTACCAACTTCACCCTCAATTCATCAATTCTGCTGCAAAACTAAATGCATCAGAAGCAATTCCTTGATTAATCATCACATCTGAATATTTTAATAAAACCGTCTTTTTTCTAGACTTAATTACAACTTTGTGAGCAAAACTCAAGCTTTCAACTTTTTTATAATCAGACCAATACACTCTGTATACCTCTCGATCATCTCGAATTAATAGCAACGATTTTAGCAACAGAGTATTGGCGTCAACCTTAATGTCGATTTTTTCGCCTGTTGTCTTATTTATCATCTCAATTTGGTAAACTTTTTTATCGCTATTCAATCTTACAATCTTTACCTGCAAATGAGCAATGTTTGGTACTCCCCCTAAAAACACAACGATGTATTGTCTAAAATCTATATAGGTTCCCAAAACCCTACGCATAGTCTCCCGAACCTCTTCTCCTAAAATAATTTTTTTCTCTCTAGGGTCATACATTAAAGTTTCACCACCTTTGTAAATTAGAGAGCCTAAAACCTGGCGAAATAAACTATATGTATCCACTCGCAATGCATCATGACCTTTGATAAGTAGAGCCTGTCGAAAAGATTGATTGAAACTCTCTCCAGAAATATTGGTCCGAATAAATGCTTTTATGTCGTGAATAGCCGACTGGCGAGCCTTAAGTTTAGATAAAATATAGGGTGCAGAGGGTATTGCTCGATTTGTATCTATTAAATCAGGTATAATTTTGGGTTGACAGGAGACAACAAAAACCAATAAGCACCCTACCACAAACTGGTATAGGGAAATTCGCATAGTCTTAAATTTTAAGAAGTTAAAGTAGATTCACTCTTTATACAAATATTAATTATTACTGACTACTTTCCACTTTTCGAATCTTTCTTTTCAACTCCTCAGGATCAGGCAACTCGCTATCCATTTCATCTATTTTTTCTATGGTAAGAAAAAGGCTTGTCTTCCATGCCTTCCTAGCTTCTATGTAGTTTTTTAAAGAAAATTGGATATCTCCCAAATGGCCATACAAAACAGGATCAGGGGAGGTGTAGACCAAGGCCTTCTTGAGTTGGCTGAGCGCTTTTTCATACTCACCTTTCTTAAAATAAATCCACCCCAGACTATCAAGAAAATACCCATTCTTAGGTTGAATGGAGAGTGCTTTATTTAAATGCTCTTGTGCCTTATCCAGTGATTTACCCTGCATAGCATACATATAACCCAAAAAGTTATGTGCATTCGAGTGCATGGGGTTAAGATCTATAGACTGTTTTAAATGTTTTATAGCTCTTTCAAATTCACCGGTTCGTTCCAAAAGAGCGCCCAACTCAAAATAATAAAAATCCTTACTTTTATCTATCTCAATTGCTTTTTGCATTTCAATAATTGCTTGATCTATCTGATTATCTCCCATATAAGCAAGTGCTAAGGAATGGTAAAGACTATCATTTTGCTGATCTATTGAAATCGCTTCTTCAATCAATCGAATTGTTTGCTCAGCCTGCCCATTGACATTATACAACCGAGCTAAATAAATCATTAAATTCACTGAATCCGGCTGCAGTTTCATTAGGTCATTGATTTCTCGAATAGCCATGTCAGTTCGCCCAAGAGCCTCATAAACTCGACTAATAACCATGTAAACTAACTCTATCTTTTTTTTGCCTCGAAGCGGCTGAAACTCATCAAGCGCCTTTAAATAAATGGCTTGTTCATAATAAACTACTCCAATTTGCAGGTGGACCTTAGGAAGGCCTAAAACATTTTCTGCAGCTGACT
>Ga0115000_10004031_pt1 | contig 12107 bp, 16 predicted proteins | sample ArcticOcean_MG_C_6_FD_89690 | JGI IMG/M metagenome (GOLD analysis project Ga0115000, IMG submission 89690) | Marine microbial communities from western Arctic Ocean - ArcticOcean_MG_CB8_128 | ecosystem: Environmental > Aquatic > Marine > Oceanic | place: Arctic Ocean: Canada Basin | collected... | reverse complement strand
GCCGAGCTGCGGATTATCAAAATATTGCAAAAGCCGGGAGGTGTTTTGTAGTCCCAGTTTTATTCCGCTATTTGTGAGGCTATATAAATAGTCCAAGGCCTCTTGATATCTTGAATCATTCATGGAAGTAATTGTGTAAAATGAAATTGCTTAATTTGCATAAGGCCCAATACGGATTAGAAGGTATAAGCGTTTGAAGTTTTTTTCAGAACTTCCCCGATCCAAACAAAAACAGGGGCAGAATTTTTTATCAATGTTTAATATTGCCAATCAATGAAGAACCCGCAGTTGATAACTATTCCCCTTATCTCGCTATCCTATGACCAGGAAAGGTGGGAGCCTGGTCACGAGTGGGAAGAAAAGATTTTCAATAACAAGAATTATATCAAAATATTAACTCCTATGGAACTGCCTGATTTCAGTTATGGTGTTGAGATAAAATATTCATCCATGTCCACCTATTTTGGTGTAAACACGATTGCCATTTTTTCCAAGTCAGATTCCCCAGCTCAGGAAAATGTTTTTTTGGTTGGTCTAAAAAATAAACCTCCTTTTATTGGCAAGTTGCTTAAAGATGAATCTGAAACAGAAGGACAGGGGAGGAAAACTTTTATGACCCCCACGCCTTTACATATTCCCGAAAGTAAAACTTCTCCCATTGCTGATTCTTTGCACCAAACTCTTATCTTCAAAGTATTGTCAAAGCCTCAAGGGACGCGATTTATTCAGCAATTAAATATAAGTTGGAGGCATCCTCTTATTTTCGTCCAAAAAGGAAAAAACTAAAATTAAATATTTTTAATAAGGAAAAAATGAAATGAAAGAAATCCTTTCTGATATTTATACATGGCATAAGTTTTCTGAAGAAAAGCAGTTAAATTTTAATGGTTACTTACTTATTTCTGCGGGTGAGTCGGTTTTGATCGATCCACCTGGAATGACGGAAGAGGATTTTGCTGAGTTGGAGCTTTTAGCGGGCAAAAATTCTAAGCATCCATTGCAGGCAATTTTGCTCACCAATGTTCATCATGAAAGAGAATGTGATGAAGTAAGAAAAAAACTTGATGTTCCCGTATTGATAAATGAAAAAGATGAGGCAGGCTTGGAAGGAAAAGCCGATAAAACATTTGCCGATGGGGATACTTTGCCAGGCGGACTTATGACATTAAAATTTGAAAACCAAAAATCACCAGGTGAGTCGGCATTCTTTCTAAAAGAAAAAGGAGTCATGATATTAGGAGATGCTTTGATTGGGAAAGTTCCAGGAAAGCTCAACATGCTTCCTCCGGATAAGTATCGAGATCCGAAGCTGGCTAAGAAAGGCTTGAGCAAACTCTTGGATTATGAGTATGAAAGTCTACTGGTGGGTGATGGAGAACCTATTCTTAAAAATGGAAAAGAAGCCGTTAAAATTTTCCTTGAAAGTTGAGCTATTGGCCTAATGTTACGGGTGTTAAATCTTTCCAGAATTGCAAGCCGGCCTGAGTCCAGTTCAGAGTTATAAACTTTTCATTCGTGACTGAAAACACGCGAATAATTTTTAGATAGTCCAATTCGATAATTTTTTTATGAAGGTCATTAGGAGAGGATTGACTGGTCAATGAAAAGTTAGCTTCATTGATTTCCCATTCAAAGGGATTAGGAGCGAGAGATACATAAATATCTTTAAAGGGTTCTGTGTTCCGGTTTTCTAACAGCCGATTTACATATTTTTCAAGGTGTTCACCTTTAAGAATTAACGAGAATCCAAGGTAGTGTCCCCACCAGAAAAGGGTGCGGAAGGTGAACATCTCTGTTTTGGAAAAGTTTTGTGGGTAGTCTAGGGAAAGATAGGGGAAGCCATTGTGGTTCTCTCCTCTTGCTATTTGATTTCTAATGAGGTCTACCCCTTGTGGCAATGGTGCTAGGGTAATTTCTTCTCCTAATGACTTCTGTAGGGTAATTAGTCGATTCTCAACTTTTTTCAGGATGGCGGGTTTGGCTTGAAATACCTCAACATGGTTAATGAGTCTTAATTCTTTTTCTGTCCATGATGCGAGATCAGTATTGCCAGAGTTCATCAAATTAGCAAGGTTGAGAAGTAAAGGGGAATGCAAAAAAAGCTTAAAAGAATCTATCTGTTATTCTTCTATTCTTGGGTCTTACCGTTTTTTCTGTGCTATTTCTTCTTTTTGACGGGCAAGAATATAATAGTGGATAGTATCTTCTTGATCGGAGTCAAGACCCATAATCTTACATCGGCAAACATTTTCTTCATCAATCTTCAAGATTTCAGTTTCAAGCTTCATAATCTGCTCATTTGGGAGGGTGAGTTCCATAGAATATTTTTCGCCCAGTTTGAAGTCTTTGTTGGTAAAAGATATACCACTAGCACTTATATCTGAGGCATTTATGGGTGTACTGCCTATTTTAAGTAAAATCGGCTTTTCTTTTGACGGGTAAACTCTAAACGCGCCCCTAGTTTGGGTGGGATTTTTAAATAACTTAGTACTCGTATCTTTAGTTTTCTTTTTCCAAAACAAATTCTACCCTCCTATTTTTATCTCTACCCGGAACTGTATCGTTTCTTCCCAAGGGAAAGGTGTCTGCATATCCCGTGGCAGTCATTCGTTCAGGTTCTGCTCCCTTGTCTATAAAATATCTTAATACGGCTGTGGCTCGTGCGGATGATAGTTCCCAATTAGTTGGAAACCTTTCTGTGGATATTGGCTCATCATCTGTGTGTCCTTGAATATGAATTTTATAATTAGGATGTTTATCTACTACCCGAATCACTGCATCGAGAAGGGGTCTTGCCTCCAACTGCAAATCAGCCTGTCCTGGTTTAAACAAGCGTGCCCCAGGAACTCGTACAACTACCTTTGAAGCACTTGTCTCGACACTCATATCAGTATCTTCAATAACCTCACTCATCCCAGATAATATATCATCAGATTGTTCGGATTTCAAACTTTGCAAGGATTCTTGAACCTCGACTGCGTTAAGAGCTTCAAGCACCCCGATACTTTTCGCCTCAGCGCCAATAATCGCAGACTTAAAGGTTTGCACATTCTTAGATGCTATTGCGTACATGAGGATAAAAAACACCAACATAAGGGTGACCATATCTGAAAAGGTTGCCATCCAAGCTGGGGCCCCTTCCTCACATTCTGTAACAGTTTGTTGTTTTTTAGGTGCAGCTAGTTTTTTTTTCTCTCCCCATTCTTCTTCTATTTTTTTTATTTCTTCACCAAGTTTTTTTTTAAAATCATTTTTTAAGGCATTTAGGCTTTTATCTAGCTCTTCTCTATCATTTTCGATTTCTTCTATATTTATTTTCAGATCCTTGATGATCTCAGATGGTAATTTAGTGGTATCATCTCCATCTCGAGCATCATAAATAATTTTTTCAAAGGACTTGATAAGTTCCGTTTTCTCATCAATCAATTTTTGTAAGGATTCAATACTTCGTTTTTGTTTTTTTTCCTGCTGTTTTATTTTGACTTTAAGTTCTTTGGTTGCATCTGGTTGCTCGCGTAGGCGTTTTAATTCTAGGGTTAGGATTTCATTTTCTTTGTCACCTACTCTTGTTTTCTGCCCTTGGTGTTGTATTCGACTTTGAAGATCCTCATTTTTATATTTTAACTTTTTAAGAGCCATGACGAGTTTTGGATCTTTGAATTCTGCAGTTTTTTCTGCGGCTAGAGCTAGAGCCTGAGATTTATTTTTTGCTGCATTTTTTAAATCGTCTACGAGCTTATTGTTTTCTTTTTCGGTTTGATCTAGGCTTTCTTGAAGTTCATTTATAATTTGTTGGTCTTTTTCAGTGGTTCCTTCAGTATAAACACCCGCTTTTATGGAACTATGAACGTTCTTTGTTTCTTCTTCTTTCTGAGCAACGATTACTTGGAGGTCCTCAATTTTATCTTGGCTGATTTTAATAACATGCTTAATTTTGGCATCATGCTTTGATTTTTCAGTATTAAGCTTTTGGACTTCCTTCCCCTGAATTCGGAGTTGCTCTTTGAGCATTGCCACGCTTTCACGCATGTTTAATGACCATTTAAAATTTATTTTTATTACTAATTAGTAGACCCTATCATTTACGCTTCTTTTCTGCCATGGCGCGACGTAACTTTCTTGGGACGTATGAAGAGAGTTTTTCATAGACCAACATAGGATTATTTTCTTGAACGATAGATGCCGCACCCTCGAACATAATCTCAAGGTTCATAACTTCTGAAGTTGTCCTAGATTTCAATTTACCCGCTATAGGAGTACAAATCATAAATGCAAAAAAGCTACCATAAAAAGTGGTTAGCAAAGCCACTGCCATGGATGGCCCTACTGAAGATGGATCACTTAAATTTTGTAGCATTTGCACGAGACCAATCAGTGTGCCTATCATTCCAAATGCCGGTGCGAATGCTGCCATTTTAACAAAAACATCTTGCTGTATAGCATGCCTTTGTTTCATTGAATCCATTTCAATATTTAGTGCGGCCCGTATAACATCTTCTTTGGCACCGTCTGATATCAGGGAACAGGCTTTTTTAAGGAAGCGATCCTCAATTTGCATTTTGCTTAAAGCTACAAGGCCTTGTCTGCGACTTACAGTACAAAGTTCAACCATAGTAGCTATCAATTCATTGGGATCTAATTTCTGAGACTTAAAAACTAAAGCAGCTGCTTTGAAAGCAGCTTTGACATCATCTAATTGGAAATTAATTAGAACTGCTGCCAGAGTTCCTCCAACAACGATCATCAGCCCAGGAAAATTAAAAAAACTCATTAGATCACCACCGAGCAAAATCGAAACAACAATCAATGTGATCCCGGTAATAATTCCTGTAAAGGAAGCTTTATCCAACGTTTATCCTTTTTTTATAAATTAATTATTTAAATAAATCAGAAACATAAAATCTAACATTTTGTACAAATTTCTGCCACCTTTTCCATAATCTAGCAATAATTGAAATCTTTTTGATTTATAGAGAATTAGGCATAAACTGGACTAAAACTCAATTTTCCAATTATTTTATCTTTAGATTTTTCATAACGGTTAATTTGAGTTCTTTAATTAGCATAAAATCATAAACTTATCGGAATTTTTTTGTATTTTTATTGGTGTCTCTAGTTTTAGAGGCATTCTATATAAAGTCTGAAGCTATATAATTAAGGATATGTGTATTTTTATTTGTCAGGAGTGAATTTATGAGTTGGGCATATTTGGCTTTGGCGGGGATTTTTGAAATTGGTTTCACCACTTCCTTAAAACTTTCGGATAATTTTTCGAAAGTTTGGCCTTCTGTCTCATTTTTAGTTTTAAGTGTTTTGAGTTTTTATTTTTTGACGAGAGCTAGTCAAACCATTCCTCTTGGAACCAGTTATGCGGTGTGGACGGGAATTGGTGCTTTAGGTACAGCAGTGATAGGTATTGTCTTTTTTATGGAGCCAGTTACGGCCTTACGCATTTTCTTTCTTCTGATGCTTATTTCTTCGGTAATCGGTCTAAAATTGGTTTCAAGTTGAATCTTGTGTTTATAGAACCTGGAGTTAGTCGTCGTAAAGATGACAATGTACGGTGTGGCCCTCTTCAAGTTTAATTTGGCGAGGAATTTCTGTTTTGCACCGATCGAGTACCTTGGGACAACGGGGGTGGAAGTGACACCCAGATGGCGGACTGAGGGGAGAGGGGACATCTCCCCGAAGGGGTGTTGGGCGTTTTCTGTCTGTAGGGTCGAGTGATGGTTTAGAAGCGAGTAATGCTTGTGTATAGGGATGCGCTGCTTTTCGGTTGAGTAATTCTGTGGGTGCCAGCTCGACAATTTTACCGAGGTACATGACCGCCGTTCGTTGCGACAGATGCTTCACCACATTCAAGTCGTGCGAAATAAACATTAAAGAAAGATTGTCTTCTTTTTGTAGAGACTGAAGCAAATTTATTATCTGTGCCTGAATGGAAACATCCAATGCCGACACAGGCTCATCGCAAACAATGTATTTAGGATTTAGCGCCAGAGCTCGGGCAATGCCAATTCGTTGCCTTTGCCCACCTGAAAATTCATGAGGAAAGCGTTTTAAATACATTTTAGAAAGTCCCACTTTTTCCATGAGAGTTTCTACTTTTTTTCTTAGTTCGGTTCCCTGAGCCAAACCGTGAACCGAGAGAGCCTCACCGATAATTCTTTCAACTGTGAAGCGTGGGTTGAGTGAACTGTAAGGGTCTTGAAAAATGATCTGCATTTTAGGACGGATCATTGCCAGCTCTTTACCTTTAAGGCTTAAAAGGTCTGTCCCTTCAAAGAGGATTTTTCCTGAAGTAGGTTCAAGCAGACAAAGGGTCATGCGGCCGACGGTGGTTTTGCCGCAACCGGATTCCCCAACAAGTCCTAGTGTTTCGCCTTCGTTTATGTCGAAGGATACGTCATCAACGGCTTTGACCTGACCAATTTCCCGTGAGAGTAACCCGCCATAGATGGGAAAATATTTTTTTAACGATTGTACCTGCAATATCTTTTTCATAAGTAGGGTGTTTTGTTATAGAGCCAGCAAGCGGTTTGGTGTTCCGGGTGGTTTTCAAAGGATTGCAGTTCAGGGGTTTCCCGTTCACATTCGCTCATTTTTTCAGCGCAACGCGGATGAAATGCGCAACCCTTTGGCAGGAAAGCGGGGTGCGGAACGGCTCCGGGTATGGTTTCGAGTTTTTCGCTTATCGTATCTTTGGGCAATGAGTTGAGCAGCCCTTTAGTGTAGGGGTGTGAAGGAGATGCAAAAATATCCTCAACTGAGGCAAGCTCTACAATCTTTCCTGAATACATGACAGCAACACGATCTGCATATTGAGCAACAATACCGAGATTATGTGTGATGAGCAGAATGGACATTTGAGATTCTTTTCTCAACTCATCTAGCAAATCCAATATTTGTGCTTGAATGGTGACATCTAGTGCTGTTGTGGGTTCATCTGCAATTAAAAGAGACGGCTTGCAGACAATAGCCATGGCAATCATAACCCGTTGTTTCATGCCGCCCGATAATTCGTGAGGGTACTGATCGATACGTGTTTCTGGCGAGGGCATGGCTACTTCTTTCAATACTTCCAATGCGAGTATTTTTGCTTCTTCGAGGGATTTATCTTGATGCAGGCAAATAACTTCGGTTATCTGATCGCCAATAGTGAAAATAGGATTCAATGAGGTCATCGGCTCCTGAAATATCATGCCGATTTCGTTGCCACGAACTCTTTGCATCTCCAGTTCTGATGCTTGAAGCAGGTCTTTTCCTTTTAACAAGATGCGACCGTTTTCAAAATTTCCCGGGGGCATGGGTACTAGGCGCATTGCGCTTAAAGCGGTGACGGATTTGCCGCAACCGGATTCGCCAACCAGCGCAACCGTTTCGCCAGGATAAATTGTCAGGTCTATATTTCGGACCGAGCGAACAATGTTTTCTTCGGTATGGAAAAAGGTGCTGAGATTTTGAATATCTAACAGCGGATCTTGGGAGTGCATAGGGTCTGGGTAGTTTTAACCCTCCGGATGATCGTGGTCGTGATTCTCATGGTCTTGACCTTCGTGATCGTCTGGCTCATCCAAAATATCTTCATAGCGGTAGCCATCATCTTCATCGATATCATAACGGTTGTTTTGAGTGTCGATCTTTTCTGACCATAGATCTATTCCGCCCTCCAGGCAATGGACGTTGGTGTATCCACGTTGTGTTAACCATTTCTGGAAGCTGGGACTCCGATCCTGTTTCCAATCGATCAGTACCATTTCGCGATCTTTTTCAAATGAATTCAAAACATGTTCGTTATTCTCGGCGTTGATAATATGTGAACCTTCTATCTTCGAAATATCACGTTCCCAGCTTTCGCGGATGTCTAACAAAACGGGTTTGTTCTCTGAATCAATTTTTTCTTTTAGCTTTTCACAGGTAATGATCGAAATATTTTTTTCAGAGAATTCCTTGTTTAAGGCATCCAGAGCCGCCTGCACAGGGGTATTATGAGTTTTACAAACGGAGCTTATGGTCTCTTCTGGTTTATAGGGGGTGATGGGCATTCCAATATGGAATTGCTTGAAGAGTAAAGAGTGAATATCTGGTAAAATTCGATTTGCTTCTTCCATGGCGAGATCAGGAGTAAAAGGTCCTTCGATTTTTTCAACTTCGATCGCAGAGATTCTTAAAATGTGATAGCCGTATTGGGAGTGCACAGGACCGATGATTTCGCCTAACTGATCTTCGGATATTTCCTGCCCCATAATGGACTGCAAGTTTCCTTCAGGCATCCACCCTAAATCCCCGGCATTTTTTTTGGAAGGACAGGTGCTGTATTTTTCAACGGTCTCTTCAAATGAAGTACCGGCATCTAATAGTTTTTTTGCTGCGACCACATCTTCCATAGAGTGGGTGAATATCTGGCTCGCTCGAACCTTGATCATATGTGTAATCTCCCGGTTCCTGTTTTAGAAGGTCTCATGATAGTACTCCCCTTATCGTATGTCAAAGTGCAGTTGCCTGATTTGGGAATATTGGCTATATAATATATGCAATATAGGTCGATAAACACGATGGTATGGCTAATTTTAGTCAAAATGTTTTGAGGTGAAGAATGAAACTGCTTGTTGAGCGTTTTACCAGTGACAAAGATGCAACTATCAGCACTATCTACCTTGATGATGTTTTTCAATGTTTTGGTCATGAAGATGAATATCGCGAAGAGAAAGTAGCATCAGAAACATGTATACCCACAGGTTCATATAAAGTAGGACTTCGCACTACCGGAGGTTTTCATGCCCGATACGGAAAAAAGTTTTTAGATATTCATCAGGGGATGCTGCATGTGCAGGATGTGCCAGGATTTGAATTTATTCTAATCCATGTCGGTAATGCCGATGAAAATAGAGCGGGCTGTTTGTTGGTGGGAACGGGCGCAAGTGCGGGCGAGGGTGATATGTCGATTCAGTCCAGCCGTATGGCCTACAAAAAACTCGATTCCAAAGTTGTTGGATCTGCAAAACAAGAGAATTTAGCGATCGAATATTTTGATAGAGACAGGACGGAATGATTTCAAAAAATAATATTACCAGGAGTGCGAAAACTCTTAAGCAGTTAATCAGTAGATGCGAGTCCTATGGTGAATTTGGCGAGGACGGAAGCCTGCGTCTACCTGTTGAAAAAACGGAGTGTAGTTTTGTTTCAATTTCAAAAGAAACATTATTGGAATATGAATCAAGTGGAATGACTATCCTCGACTTGCATCAGAAGCTGGAAGAACAGATGGGTGATCGCGAGTGGTCAGATGTTTCTATAGATATTCAAATGCCTAAACAAAAATTACGGACAAAAATTTTTTAAAATCTTTGCTAATCAAGATATAGGGATTTTCGACAAATAACTTGTTTTTAAGCTTATACCACTTGAGCTTCCCAGGTTTTATTGGCGAATAACTGCTGGTTCCATTGGCGCAAAGGTTAAGCGAGAGTGCGATCACCAATTTTATCATACAGTAATGCCAGGTTGTTGATGGCGGTGGCGGTATTGGGATGCCTGGAACCCAGTTTTGTTTTTCCCATTTCCAAGGCTTGTAATCCCAATTTAATTGCTTCCGAATATTTCTCCTCCTGAAAGAGTTGAACCACTTTCCTATTTAGCTGCATTAACTTTTCTTCAGTGGAAGTCATATTCGTATCCCTTCAGTTATGGAGTTCGAGTTATTAAACGTTTCTTTGAAAAAGGCAACTTGCATGCCAAAACCAATTGTCCATAATGAGTGGGGATTTAGAAGATTTTGAAGGTTTTGAAGATTTAAAGGAGCAGTGCTAAATAAAAAATGGAAAAGTTAGTCAGGTTTTTCAATTTTGAGGAAAATAGTTCTTGCTTATTAGGAACTGTTTCAGTGGAAATCCGGAAAATTCTTTATACTCATACAAGGTGTGTAGGTCAGCTCTAATTTAATATTTGTATTGAATAGCAACGAGCTTTTTTTTAGCTAAGATCAGTGACAAACAAAAATGAAATTTATTAATCAAAATATTGCCCTGATCATATCAATAGCTTTGGCGTACATGATCGTCGGCACTACAGGTGAGTATTGGCCAGGGTGGGGCCATTCGTTATTTGGTGTGAGTCCAGACTGGTCTGCTACCAAATATAAGTTCCCCATTGCCATCTTGGCATTTTTAATTTTGCCGATAATACGCGGACTGAAAAGCAAGTTGGATTTATAGATGGGTATCGTTCTGCTCACCACCGTGGCATTACCTGCACCACAATAAAGACCGCAACAATTATCATCAGAGCGATGATAACGATGAGTTCTGTTTTATATCTTTTGGTATTTGGGTTTTCTGGATCTTCTGGCATTTTAAACCTTTTAGTTACTATCACCCCTATACCATTTAAGAGCGACAAAAATGCAAACAAATGATCTAGTATGCTTTGATGTATGGCGTGAAGATTTGAGTCTGATACTTGAAAAATTTCAGGCCTGGCGTTTTAATACAAGATTCTACTTTCTAAAAGTATTCATTTTTTTCGTGTTTATCAATGATTTTGCTTATTGGTTTGCCATTGCTACAGCCTCACCGTAAAGAATTTTAGTGACTGATTTAGCGCACTATTCAAAACTACAAATGCGTGATGCAATTTTTGGTGCCCTGTTTGATATTATCTTTATAAATCAAGCTGTCTCAGGCGCAGGTGATGTCCTCTTGATGCATGGCGAAGTGAGTGCGGATGATGGTCCAGAAAAATGGGTTTGCTCAGATTTGAGTTTCATAGATGTCTTAACTGTACCCGTGGCAGGCGCAGTTATGTGTACAGGTCACGGTTTAAAATGCATATTCGCATTGAGTGACGAACTGAAGTCGAGTGGTGTTTCCTGCGTAAAGACTGGACTGTTTAAATAAAAAAGTACTTAGAGAAAAGTCTCCAATGCGGGTACGCAGCGGCGAAAACTCGCTAGACTTTCCCTCTGTGAAGGGGTGACACTTTGCCTCAAAAACCGCACAAGTTGACCCCCTTAGGGTTAAATCTTCTCCTACCAACAAGGTGACACATGGAATATACGCCAGAAAACGAGTTTTTAAATCAAACCCAATTTGCGAAACGGTGGGAGGTTTCACGGCAATATATTTCCAAACTTGTGAGGCGGGGGCATATACCAAAACTCGGTGGATTAGTTGACACGATTTACGCTGATGCGTTTATGAAAAGAAATGGGATTGGTGTTTTAAATATTCCGCTCGATCCTGCCAGGCGGGAGCAATACTTGAAGCGGTTGGACAAACGGAGAGAATTGACGCGGCGTTGACTGCTTATGGCAATGGTTATTGCGTAAAGTTTATTCGTATGAAGGCGTGATGGTTACTTGCGGTTTATCAAGGATTTTGCTTGGGGTGGGATAGAGTTGCTTTAGGGACAGTGAAAATGTTTACCCAACTAATCTCCAACCCCAGCTCTCACCTATCTTAACCAGTTCCTGACGTATAACCCAATGTGTCTAAAAGTAGCACCTTGCTCATAAAGCTGGGTCTTACGTTTAAGAAAATTGGCTAGAGTCTTCGGGGCTATTGACAGCCCCCTAGGCTCAAAGCTATACCCCATTCTTATTCCCTGAAACACCCCTCACTTGGTAAACATTACGGTAAACATATAATGCAAGGGGTTACACTTTCGAGTGTAGCCCTTTTTTTTATATGGTGGGCCGTCTCGGGGTCGAACCCTGTCAGAACCCAAGTTAGTCAACAGGAAGGTAAAATTGGAAGGAAAAATATAATATGGTAAAGTCTACTGCTAAGGCGAATTTATTGCTTACTATGCGCTTACTAATCAGGAGCTTGAATTTTTATAACCACGTAAACCATTGAAAAATAAGATGCCCCCGTAGCTCAGCAGGATAGAGCACCGGATTCCTAATCCGTAGGTCAGGCGTTCGAATCGCCTCGGGGGCACCATTTTACAAGGGGTTATGGTTTCCATAACCCCCAAAAACTACTTACACGCTCCGTACACACTTTGTGGGTTTTTATGACACACTCTTAAAACCCCAATTAACTCCCATAACTTCTTAGTTTTTGCTTTATTGGAACCCTGATACTCCTAAATCATATTTAGTGGAT
>Ga0115000_10004029_pt1 | contig 12110 bp, 9 predicted proteins | sample ArcticOcean_MG_C_6_FD_89690 | JGI IMG/M metagenome (GOLD analysis project Ga0115000, IMG submission 89690) | Marine microbial communities from western Arctic Ocean - ArcticOcean_MG_CB8_128 | ecosystem: Environmental > Aquatic > Marine > Oceanic | place: Arctic Ocean: Canada Basin | collected... | reverse complement strand
CGCGTCGTCTTTTCTCTCTTTCTTCTTCTTCTTCTTCTGTGTATTCCTCCTCCTCTCGTTTTCGTATCGGAGAGAAAAATGTGTCATTTTTTTGGTGCAATTTTTCTTCAGTCTGACCTTTCATTTCAAATTCTTTCCTTAAAAGGGCAGACAAAAAGTGAACGTTTTATTAGGGAAGAGTTTTCTTAACAAAAACAGAGACAACGAACGCGCGCGCAGATTCGACCGTTATTATTGCGCTTTGAATTTGTGACCTCTGCGCCGCACGCTTTTCGCGGTTTGACGAGAAGTTTTGCTCCGCGGAAGAGAAGAACAGACTCGTGAATAATATCGTTATAATCTCATCGACGCAAAAATCTGAATTGATGACGATGCGTTGGAGAAGAATGACGATGATGTTGATTTTGATTCTCGTCCAAACGACACTCTTTCTCGCGAACGTAAACGCAATATTACTGGAAAAGTTCACCGTGAACTACCCACTCTTAAACGAACGGTGGGAAAAATACCAGAACGAAGAAGGGAAGGTCTACTTTTGGTCGGAGACGAATAAAAGGAGCCAATGGGAAGATCCGAGAGAGGAGGAGCTCAAGGTGAAAAATGCCCCAGGGGGAGGAGGCGGCAGCGGAACGACGATAGGGACGACGAATTCGGCGGGAAACAATCAACAACAATCACAAACACACGAAGAACAAGAAATACGAGAAAGAGCGAGAAAACACCAAGAAGACGAAGAGCGACGACGGCAGACGCACATCGCGTACGAGGAGGAGCAGCAGAGAAAATTGGAACGAGAACAAGTACAAAGGGAGTTACAGTCCAACACCGGCGCGGAGAGGATTTTGCGAGAGGCGGAGGAGAGGAAAAGAGAGGAAGAGAGGAGGAAAAGAGAGGAAAATACGGATGTGGACAGGATGCGGAGGGAGAAGACGGAGGCGAAAGAACGCGCGGAGAGGATGGAGCGAGAGCGGATGGAGAGGATGGAGTATATGAGGAAAGAGAAGGAGAGGAAAGAGAAGGATAGGATTGAAATGCAGAAAAGGGAGATGGAGAAGAAACGGGAGGAAAGAGAGAGGCTGTTGAGAGCGGCGAAGTTAGTCGAAGAGGAGAAGGAGAGAGAAGAGGAGAAGAGGAGGGAGGTGGCTGCAAAGACGGCGACGACGAACGAGAGACACCAACAACAACGACGAGAAAACAAACCAAACTCGTTATCTTACACGACGGCGACAGAGAGCAAGAAGAGCGGAAACGATAGCGCGCAGCAGCAAAAACGACAACAACAACAACAACAACAACACGCGGCACCAAACCCTTTGCCAGATCCCGAGCACCACGACGACGTGAATCCAGACCACGCGTTGAATATCGACGACCACGCGGAAGCGCCGAAGCGACACGCGCCGTTCGTCGACGGCGTCGTGGCGCAGTTTTTCGTCATGTTGGTGACGACTTTATCCATTTGGTTGAAGACCATGTTCAGGAAGATTCACGAGTATCGATTAGCTAAACAGCGAGAAAGAGAGGAGAACGAAAAGGAAATGTTAGGGGATATGGGCGGTTCTGGTTCTCAAATTTTCGGTAGTCCGTCTCGGAATAGAAACAGCAACGGTATGATCATGAACGGAGCATCGAGCGATACCAGCCGAAGTAATTCGGTGTTCAACTCTCCAGTCGCATCGAACCCGTCTGCGAATCACGATTTAGAAGACCAAAGAGTCAAATATACGGGCAGTTTGAAGAAGCGCCAGTACTTGTCGCGACGAGCCTCGCAATTACGAATCATGCTCATCGACGTGAACAACGCGCAAGGCATCGCGCGCAAGTGGAAGATATTAGGCATGTACTTCCAGCGATTAATGAAATCGAGCGAGATATTCTTTCTTGCCCAATTGTTTATTTCGTTTTATTACTTCAACGCGGCGGCTGAAAAGTACGCCTATTACGTGTGGAGATTTAAATATTACGAGTTCAACAAAGAGCACGGGTTCCCGCGAGGGCAAGTGGATGTGCCCATCGGTGTTCCATACGGCGCGTTGTTAGTGGTCATCGTCACTACGTTAATGGTGCACGACATCAAACCGTCCATGTGTTGCGTCTACTTACTCTTCTGGGACATGCGCGAATCGATCGGATTGACCAAAGAGGTGTTTTTCGGCCCAAACGGCATCGTGTTCAACGAACTCGCGATGAAAAAGCTGAGCGTTTTGGGATCGACGACGTTACTGTTAGTCAACACCATCCACTCTCGACGAGGTTTAGCCGTACAAAACACCGACGGCCGCGATGGCTTGCTCTTCAGTAAATTCGGCAACCCTAGAACGAACCGCGAAGGGAAGCAGAGCAAATTGAAATCGATCGCGTTGGCGTTTGCGAGATTGGCGTTAGCGTCTGCGTTTCTATACGTCGGCTGGGAACAGGTCATTCGAATCGCTAGGAATGATATGGACGCGTACAGCAAATTAAAAGAAACTGAATCAACCGGAGGAGATGGTGGTGCGGAAAACGAACAGAAACAGCGAAAAGACGGACACGACAGCAATTGGCTCTTGGTCCAATTCATCCTCGCGCTCCCGTTATTCCTCGGGCTCCGCACCAAATTCGTCTGCCGATTCATGGCCTTGAGTCTCTTTCTCGAAGCGTTTCTGAGCTGGGATTTCTGGAACGCGCGAACGCTCATGCCCGAACACGCGCGAACGCACTTTGTCGTCAACCTCTCCTGCGCCGGAGGGATGCTCTTGTTGCAAATGTTCGGCGCGGGAGCGTACTCGTTCGACGCTTTCTTACTGCCCAAGAAAATTGTATAATTAGCTCATTAGAATAAACAAACGCACGCACGTAGCGCAGCAGCAGTAGGTTCCTTACGTAAATAAGTTCTATATATTTAAGTGATGATACAACACGCTCTCTAAAACTACTCTTCCTCCTCTTTCTTCGTCTTCATCTGCTTCGCGACCGCGTCAAAAATCAAAGTACCGAGAATGTACAGCGCGAACAAAATCGACGGTCCGAGCACGAACCCGCCGGGCGCGAACGCCCACCCCCACCAAGCGTCGTTTTCTACGTACGCTAAATCAGAGAAAATGTTATCGTTCTTCGACAAAACCGTGCCAATTAAGTCCTCATTTTGCGGGGGCAACGACGAAAGCACATGCGGCAAGGCCGCCGCGTTTGTTGCTTTCCTCTTTCCTCCAAAACGTTTTACAGGCATCAAACTTCTCCTCTTCTCGTCCGCTCTCCTCCCCGCGCCGCCGCCACGAAGGCGTATTGGAGAAACAATACCAGCGAACCAACTGACGAGCACGACCATTTGTTGACAAAAGTGCTCTTAAGACCCGTCTCTCGGCGCCGAGTACTGATTTTTATCCGTGAACTCTTTCACTTTCGATTGGACGAATTGCACTCGTTCGCGTTGAATCAACAGATGTTTCTCGTCCAACGTTTTGTTCGCGGAGACGATGAATCTTTCCTCCTGAGGTAAAGAATCGTTCAAACTTTCGATGAAGGTTTTGATGGGAGGGTTATCGCACGTTAAGAGAGCGCCGTGGATGGCGTCTGGCATTTATTTGATGCGTGTGTGAGCGCGTGATTTGTGTGGAAGATTTGTAGGTGATGTGTTGTAAGTTTCTCATATTTTCAAAGCGTTTACGACGTCTCGGGCGAGACATCGCCAACCGACGATACCGTTTTGACTCGAAATCATCTCCAGCGCAGCTTTTTTAAATTCCGGGAAGTACGATTCGGTGGCGTCGTCTGCGACGATGCACTCGAAACCGCGATCGTTCGCTTCTCGCATGGACGTTTGGACGCACACTTCCGTGGTCACGCCGGTGAAAATCAGCGTCTCGATCCCGCGTCTCTTCAGCTGGAATTCGAGATTCGTGTTGTAAAAAGCACCTTTACCTGGTTTGTGGACGATGAGTTCGCCTTCGATTGGTGCTACTAATGGCTCGATCGAGTTCCCAGGTTCGTTTCTGACTAATATGCGGCCCATTTTAGCATCCACGGTTTGACCGATTTTGTCGCATCTTCGAATTTTACTCAGCGGGCAATCCGAGAGGTCTGCTTTGTGCGCCTCCAACGTGTGCACGATCGCGCACTTCGCCTCGCGACCTGCTTCTAAAATTTTAACCGCATTCGGCAAGGCTTCTTCGCGCAAAACTTCGCAATCGTTTCCCAATGCCGCGCCGAAACCTTTAGGCGAGGTGAAATCTAACTGCCAATCGACCATAACGATCGCCGTTTTCTTCGCGCGGATGGTAAACGGGAACGGTTTCGCGTTCGGAATGATCGCATCTCTATTTTCCGCGGCATCGAACCGATTCGCGTCTAAAAATGCACACACGTCTTCGCACTTCGCCGTGGCCCCGAACACGCCGTTTTGCATGTGCACCATCTTTATCGCGCTTGCGTGATTCCCCTCGTCCGTGGCTCCCGTGCCGTCCTCTAAGAGTAAACACTCGTATCCTAAATCGTTCGCCTCTCGCATCGTCGTGTGCACGCACACGTCCGTCGTTATCCCGCCAAATATGATCCGTCTGATTTTGTTTAACCGTAATATGAGATCTAAATCCGTCCCCATGAATGATCCTTTCCCTGGTTTATCGATCACGTCTTCCGTCTCAAACGGTTTCAACTCCTCTATGAGGTTCCACCCTTTAGCTTCTCTGGTTAATATTTTCCCCAACGGGCCATCCTTCCCGATTTCCGCCCCGGCTTGAGCGCTTCTCCACCTTTTATTCGAGGGTAAATCTCGTAAACTTTTTCTGTGTCCTTCCCTGGTGTGTAACACGAGGACTCCGTTTTCTCGGCACTTCTGCAACACTCGCTTGACGTTCTCGATCGGTTTTCGAGTGAGAGAGACGTCGTATCCCATTTTGGAAACGTACCCGTTTTTGCCGCAAAAATCGAGCTGCATGTCGATCAAAATGAACGCGGTGTGTTCGAACGCGTCGAAATAGGTTTCGTTTGGGTCGGGGAAGGGCCACGGGTACGGGCGGGAGTTTGAGATCGCGTCCATGTGTGATCTGAGTCTGCGGCTTTTTCTAACTGTTTTTGCCGCCTTTTCGGGGAATTCCGCTTTACAATAAAGACGCACACACAACACGCCAGACAGAGAAAGAGAAGAAGAAAAAGAGGAAGGAAATGAGCGTAGAGAATAGCCACATCATCGATCAAGACGTGGACACGGAATCGAAGCTCTTGACGTCCGGGTTAGGCTTGAAACGCGCGTTGAATGATTCCGCACATTCCGTCCCGGTGATCGATTTTTTCAATTTGGATTCTGATTTGTTGGACGCAAAGTTATACGACGCGGCATCAAACGTTGGCTTTTTCGCACTATTAAATTCCCCATTCGTTGGAAAGGAAAACATAGATCGGCAATTTGAATTCTCCGAGAAGTTTTTTGCGCGAGCGAGAGCGGTGAAAGAGCGGGAGTCGCCGTACGATTCTAAGTTGAATTCAGGATACGAGTACAAGCTCCAAGTGAGACCGAGCACGCGGTTGAAAGACGAAAAGGAAAGTTTTCAAGTCACGGCGAAAGAGTCGAGCATGGAAACGAGATGGCCGAAAGATATGGGTCCGGATTTTGAAGCGAACACGAGAGAGTTCATGGGGAAATCTTTGGAGCTGGCGAAAATGGTCATCGCGCGTTTGCAGCGCGAACGGAGAAGGAGGAGGAGAGCGCAAGGCGGAGAAGAAGAAGAAGAAGAAGATATCGCGAGTAAACACAGTTTATGGGTAGAGAACGAGAGTCAGTGCACTTTACGAATGATACATTATCCACCGTTTGATTCTGTAGAAGAGGCGGAGGACCAAGCGAAAATGGGATACATGCGCGCGGGAGCGCACACGGATTGGTGCAACGTGACGTTGTTGTATCAACGAACGGAATTCGGAAACGGTGGTTTAGAGTGCGCGGCGAACCCGAGAAGAGATGGATTCGAAAACACCGAGTGGGCACAGATTGATCACACGAACCCTGGTGCGATTACCTTGAATATTGGCGACATGCTGAGTCGTTGGACGAATGGCGACTTGTTGAGCAATTTACACAGAGTTCGAATGCCGGAAGGAGAGGAGGCGCTGAAGAGCCGACACTCGATGGCGTTTTTCGCGCAAGCCGACGAGTCCGCAGTAATTCGAGCGTACCCTGGACAAGAAAGTTTGACCGCAAAAGAATACATATTAGGACGAATTAGAAGCAATTACGGCGGCACCACCGACAAAGCGGTGATGGCGGCGGCGGCGGCGGTATAAAAGGTTTCACGTCGTTGTACATCAAAAAGACAATTTTCTACTACATAGGTATCTACCAAAAGTCGTAATCATTTTAACCCGTCCAAAGCTTCCACCACGGCGTCCACGGTCGCGACTTCCCCGAAATACAAACCTACGCTTTTGTGATGATTTTGTTTCGAGATTTGCGGTCCGTTAATCAAAGTGACCGCCATATCGTGCCAACCTCCCTCTTTCTCCTTCCCAAACGCCCCGCACGCGTCTTCGACTAAACACACCCGGAAAAATCGATCGCACGCCTGCACCGCCGTCGCCATGACGCACACGTTTGTCAGTATCCCACACAACAATATCCGTTCCACGCCGCGTCCGACTAATTGCTTCTCTAAATCCGTGCTCGCGAACGCACCGAACGTCCATTTATCCACGATAATTTCTCCCTCCTTTGGTTTCAACTGCTCGACAAAGTTATACGTAGCGTCCACGCCTTCGATCGGGCTCCTTCTACTCACATCAACCCCGTTGAGTAAATCTCTCCGGATTTCCGCCCCGTACCTGTGACTTCGACTGTGCGCGATCGTAAATCCTTTCTCTCTGCACTTTTCCAAAACTCTCGCCACGTTTGCAGTCGTCGCTTCCAAACGCTCGAGAACGTCCGGTGAATAGTGTTGCCCGAGCCTTCCGGATTTGTCTAAAAAGTCACTCTGCATGTCGATGATAACCAGCGCGGTGTTCTTTCCGTGCGCTGGAAACGTTCTAAAACTTCCGTTCAAACGCGTTTCTTTTCCCTCTTCTTCTTCGCTTTTGTCGTTCTTCGCGCCTTCTCCTTCTCCTCCTCCTCTGCACCGGACGTACGTTTCCCCTTCGATCGCATCTTTCCCATCCCGCAAAGTGACGCTTCGTCGCGCGACTCGATCCACCTCTCTCTTATTCCGGAGACGCTTTAAGAATAAGGATTCGAGCGCGAATCGGTAGAACGCGGCGCCGGCGCAGAATCCTACAGAAACGAGCAGCATTGCAGCGCCTCCTCCTCCGTTTTGCGGCCGAGAAGGATTCTTCTTTGTAGTTCTCGTCGTTTTCCCCGTCGGCGGCGTCATATCTTCTGCGGATACGAAGACAACACACAAAGAGACAGAAGAAGGAAAATGACGAAAACCACCAAATCAGCAGCGAAGAGCACGAACGGACGCCAGTGGTTCCTCCTGTGTCTCTCCGTCATCGAGTGTCTCTTGTGCACCGGGGTGACGTTTGGTTTGAGCGCGTTAACGATCGCTTTAAAACGCGACGGCCAATTTGCGGAAACGTGCGGAGTAGAAGGAGCGACGATGCTAGAGGGAGAGGGAGAGGAGGAGTGCGTTGGGCAGAAACTGAAGTTTAACGCGATGTTTACCGCGGGAACAGTCTCGGTGCCACTCTCGATGATGTTTTGGGGAAGGTTGATCGATTTGAAAGGCGTGAAATGGGTGCGATTGGTCTCGTTGTCGTTGTTTACGGTCGGGTGCGTGCTCTTCGCGGAATCGGATTCGAAGACGTTTGACGCGTACGTGGTCTCTTGCGCGTTCCTCGGCAGCGGAGGCGCGGGATTTTTCATCTCGCATTTCCAGTTTTGCGAACATTGGAGGCACACGATGTATTTTGGAATGTCGCACAGCGCGACGAATATGGCGTTCGATTCGAGCACGGTGACGTTTTACGCGTTCGAGGCAATGCATAAAGCGGGGTGTTCGGTGAGAGCGTTGTTTTACGGGTTAGCCGGGTTGAGCGCGGTGTTTATGATGAGCACGAATAATTACGTGTGGGGAAAGTACTTGGACCCGCCGGAGAAAGAAGAGTACGTCGAGGAAGCGGAGATGGAGAGAGGGGAGGATGGTGAAATAGCGAAGATTCAAAGTTCTCGCGCCAAAGGGTTGGAGCACTTGGGCGTTCCGTTGACGCAGATGAAATTCACGGAACAAGTGCGAACGCCGTATTTTATATATGTTGCCGCGTGGTCTCTCGGTAGTATTTATCGTTCGATGTTCATTTTGGGAAGCATATTCGAACAGATGTTGTATAACGGCGACGGTAGAAGTACGAAAGATGCGAACGCGTACGTTCGCGTGTTCAACGCCTTAATTTTAGTGAGCACATTTCTGACGCCGTTTTTCGGCTTTTTCGTCGATAGATTCGGATTAGCGCCGGCGTTCACGTTGGTCAACGTTTTAGGGGTCATAAGTTTTGTAGGTGTGCTTTGGAATCACGATATAGTGAGCTTATCGATTGCATTTTTAGCGTTCGGTTGCTTTCGCGCTTGGAACTACTCGTGCTTGACGATATACGTGCAAGGCGTATTCGGGAACGCGACGTTCGGACAGTTATATGGTATAGGTATCGGCGTATTCGCCGTGATTTCCGGCGCTATGCAGTATCCATCCATGCACTTAGTTTTGAAAGAAGGCAACGGCAGTTTTCTCGTCGTTGACCTATTGATGATTTGTATCGGTATCTTACTCTTTGCGTTTCCAGTTTGGATTCGCAAAAACGGCGTAGTTGGCGCGCACGGCTCGTAAACAGAAGGTTATTTATACATCCAGTAGTAGTATTTATACAGGTAGTACATCATAGTAGTTATCACGCTAGCGTAAAGTCGAATCAAACAGCGTAGTGTCTTGCGAAAAGTCAACAGGTTCCGGGGGAGGCCCGGACGGCACATATTTATCGTTGTCCACGGGCAAACCTAGCGCCGCGCGATACTCGTTTTCCGCCCTTCTCGAGGCATCGTTCGACGCTGGTTCCATACTCAATCCCTCTGTTTCGTGCACGTAGTTTTGCGCATCCGCTAAGACTTTTCGCAACGCTTCTACGTCGCACCCAACAATTTCGCCAGCGCGCACGACTCTCTTCCCGTTTACCCAGGACTCCGCGAGCACGGATCCCTCGGCTTTATTCTGCGTTCTGCTCCCTCGAGCGAGTAAACCGAGAGGGTCAGTTTTCGGTAACAGCGCTAGCGCGGTGAGATCCCACAGGCAGACATCTGCGAGCATTCCTTCTCGTATCTTCCCGCCTTTATCGCCCAGGTTAATGCTGTGGTACCCGTTCTCGCAGCCTAACTTCAAATACGTCTCCCTCGGCGAAGGCCAGTCTCGATATTCTGCCGTTTCCACGCACGGTAAAAAATTCGCAATTTTTACAACTTCTAACATATCCTGGCCATCTGACGAACACGAACCGTCCGCGCCGAGACAAACTTTGACGCCGTTGTTCTTGTATCTTCGCAACGGCGCAACTCCTGATCCTAGTCGCAAATTTGACAGCGGGTTGTGTACGATTGTAGCGTCAGTTCTTCTCACGATTTCACACTCTTCGTCGGTTAACCAGACGCCGTGAGCGAGCGAGGTTCCCGGTGAGTCTAAGAATCCTGTCTTTTCTAAAAGCTTCACCGACGATCCCTCGCATCCGTTTTCATTTAAGAACTGTTTCGATTGCAATGCCTGCGTTCGAGTCTCTAATAAGTGAATGTGGCCGCACAACCCGTATTTTTTCCGCAAATCCGCCGCGCCTTTCAACATCTCGAAAGTTGCGCCGAAACACGTCACTGGACCTATACAAATATTCACTCCATTCTCTGGGTCGTGAAATTTCTGCACCGCTTCCTCCCACAACTGCAACATCTCCTCCCTCTTCTTCGGATCCGACGCGCTCTTCTCGGTTCGAAAACACCCGGTTTTCGGATCTAAACCGCCGCAACATCCGCACCCCTTACAAAATGCAATCCTCTCCTTCGCATCTCTCGCTAACGGACAATAATTATGCTTAAAAGTCGCCTCGTCGTCCAACATTGGCGCGATAAAACACCTTATTCCCAACGCTTTATACGCGGTCACCGCCGCCTCCACGTCCTCGATATGCCTCACGAATAAATGGTCCATAACCACCGTGGACCCGCTCATGAGCGTCTCGATCCCCACAACAGCACCGAAATTGCAACCATCGCCGCGGGCGTTTCCATCCACGATTTCTCTTTAAACCATCCGCCCGGCGCTCCGCGCGGTTCGTTGAACACCAGTTGGAACAACCACATCTCTAACGGTAAAGGCGGTATGGCGCCTCGTAACCAGTGTTCGACGCTGTGCGTGTGTCCGTTCACCAGACCAGGCGTGATCATCTTTTCGGTGCCGTCGATCTTTTCTATCCTTGAGGAACCGTACTCTTCCGTTAAAGCTTGTTCCAATTTGCTCGCGTTAAAAGCTTCCGTTATCTTTATGATTTTCCCGACACGTGTGTCCAGAACGACATCTTTCCTCGAATACTTCCCATCTTCTTCCGAAGACGGGACTAAAGCGTTCTCGATGAATACGAAAAATGTATCGTCATCATCATTTTCCACACGTAAACGAGAGACGTCCGCGTCGGAAACGCCTTTCGCCACCCGCGTTGAAGTCATATTTTCTTTTTATATGTGTGTATTTCCGTTTTGGGTGTCCTTTCCTCGTTTTGGGTGTCCTTTCGAAACACAAACCCTAAACCTCAAAACTCCCTCCTTAAAAACCCCTCAAAAGTGTCAGTGCGCGCAATACACACCCTGTGTGCCACACATCGTTTATGAGCTATTATTAGGAGAGTATCTTTCAGTCAAAAGAGCGTTCTTATTCGCACCTTCTTGTTTTGAGACACGCGTGTAGTTTTGGTCAAAACACGGCGACTATAAAGCTTTCTAATACTCCTCGATTAGTATTGCCTCCAAATATCAGTTTGCGTTTTTACCAACCGTCGTTTGGAAAAATGCGAGATTATGATGACGATGATGATGATAATACTAAGGGAGGAGGAAAAGGAAAAGAAGGAAAAGAAGCCTCCGTGCTTTTTTCCTCTGCATCGTCAAAACGGCGAGAACGCCTCGCGGCGACTGATGACGGGGTCGTTGGTGTTGAAGAAGAATAATGCGGAGGAAAAGGAGGATTTGGAGGAGACGAGGACATCGTGGAACGCGTTGAGATTGCGACGGGTGCGAGTTCCAACGTCCGCGCTTTTCGATGCTGCTCCCGACGAAAGTTTCGAAGAAGAAGAAGGGGAAAATAATATTTGTTTGTCCGCCGCAGACGAGGGCGGACTCGTGAGCGGGTGCGCGATCAAAATCGATGCAAGAAATGGCGTCATCCTGGACGTTTGGCGGGAGAGCGATGACGGAAACGACGACGCCTGTTACGGAGGAGAAAAGGAAAAGGAGGAGGACGAACTCGTCGTAGACTGCGAAAACTGTCTCCTCGTTCCTTGCTTTTTGGACGCGCACACGCATTTGATCAAAACGCACACGGTTGAAAGGTGCAGAAATCCCACCGGATCGATACCGGACGCGCTCGGATGCGAGCTCGCGGACCAACCGAGATGGATGGACGTGCAGGACGAGAGGACTATGAAGACAGATTTTGAACGACGGTTTGATTTCGCCGTGCGTTCGGCGCTGTATTACGGGGCGATTGGGATTCGGACGCACTTGGACGGGACGAACAATCTCGAAAACAAGATATTGAGGGATAAAGTGTTCGAAGTGTTCTCGCGGAAACGAAACGAGTTGTTAGAAACTCGCGGAGTGTATTTACAAGGCGTGTGTAACTTATTTTTACCGTTATGGTCGGAGCCAGGAATCGCGGATGAGTTCGCAAAAGTCGCGGCTGCAAACAACGATAACGAAGGCGGAGATTCTGTTTTATTGGGCGCATATTGTGGCGTTGTTGGACGAGGGGAAACGAATAACAACCAAGCCCGGAAGCACTTCAGGAATCTTTTCTCTTACGCGAATAAATACGCGATGAATATAGACGTGCACATCGACGAAACGAACGATCCAAACTGCTGCGCAGTTTTGTCGTGCTTGGAGGCGTTTTTGAACGATG
>Ga0115000_10004028_pt1 | contig 12113 bp, 11 predicted proteins | sample ArcticOcean_MG_C_6_FD_89690 | JGI IMG/M metagenome (GOLD analysis project Ga0115000, IMG submission 89690) | Marine microbial communities from western Arctic Ocean - ArcticOcean_MG_CB8_128 | ecosystem: Environmental > Aquatic > Marine > Oceanic | place: Arctic Ocean: Canada Basin | collected... | reverse complement strand
TCTTCTCCTCATAAAGGATTTTTGAAATTTCAAGGCTCCACAACAAATTATTTCGCTCAAAAGTATTTATATTAACAAAATCTTTATCTCCTTCCGACAGGTGGAGCTTGTTCAAGAAATCAGCCGTTGGGGTGCCTTCTGACTGGTTAGTAAACGATGTTACATAGTGCCATGGCTTCGCACGGCCGACTGAGGTTTGATCGGCTTTTCTATTGCCACAAATACTATCCAGGTGGCGGGCCAGAAGACATTGTTCTCTCCAGCGGACTGCGCTTTTTACTCCAGCGGCACTCGGGCCCTCTTCGGTGTTGGGAAGAGTTGTACCAGCCATTAAATTGCTGACGGCGTTGACGGTATTCTTTTGTGTTTCTTCTGGTGTGGGCATGGCTCGTCCTATCTATAAAAAAGTTTAATCGCACGATCTAAGGGTTGAGGGATTGCTATTGTCTCTCCAACCTTTATGTGTGATTCTGTTGGCTTCTGATTGTACCACGATATTAGCCACCAAAGGCCGGTATCTCCATAATATTCAGATGCCAACTTCCAGAGACGATCTCCCGTTTTCCATATATGGAGAGAATTCGTTAAAGAATATCTATCCTTGACAGAGATCTCTGTAAATCTAGCGGTGGAATAGCCAGTGATGCTTTTAACCTCTCGACGCTCAAACAATTCATCATATATCTCGTCTGCGTTGGTTATCTTTCCCCTGTTATCATATCTAATTCCCATTTTTCATATACCTCCTGTTATCCTAAAGTTCCGCCATCATCAGAGCTGCCGCCATACCATGGAAAGTGCTCGGGGCCATCCCATTTGCCTTCGGCCGAATAGCCGAAATTCTTTGAATCATCCAATAGGACAGTATACCCCATGGATGCCTTAATATTCTTTGGAAACGCAGATTGTCCACCATCACTATAAAGAAAGCCGTCCTCTGGAACAATATTCCAAGAAAAGGAGCCTGGAAATCCTGCAAGGAGAGTGGAGGCATCGTCTGTCGCGAATTGACTTCCTTCTGCGTGAGCCCAATTCATAATACCAAGATGCCATATTGGGTTTCCTCCTCCTATGATCTGCTTAGTATTTCCGTCGGTCATGGGATACATCATTTGAACTAATTTTGTGCACTTCGCCATGTTTGATTTTGCCTCAGTTAAATCAAACGCTGGCATGCTCCAGCCCAAAGCAATTGACCTAATTACTCCAGACCAAGTATATGACCTATTTATCCTTCTGGGAAGGGCAACTTCTTGCCAATCATTGGTAATGCTCTCAGAATAAGAAATATCAAATGCTTTAAACTCAATAGAGCTATTGGACCATTTGTGGTGAAAAATTATTTTCTGATTTCCTGCAAAAAGATTATCGGAGTAATCCGATGTTGTCACCGTGGAAGATCCCCCAGACGTCGCGCCTCCGGTGCTGTTTCCGTTATCGACTGCTTCTGCTGGTACTACTTCTTCTGCCATTTATCAATTCTCCTTGTTAAGATCTCTTGTCCGAAAGTTGTCTCGCAACTTGGTGTGCCACCACTTTGCCGTCCATATTCAAAGTCACATCCGAATGAACCTGTATTGGGCGGCCTGATGCGGAGCCCCCTGCTGCTGCGCCAAGCAAGCGAACAGTATGGGCCGTAATATTCGCGCCCTTTGACGCGTCAAGCACGCCTTCCTCTGCTTCGAAGACCTTTTCAATGCGTAGCATTTTCGAATCCGGCAAAGCGTTTATGTCAGTGGACAATTGCCTGATTGGGGCAGCCATAGCCGATGCTTGTTTCGCAGCATATCCAAGAGAACTGCCAAACTGTGCCGTCTGGGAGGCTGCGATGGACATGCCGGAATTCTTTCCGAACAAGGGCGGAGAATGCTGTTCCGTAAACAGGGTAAAGGCCAAGAGGCTGGCGGCGCCTACGACTAGTCCAATAATGGGCGCCATTGGAAGCATGCCGGCGGCCAATGTCTTCATTCCTACATCCGCTGCCAAGGCTGCAAATTTCAAAGATATTATGGCGGTCTTAAGTCCGATTATGACGGAGGCGAAGAATTTGACAATGCCAGAATTCTCCTGCATCACTTGAAGAAACCCTCTCATTCCCTTGAGGACCGACGTAACGGGGCCGGCAAGAGATCGCATCACTTGTTGCAATTCTTGTTGTACTGTTTTATATTTCTTATTCTCTTCTGCTAGTCTTTCTATTTCATTTGAATTCATTTTGACAGAGCCGCCGACCAAGTCAAATCGGCTCTTCATAACGAGCGCCAATTCGTTAACATCTTGAAGACCCATTGCTGCTGCCAACGCTTTCTTTTGATAATAGGCCATGGTATCAAAGCTTAGGCCCGCTTGTCGCGTTGCTTGGGCCAGCATCTTCATTCTTTCTGTCGGATCTGTTTGTTGAACCATTTTCATAACACTTAAATATGGGCCGCCCAATTGAGCATTAAGGAAACCAACAGCATCGGCGGCGCCCTTAAATGTGTCAAATTTGCTTGCTATTGACAACAACCTTTCGATGGCGATTCCAGATGCCTTTGCCGATGCTTGAAGTTGCACAAACACATTTACAGCCTGCTTTCCATATACAGTAAGCTGAGGGCCTAGACGCGTGAAATCTTCCATCATCTGCGTTGTTGATATGTTAAGTTGCTGCGCGAGGCCGAACAATTGTCCGGTGATGTTGGCGGCCTGTTGGCCGCTATACCCTAAGCTCCTGTTCAGTATTTCCATATTCTTGGCAGAAGTAGCGGCATCGATGCCCAAAGTTTCCAACACTGCGGCAGTTTCTCTAATTTCCTTCTGCGCCTGTGGGCCCAATCTCGTAAAACCGGTCATTGAGCTATAAAGAGAGCCCATGACGCCTGCTGCGTCCTCAGCGCTTAGACCAAGCTTATAGAACTTCTCTTCCATCTGTGGTATTGCCCTGACGAACTCATCGGCGGCGCCGGTCGACCTCTTAAAAGAAACACTTGCGTTGTCGATGGCTGAACCCAATTTCATCATCTGAGAAACAATTGCATAAAAGCTCGCGTTTACCATTTCATTCGCCTTCATGGAATGCGAAGCCCAGCGCGCTTCCTTCTCTTTTGCTGTTTCTTTTTTGTTCCCCATTTCATCAATGACATCAATCATTTTTTTGCCGGTGGACGCGGCAGCGGCGAAAATGCCGATAGTATCTTTCTCCCAGCCGGCTTGCATGCCCATCACTCCCCTTATCTTGTCGTGAAGCAGGCCGGCGAAATCTGTGGCAGATTTCATAGCTTCGCCAAATTTTTCATTTGCCTGCTCAAGCTTGAGCGTCGACGCGGCATCTTCTTGTTTGGCGTCGGCAAGTCGCAATTCGGCCGCGATTGCCCTCTCAATGACCTTTATTTCTGCTTCGGTCCGCTGAGTCGTTTGAGCCATTAGATCAAGAAGCTGTTGGCGGTCCCTGATCAGACCCAGTCCGGTTTCTTTTGCTGCCTTTCTGGCTATTTCCAGTTCACGCTCAGCCTCTGCTTGTTTTTTAAGCTGCGCGGCGATTTGAGCGGCGGCGGCGGCTGCTTCTGCTGGTGACGGTGCCATCTTTTACCCCCCTACTTAAAAGGCCATTTAATGCCGGTTACCCTCTCAAAAGCATTAGTCGCTTTTTTAAGTTTGGCCTTGTCTTTAAAGGTTCTTGGATCATCTAGGCCGTGTTTCTTTGCAGCATCTATATATTTTTTCTCTTTGCCAATAGCATCCGCAAATGAAGCCACCTCGCGAGGCTTCCCGCTGACAGAGACCGGTACTGATGAGCCGGCAAACATGTTATGCAAAAGAGACTGGATTTGATGACCAAACATAGCAAGAAAACTCTCATCCAGGCGGTTTTTCTTGATCTCATTAAGATCGATAACAATTTCTACTAATTTTTCTTCTTTTAGGTTTTGCATATCACAGATCTCTCCTATTATATATAAATAGTAAGCACATAGAATAAAACCCAATCAGTGCTTAGGCTTTATTACATTCGACGGCCTTATTTGGCGCTATTCATAGCCTCTTCTGTCGCTTTATTCTCATCTTCCTTTTGCTTAAGTAGTCGCGAAAGGAACCATCTACGAATTGAGATGGGTAAATTATATGCTTCTGAAAAGCTCCAGCCACCATAATATTTCAGAAGAAAGAATTCTTCATAAACATTGGCTATGTATTCAGTCCCGAGGCCAAAAAAAGTCCACGGTGAATGGAACCTCCAATTCTTGCGCATGTCCGCAAGAAGCACAGGAGAATTCTTGTGCCAATTTTACATCTGGTACGACTTTGTGATAAGTCATTCTCAAATATCTGGAGTCTCTTGCTGGCATATACTTGACATATTCTTTGATCATTTCACCAGAACTATCACCATTTACAGAAATAATCATCCGCCGAAGTTGATCGGTTAAAGGTGTCTCTGGCAGCTTATGCTTTTTTCTGTTCTCTGACATCTTATTCAAATACTCTTCATCAACGCCTGTCATCAAGCGCACACCAACTACAACCTTGGATGACGGCATTGTCAAATCAAACCTTCCGGCATCAGACATGTCAATGCCATACTCCTTAATATCTTTTTCGTTAGCGCGGTAAACTTCTTTTATGCCCAAATCAAATTTCTGTGAGACAGATTTTGAGCAGGAGGGGCAAATCATCTTCGTATCATAGATTTCCCCATATCCAGTAATCCTTGTGGCAATCAATATTGCATTTTTGTCGCCAACCAACAGGCTGTTGGGTTCTATGCTTTGGTCGACAAGTACATTTTTCAATAACCTATCAAGAACAATTCCCTTTTTGATGAGAGTTTCTGATGTCAGAATATCTTCATCTTTTGCTGTCATATGATATATTTCAACTTCCTCTTTCCCACAGAGAGGGTGTCCTTCTGGGTAATATCTACCCGCAGAAGGAAGTTCCACGAACTCTGTTGGAGTGGAGAAAGAAAAAGAAGCACCTGCTTGGGCTCCTTTGGTCTGAGGGGGCGCATCACCGTCGATGCTCTTCGTCCCCAGACGATCTTCGTTATTTCTCAATTTTCACCTCTAATATTGTTTTGAAAATAAATTGTTGCTAGCTAACATCCCAAAGGGTGTCATCTTGGCCAATTGATGTGGTAGCGTCGGACGGAGATGCGCCATGCCTCTTCAGGGTAGCGTAATCATACCTCAACTCCAGTGTTACTTCAGAAAGAGAATCTCCGGAATAATCTAGGCCGCTGAGGGTTACACTCTTAATCCAAGCATTTCTCAATATCCACTCCTCAACGGGATTGCTAGTGTCTCCATCGCCGGCGAACTGAGTTATTGTTACTTGGCCCAGTGAGGCTATTGAGGCCTTTTTTGATACGGTCGTAAGTTGGTCCGGACCGGACGGAACTTTATATCCGGCTGCGTTTATGGCATTCATCATAGTAGCTGTAGCATCAGGAGAGACAGGATCTACGAGAGTGACAGACACGGTATTCCAAGAAACGCGGCCTGGGTAATAAAAAGTGTGATTAAGGTATTGATGAGAAGCCTCAGTCAAACTGATGCTGGGCTTGCCGATGTTTTTAACCAACCACTGACAGTCTGATCCTAAGTTTGCAAAGTCGACAATAAATCTATATTGTCTCTTTGGATCCATCGCGTTGTCACCGGATGCTTGTGTCCAGAATCCCATTTATTTGTTTCTCCTATTGTTCTTTATATTAAATAGTGGCGAGGAGCGAAAATCTCCTCGTTTATTTGACTAGTCCTCAAACGAGGCGCCTGTGCGAGTGATGATAAAGTCAATCGCGATGTACTCAATTGCTCTTGCGGGCTTGAGGAAAATCTTGGCATACATGATATTGCGATCTATCAGATCGTCGGTAGTTGTAGTCTCATCAAGAACAACCTTGAAGTCAGTCAATCCATAGCGCGCTTTGATGTCGCCAAGGAAGGGCTCAACCTGTCCAGTGAATCTAGCCCAAGTGGTTTTGTTGTTTTGGTCAAACAAGATCGTTGCTGCAATCCTAGAAATCTCTTTCTTGACATAAATCATGAGCCTGCGAACATTAATTCGATCCAAGGCAGATGAAGTCTGTTGTAGGGTCTTCTGTCCAAAGATTACAATGCCTTCCGCTGGGAACTTAGCAATCGGATTGATGTTGTTCTCGTACAAATCATCTCTATTGGCTTGAGTAAGCCTCTCTGTTAGGCTTATAACCGGCAATCCTGCCGCTCCGCCCGAAAGTCCGCCGCGAGTAAATCCTGCTGGTGCGAACCAAAGCTCTGAGGTTGCCTCTGAACTTGCGAAAGTGCCAAGGGCGATTACAGATGGAGGCACGAGAAGTTGCCTATCAAGTCTCCTGTCCAGTATGTTCACCCATGGGTAATATGTACACCCATAGCTGGTATTAAGGTCTCTGGCCTGAATAGATGAAACCGCCGACAACACGCTACCTTTGCGAGTTGAATAGTCACTAGTATTCTCTGTTTCTGGTACATAGACATTCTCAATGTCAATTATACCAAGAGCATCAGCCCTTGCTGCGCAAGTACTCATTACAAAGTCTGTCAACTGAGTATTTGTAATGCCTGGAGCCGTAATTATATTACATTCAACTGCTTCTGGGTCTGCAATTGTATGAATTGCTCTCTGTATAGAGTTAAATGTGGCGCTGTTGAGTTTTGTTGAGTCTGAATCCCAACTAGTGTTGCGGAACGGCTCTGCCTCTGTGATATCAAGGCCGTCAAATCCACCATACATTGGTGCCCAGAATTGACGGACTCCCTCAGAAAGAATGGATTTATAGTCGTTTCCGGCCAATGAAGTTATAGAGGTTCCAGCGGCTCTTGAGCCGGACGAGTGTGTGTATGGTCCGGGAGAGGATCCGCTGATCTGATCAAGCGAGAATACAAAGGAATGTTCCAAATATTCCGGAAGAGCAGCGATGTTCTCGTGCCTTTGAGGTATGGTGGAGTCGAAAGGAGTACCGATGGTCATGTCGCCATAGCCTGCGTCAAATTTCGTATCTCCTTGTGCCCTTGTAGCTTGAACTCCAAAATATGCATCCGATCCCAAGCCATCGCCAGCGTCATTTGAGCTAGCTCTCTGCGCAGGCCCTGGGAAGATCCAAGAGCCCGTGAAGTCTGCGATGAAGCTGGACGGTGATGGACCCCCGACCGAGGAAGATAAAGAGTGCAACCCGGCATGGATCGCGGGAACGCCGCCTGAAACAGGGCTGGTCGTGTCAGTAGTGAATCCCATGCCCATCGCGTTGGCGGACCGGTCCGACATTGGCGAGAAATCCGTGTTATAATCAGTGCCGGAGCCGGTTATAAATGGGTTTGAACCAGAAACGACAAATGGTTGGCTGGCGCCGCCAGTCACAAAACCTTTCGTATCAGATCCCGCTAGTCCAGGTGTGGTGGTCTGGGGTTCGAGGAACATTGATCCCGTGGTCATCGGTATTAAATTATCGGTACCATTCAAGTCAGCGGGGCCTGATGAACTGACAAACCCGCCATATGCAACATATGTGAACCCTTTTGAGCGAAGAGGTCCTGTTACGCCAAACGGCAAAGCTGAGTTATTAACACTTGTTGCCAGATCTGGGTTCATTTCAACCCGAATGTATTGCGACAGGTTCGCGTATTGGCCATTTTCAGTGTGAAGTTTGTTTGCATCACTCCAGACAAGTTCTCTATTTCCTATTCTATATGCGATATAATCACTAGAATTTGGATTGAGAGTAAGGCCGGTAAATTTCTCCAAAGCCTCTGAGGCGACCCTGTTATCATATGTTGAAGCAGGATACACGGCGACCGAAAAAGATCCCCATTTTGATGTCGAAGTAGTTGATGCGCGGATGTCTTCAACGGCAATCTTAAGATTTGCGTTTGCCCATGCGCCATAATCCAGAGCATGGAACTTAAACAATTTATCCATAGACTCGGCATCGTATTCCGTAGCTCCTGCAAAGTCTTGAGAGAAGAACCAGCCAGTCTGTGCGTTTGTCCACTCATTCTTTCTGTCATGCCAACCAACAACGCCGCCACTCATTAGGGGGAGAATTAATCCCCACTGTCTAGTGCTTGTACTTGTATTTTCGGCGATGGAGCGTTCGAAAGTCTCTCCCAGAAAATATCGTTGCTGGCCAAATGAAAGATTAGCAGAATCTACAATGTCGGTGTTCGTCAGCGAAGCATTTGTATTCAATTTGTTTCTTATGTAATTTCCGTCGTTAACATCAAAGTTAATATTTTGATTCCAGATCAAGCTTCCCAGATGATAAAGCGATAGGTCAAAATGATTATTATCAGCGGTTGATTTGATAAGGCAGCCGGCAGAAGCAGTTGCGTTAGGTGCAGAAGAACCGGTTCTCATGGTTCCGGAAAGAACTAGTGCGGATCCGCTGTCAATGTAAAACACGGCAGCCAGTGTTCCAGTGTTATGTGTAGTACAGGAGCCAGAATCAATAACGAACAGCCCATATGCGCCGCCATTGGTATTCATTTCCACATTATTAGTGGTCTTGTAGGTTGTCCAGCCAGTAGTTGTGCTCGTGGCGGAATCATTGTCTTCTCCGAGAAGACGAATTATAGTCGCAGGAGCGGTACCAGCGTTTAACCATGCCTTAGTTGCATAGCCAGCATAAGTTGGTCCTGTGTGGTTAACCTCTGATCTCCATGCATCGCCTCCGATGAGGCCGCCTGGGTGCGGATCGCCGAAAATACTAACATATTCGTTATAGGACTTGACCTTAACTGGCCGCATTGCAGGCCCTTTGGTTGTCCTACCGATGATGACGGGGCCCATGACATCCGGAGCTATTGGATTTTGCGATTCATCAATCTCACTGATAAAAACTCCGGGTGAAATAAATGTAAATTTATCAACTGACATCTAATTGTCTCCTTAAAAATATGACTGCACTCATTATGCTTTTCTCTTAATAAATAGTATTTTGTTTTCCGAAAGCCACAACAAGATTGGATAATGACCAATTAAATGAACAGAGCCTATATTTTCAATAAGTCTTTCCCTTGTTATATCTCATCTTCCCCTAATGATGTCCTCTCTCTCATTTGTACAAGGGTTACGGCATTCTCCCTAATTGAGATTTTTGGGCGTTCTTCATTTGAACCTTCGCCTATAAGGTAACCTAAAATCTTTGCCGAAATTGATGTCTGATATGTTCTTTCATTGTCAGACATGGATGCAATATTATTTCCTTGACCAAAATCCCCTTGTATAAAACCCTCAAACCTATGATTGTCATATTCCATGAAAAAATTATCAATTTGTCCAGTCTTTACAATAAATGGAGTCAATATTTCATTAATCTGTTGTTGATATTGTGCCCTTATCTTGATATCATACATTAAATTAATGTATGTTGGGGTAGGCATCGTTACAGTTTCATATACTGTTAATTTTTTGTTTGTTGGAAAGTTGTAGTCTTTAAACTCCCGATAAGAAAATGCATTTTTGAAGTTCGCAGTTTTTATCTGCCCTATTCTTTTTGCCGTAGTAATAGAGCCGCCCTTGGCGTCATTCTTGTTTGGAATGTGAGCCCAGGCAACTCCCTTAGAATTAGGATCTTTCACAACAGACTCTCTAGAGACAGTTATCATGGGCAATTTAAGCACGCCAGATGAATCACGAACATCTTTATCTCTTTTTAGTTGATGGGCCCTCTCTGAACCTGCCCAAATAACCGGTACCTTATTCCATCCTTTGTTCGTTGTAGAAAATATGTTTAATTCCTCATCAAGCCACTTAAATAGGGCCAGATCTATTGTCTCCAAAGTGGAGGGCATAATAGAAACCTCTCTTAATTTTGCATCCTCCAAGGCGGCTGATGCTTCAAGCGCACCAGGGCTAGCAAAATCTAACACAACATCCTTAACTCCCATCAAACAGGCCCTCCCTTGCTCTACTACAACTAGCTACAATCTCAAATCTAAAATCTGTCTGGCCAAAAAGCTGTCGAGGCTCAGACAGAGACATTATCTCATAGTGCATATTCCCATACAATATAAAGTCCCCCTCTCTTACATAAAGATCTTGATCTTCCGTGAGCCTCCTTTTGTGAAACTTAATTGTTATCGAAGAAGTCTTATCCAAACCAAGAGAGTCATTATTTGTGGTCTTTATTCCATCCCACGAAACCAAAGCATAAACTCTTATCGGAGGAAGAAATGTTTTTTCAATGGCCTCTCCATATAAGCCATGATAATTTGTCGCAACGGAATCAATCGGATAATAAACTATAGTTTGGCCAATAACACTCTCAATGAGTTCATCATTTACCTGCTTAACAAGATCTCTTTCTTTCTTTCCGGTAAAAAGCGGTGGCGGGGGTGCGTCAGGCTGGCTCCATTCATTACTCATGCATCACCCTCCCTTATCCTTGATAAATTAGTAGTGGAGCATTCTCCAAAACAGTCTTTGTGCTGGCTACCATTTGAGCATCCTTCTCAGCAAGTGCTCGATATGTCATTTCGTCAAGTATTGACTTAAGCTCTTCTTTAAGTGCTTGCATGTCAGCGGCCGATGCTTGCGCGAGATTGGCGCCATTTAGTTGTACCGACTCACCAGGAATCGGGATAGATGAAAATTTGCCCCTAACCTGCGATAACATCCCCATTGCAATTGCTAACGCATAGCGACGGATCCAATGTTTTCCTATTGCGTTAATATTCTTATATGGAATATTTTCAAAAGGTAGAGTATTCATATTATTAATACCCTCAATTCCATGCTTTCTGTCGCTATCTTCTATCCACCCATCCAACTCAGTGGTGAATTGAACCCACATATTTCCAATAAAGGCATCTGGTACTGGATAAATCCTAAGCTTATTGTTATGAAGTTCATATGAATAGTGAGATAGCCTTGTCCATAAATGATCTTCGTAGGCCATGGCTTGAAGCTTATTGTGCCAAGCAGGTATCAATTCAAATGTTGTATCATCTGCATATTGTCCATAATAATTTAAATTTCCGACAACATTCAGGCCGCCGTAGTAGCCATAAAATCTCCACATAGAAGCAGGGGTTTTAAAATATACTTTCTCTATTCTAACCTTCTTGTTTCCTATTACGTCGGCATAGTCAACAGGGCTTCCGGTGGCTTCATCTAAATTGTTCATTGCAGATCTAGAAATGATTGTCTGTAAATCATAATCCTGCTGGCCGCCCGTTATGCTGAACGAAGCCGAATACATCGTAACATTTCCACCGACTGCGGCCTCTCGCGAAAGGCCTTCACTTATTCTTCTTGCGTATCTAAACTCATATTTTGGGAAAGACAGGTTTACTTCCGACCCAGAAGCATCTCCTCCCGTCATTTGTCCGTTGTTGTCAAATGTGCCAGTAGACATTCCAAGAAGATCGGAAAGAACATTCTTCGCCTGATGAATATTTATCTGATAGGAGTATTCTAACACTGCTTCTTCATAGGCTGAATACACATTTCCAACTGTAATTTCTATATCTAGGACATCTCCGCCAAGCTTCTTATATGTGTAAGCTACTTGATCAGAGGCACCGGAGAGAAAATTAGCATCGTATAAAACAGAACTGGCATCGGCATATATACCCAGAGGATAGTTAACGGTATGTGCGGCACTGTTTGTGTCAAGCAGTCCGTCGGCAGAACCAGTAGATGTCAAAATCACAGTGCTTGTCGTAGATGCGGGCGTAAGAGTTGGGTTTGGCATTCACAGAGTTCTCCTTACTTCTATTCAGTAGTAAGTAGTTAGTTACTCTTTCTTTTTGCTTCCAAAGATGCTCTTAGACGCTGCCTTCTTCTTTGCTGGTGCCTTTTTCTTAGCAGGAGCCTTCTTGGCTTTCGGTGCAGGCTTTGCTTTCGGTGCAGGCGGAGCAGGTGCTTCAACAACTGGCTCTGGTGCAGGCGGTGCAGGAGGAGTTGGCTCACCCCAGCTTAGTTGGCCGCGGATTGCTTTTGCTTCGTCACTGAATTTCTCAAGTGTCGTCAGCTTCTCTTCTAATGCTTTGCGTTTTGCGCGTGATATAAATTTCATTTTAATAGTCCTTCAACCTTAGTGGTTGTAATAAATAGTTCTATTCTTCGGAAGATTCCTCAGAGATTTCTGTAACGGCTGCGATCATCTCGCG
>Ga0115000_10004026_pt1 | contig 12116 bp, 7 predicted proteins | sample ArcticOcean_MG_C_6_FD_89690 | JGI IMG/M metagenome (GOLD analysis project Ga0115000, IMG submission 89690) | Marine microbial communities from western Arctic Ocean - ArcticOcean_MG_CB8_128 | ecosystem: Environmental > Aquatic > Marine > Oceanic | place: Arctic Ocean: Canada Basin | collected... | reverse complement strand
GAAACTGTTCAAGTTGGTGATATCGTTGCTAAAATTGACCCCAATTATACTGCTCCTGTTCAAGCTGCAGTTCAAGCAAGTGCTCCTGTTCAAGTTGCTGTGAAAGCAGCTCCAAAAGCTGCTGCACCTATAAAAACTAGTCATGCTAATGGTCACGCTGGTCCTGCTGCAGCGAAAGTTGCAAGAGAGGCTGGTGTTAATTTAGAGAATGTTAAAGGTTCAGGGAAAGAAGGAAGGGTATTACAATCTGATGTTGTAGATTACATTGCCGCAGGAATTAATGTAGGTGATATTGCACAAGGTTGGGGAGGAACTCGTGAGGAGTCTACTAAGAAGATGAAAGCGCTTCGTCGTAAAATAGCTGAGCGATTAGTTGCTGTGAAACAAGAGACGGCTATGCTTACTACTTTTAACGAAGTAGATATGAAACCGATCATGGATATTCGTAAAAAATATAAAGAACGTTTCAAAGAAACTCATGGAGTTGGAGTTGGATTTATGTCTTTCTTCACAAAAGCGGTTACCGAAGCTTTGCGTCAGTTCCCTGATGTAAATTCTATGATCGACGATAACCACATTGTTAGTTTTGATTATGCTGACATAGCAATCGCTGTATCATCTCCAAAAGGCTTAATGGTTCCTGTATTAAGAAATGCAGAAACATTTAGTTTAGCAGAAATCGAAGCAGAAATCAGAAGATTAGCTTTAAAAGCTAGAGATGGAAAATTAACTATTCCTGAAATGACTGGAGGAACTTTTACAATTACAAATGGTGGTGTATTTGGATCTATGTTATCAACCCCAATCATTAACCCTCCGCAATCAGCTATATTAGGAATGCACAATATCGTTGAGCGTCCAGTAGCAATTAATGGTAAGGTAGAAATTCGTCCTATTATGTATGTCGCTCTATCCTACGACCACAGAATTATTGATGGTAAAGATTCGGTTGGTTTCCTAAAAACAGTAAAAGAATATTTAGAAAATCCAGTAAGCTTAATGTTCGGAGGGAAGTCTCCTGAAGAAGTTTTGTTAGGATTATAAAATTGATTTTAGATCAGATAAAAAGCCAGCCCTATGCTGGCTTTTTTATTTCAGTTAAAAGAAATAAAAAAGCCCTCTATCCGCCATCTTGTTAATAAGATTTAAAATTACCAACGAAAGGAATTATTTATTTTACAACCTTTGTGAAAATCGATTTAGTAAAATCAATTCGAGTTACTATATTTAGTAGATTTGCACTCAACAAAAAGATCAAAAGAATATGAATAAGTGCGTGAAATTATATGTATTAATGTTATTTGTACAAGCATCCGTGTTTGGTCAAGGCATTCAATCAAAATCACACTTAGATTCTGCAAGTATAGTTCAATTTAATCTAGACGATCCTTTTTTAGCAGCACTTGATAGTTTAAATGTAGCATCTATTTTTGAGGCATCTAATTTTACGGATGATATTTCAATTCTAAATATTCATAATTATCCTTTAGATTCAGTTCCGAAATGGAGTGATTCAATTATAATTAAGCGATTAAGTGCCTTAGATAACGCTTCTCCGTTTAATCTAGATTACAACCAGCACACCGCAAGATTAATTAAGCTCTATGCAAACCACCGTCGATTAACACTATCGAGAGTTTTAGGATTATCAGAACTTTACTTCCCATTATTTGAGGAAGAATTAGAGAAAAAAAACTTACCATTAGAATTGAAATATTTACCTATAGTAGAATCGGCCCTAAACAATACAGTTAGATCAAGTGCGGGTGCAGTTGGACTGTGGCAGTTTATGTATCGAACAGCTAAGTATTTAGGTTTAGAAATAAATTCATACATTGATGAGCGAAGAGATCCAATAAAATCTACTAAAACTGCTGTAAAATACTTAACCTATTTATATGGCTTATATGATGATTGGCATTTGGCTTTAGCTGCTTATAACGCAGGACCTGGAAATGTAAACAAAGCAATTAGAAGATCTGGAGGAAGTAAAAACTTCTGGGTAATTCAAGAGTATTTGCCAAGAGAAACAAGAAATTACGTGCCATCATTTATTGCTGTAAACTATTTAATGAATCATGCTGCTGATCATAATTTATATCCAATAAAACCAAAATTCACAATCAGACATGTTGATACGGTTCAAGTATCTCAACAGATTACTTTCTCACAAATTTCTGAAATATTATGTATTGAATACGACGATTTAGTTTTCTTGAACCCTCAATACAAAACTGGTTTAATTCCTAAATCGAAAGGTTCTATTAAGTTCTCTATTACATTACCTGTTAACTCAATAGCCGATTTTGTTAATAATGAACAGAGCATCTACGATTATAAATTAAAGGAAACAGAAAAAAGAGCTATTAATGTTTATACGAGTGCTTCTAAAATAACACACCGTGTTCATAAAGGAGAAAGCCTCGGAGTTATTGCAGAAAAGTATAGGGTAAAACCATCAGATATTAGAAGATGGAATAACCTAAACAAAAGAAACTTTATTTATCCTGGTCAAAAATTAAAAATTCATACGAAATCTTCTACTCGAAAAAAATACGCTACAAAAAAGGAAATTAATTATAATGGGTACCTATATTACACAATTAGAAATGGAGATACTTTATGGGATATCGCCAAGCTATACAAAGGTGTTTCTGCAAAAGACATTATGAAATTGAATCGTTTTTCAACTAGAAAAGTATTGCGAGTAGGCATGAAAATTAAAATAAAATCTACTTAAAATTAATGCAAGTAATGCGATACCTATTAAGTATTTTAATTGTCTCCATTATTTCGTCTTGCAATGACTCTGATATTGCAGAAAAACAAATTTTACCTGATGCAATTGGATCATTTTCAAAAGTACTGGTAATTTGTAAGGAGCAAGAATGGGAACTCGGTTTACAAAAAACTGTTTCCAAAGTACTTTCCAAAGAAATCGAAGGGCTTATTAAAATTGAAAATGAGTTTGGACTAAATCAGGTTTCAGCGCAATCGTTCAATAAAATATTAAAAAAGCATCGCGCTGTTTTAATGATTGCCATTTCTAAAAGAATTAAAACAGCAAGTTTAGTTAAGAGAGCAGATGTTTATGCTAATGGACAAAAATACGTTCAGGTAAAAGCACCAAATTTGGAAAGTGCGATCGAAATCATTGAGAAAAATGCACGACAAATTTTTACAGAATTTGATCATCATAGATCTAAAACTATTCAAAACACAATTAACAAGAAAGGAAGCAAAAAAGTTCGCAATCGCTTAAAAAGCTATCATGCGATATCGTTATCAGTTCCCTCAGGTTATAAGGTAGAAACTGACACCAACGACTTTATCTATTTTTATAAAAAAGGCATCAAAAATTGTGAATACGGTAGAAGTTCCGATTGTGTTTACCATACCGGATTTATGGTGTATTCTTTCCCATATTACTCCGAAAAGGTTTTCAGCCCAATATTCATGGCAAATAAACGAGATTCGTTAACAAAACTATTCATTGAAGGTACCTCAACTAATGGCGTGATGAAAGCATACATGCAAATAGAAAATATTCTACCAATTTCACATAAAAATATTTCTATTAATAAAAAGTTTGGTTACAAAATGAAAGGTTGGTGGAAAATGAAAAACGGTATCATGGGTGGCCCATTTGTTAACGTTTCAATTGTAGATCAAGCTAGAAATAGAGTTATCTGTGTTGATGGTTTTACTTTCGCACCCAATTTTGATAAGAGACAGTTTGTTAAAGAAATGGAGGCGATATGTCTTTCGGTTAAAACAGTCCAGTAAAAAACACCCCGATTAACTTATTACTAAGCTGAGTCTTATGCCAATGCACTTCTATTTAGAAAAATAAATATTATTATCAATCAAATTTCAGAAGCGCCTAATCTTGATATTAAAATAATACTTTACATGTTTAATTTACCTGAAAACAAGGAGTTGTACAATAATATAAGATACTACTTTGAAACTATCACGGTAATAATTTGGAAAAAATAGTATTGCTCACTATTTTCATAGTAAATCTTATCGAAATATATTCTATGAAAAATCATCTGCCAAATATTACAAAACTTGTTTTTACTACTCTTTTAATCCTTTCTTTTAGCTTTTTTAATGTTTCAATTGCATGTGATTTTCCTGCTTTTAATGAAAATGGAGATAGAACATATGCCGTAGATGATATAATAAGTAGAGATGGTAAAGATTACAAAGTGGTAATAGCTCCTTGGGCTAATGCTTCTACTTCTGATTGGGCATATGCTCCAGGAACTGGACAGTACTGGGGACAAGCTTGGAGTTTAGAAAATGATCCTTGTAAAGGAGATGGAACTGGAGATGGAACTGGAGGTGGAACTGGGACTGCTTGTATTGTTACCGAGGATGATGGACAAGCTCAGGCAACTTACTATACACTTCTTGAATCAGGAGCAAGTTCGGTTGTGAATTGTAGTTTTGATGCAGTTGCAGATATTAAGGGAACTTTTTATGGAGCTTTGGAAACAAAAACTTTACATGGTTCTGGGACTAAACCTAATTTTTCGAATCCCGCAAAGTATTGTGGGATGTGTGTTGAAATGAAGGGGCCTAAAGCAACTGAAATCGTTCATATTACTGATGAATGTCCTGATTGTCATGAACACAATACTGGTAACACTGATATCGATTTATCTACTCCAGCTTTTAATGCAATTGTAGGAGATATTGGAATCGGTAGAACAGATATCACTTGGAAAGAAGTTCCCTGTCCTTGGACAAGTCCTCTGCAAGTTATTATTCAAGGTTCTAACGAATGGTCAGCTAAAGTAATTATAGCGAATCATGTAAATAGAATTGCTAGTGTTGAAGTTATGTTTGGTGGATCATGGCAACAAATGACTAGACTAGTAGATAACGGTTGGAATAAAAATAGTATGAACGGAACCTCAAAAGATTTCAGAATTACTGATATTTATGGATCTGAGATTATTGTTACTAGACTGGACTTTAGCGTAAATCCAACAAACTCTAAAAATTTCGCAAGTACTAATTTCCCAGCATGTGGACTTACTAAATCAACTGGGGAAATAAATAATTTAGACTATATATCTATCTACCCTAATCCAGCTAATAATACGATTACATTAGAAGGTTTAGAAGATGTTGAAACTATACAAATTATTAACTTGAACGGACAGGTTATACTAACTGAATTCTTAGGGGGAAGCGCGTCTATTGGTTCTATTGATATTTCAAATTTAGCTAAAGGAATTTATGTTGCTAAAATGACAGGATTAAATAGTACTGGTACTGCTACGTTTGTTAAAAAGTAATAATTTTTAAATACATAAAAAATCAGGATCAACTACTTATTAGTTAAGGATTGTTCTTTTTTCTTACTAAAGATCGATTTAGCTTAAAATTACTAACTTTAGAGATTGGCGGGGTCAATCTGACAGAGCTGATAAGAGATGTTGTCTCCTGAAATTTATTGTAATACTGCTACTAACTTTAGTTTAAATAAAAATGGCTATACTGTTGAAAAAAAATGGAATAACAAAGAAAGTTGCTACTGGATTTAGTTGGAAATCATTACTTTTTGGATGCCTGTATGCTGCTGCAAGAGGAGATTTTAAAGGTTTTTTTATTCAAATAGTTCTTTCATTGATAACAGGAGGTTTTTACTGGTTATTTATACCTTTCTTTTATAATAAATTATTTTTGAAGAGATTGATAACTGATGGATACCTCCCTGCTGATGAAGATACATTGAGGTATTTACAGAGAAACCTTAAGTACTCTGTATAATTGTCTGATTCTTATGAAATTAGCTAATTTTCTTCTGATTCAGGAAATAAAAGAGGATTTATACTAGACAGGTTATTTAAGGTATAAATTTTTTATAGCAAATATAATTTGTCTATCAATGAAATGGGGAATAAGACATCCATATACCCAATAAAAAATTAAATAAATCGTCTATTAAAATTATAGCTTTACTAATAAAAACTACTCTTAAAACATAGAGAATTGCAATTCATTAATTTAAACCATCTAGCTTCCTTTTAAGCTCTTCCAAGGTAGCATGTTGTAACTTCCCAACTTGATGTGGTTTATTAGAAATTTTAACTTCATCAATAATCACCATCGGTTTTCCATCTATCTCATCTATTGCAATAACTTTTACTGGTTCATCTAGTGGAAGATTTTCAAAAATAAACTTACCTTTCTTTTCATCTCCAATCATTACTGTTTTGTAATTGGTAAAAATGATCTTCACAAAATATTTTCTGATTTTGGAACTTTAACAATGAAATCAGTTTTTATTGGATTTGGATTAATAAACTGATCACAATTCATCCAACCTAATTTTTTTGAATCAAAAATATAGTATTGTAATTCTGCTGCACTAATAGATGATTTAGTAGAATCATTATTAGAAATTCTGTTTTCGATCTGGTTCAGATAATTTTCTTTGTTCATGTATTTAGGAGCTTTTAATTCTGTCCAAATTTGAAAATGTCCAATCATATCAATGGGTTCTCCTTTAATTGTGTAAGCTTGACATTTAGGAAAGTTTTTGGCTACTTCTTCTAACTTACTTTCCATTTCTCTTGTAATAATACTTCCATTTATTTTTTCATATTCTAACTCTCCTTTTTTATTAAGTAAATAATGAATCTTACTTGTTTTATTCAAGAAGTACTCAACATCCTGGGCAGAAAAATTGAAAATAGTTCTTAAAGAGTCATACCATCTTGTTCCATTACTTAGTGTAAAATGAACATCATCTAAACCTTTATGCTTTCTATACCAAGGATCTATTTGTATTTCCTTTTTCGGCACACTGCTCTCCTCTAATCCCCAACCAATACTTCCATCAACTTCATTCTCATCACCATAAAACAATCGCATACTATCATTAGCGATTTTCCGCGGAAAATGAACAACCAAAGATCTACCATGACCTAAAGAAAGTTGCTCTCCATTAGCATAAGCCTGTAATTGAATCATTCCTCCAGTCTCTAAAATCTGATCCCCTGATCGCATCGTTGTATTTGAATTGATAATATCAGCAATCGAGTAAAGCTCTTTCAAAGTAACAACTACACTATCCGTAATAACTTCACCCAAACTATTCACAAAAGAACCTTCTTCAATAAAAATAATGGTTCCTTCCTTTCCCGAAAGAAACGTATCACTTTTCGTACTTAAAAAATATTCCTGACTTGGTTGTTCTAATTGAACAAGAATCGAATTAGGTTGATCCCCAGAACAACCAACAACTAATAAAATTGATAAAACGAAAATGTAAACAGTGTTCATAACTAATAATTTTAGAACATTAAAAAAGCCTTAACTATAATAGTTAAGGCTTTAGTGAGGTCGCGGACGGATTCGAACCGCCGTAAGAGCTTTTGCAGAGCCCGGCCTAGCCACTCGGCCACGCGACCAATTTTGCTTGCGCTTTTCAAATATACAGCAATTTCCGTTTTTTAACCAACGAATCAATGATTTTTTAGTAAATCAAATTACTTTTCTTCTTTTTTAGACTTCTCAATATTTTCTTCAACAGTAGGACTTTTATCAGCAGGTGGTTCTGTTGTTAAAAAACCAGCAGAACGATACGATTTTCTCACATTTGCATTGCCTTCATCTTTGTAAATTTCGTCGGTTAATAATTTTAAACGCTCATCATGTGCCTTCAATTCCTTGTATTTACCCTCTAAAATTTTCAAGTCATAAGGCTTTCCTTTAGAAGATGCTCCTTTATCATGAATATCCTTTTTAATATCAATAATTCGTTCTATATTTTTTTCTCTAAGTTGTTGAATCGCTATTCCGGCAGCTTCTCTAACACTCTTATTGTTCTCGTAAATAGCCTCTTCCTTTAAAGCTTTACAAGCTCGCCAAACAATTTCGTTTACTTTAATTTTTAAGTACTCAGTATAAGATTGAATTACCGATATTTTGTTTCTAGCTTCAACTTGTTTTAATGCCCAGTTGAACCACTTGCGTTTACTTTCATCCTTAACATCTTCATAAATACTGGCTAAAGTTGTAATAATTCCAGGGTCCGTACTGGTTTCCAATTTATACGCTCTCAGTAGCGCGTCCTCTCGAGCAACTTTGCTTAACGCGAACAATCCATATCGCTTCACCATCAATGAAGAGTCTTTTAATGCACGTTTAAATACGGGAATTAACGAACTGTCATTTTTCCAATCTAATCTTAATATATTAACGCAAACAGCTCTTACAATAGAACTTTTATCGGCATTAGCTGCTGTAATTAATCTTACTTTATGTTCTTCTGAAGTTCCTTCAGGGATAGATCTCCAAATGTAATAAGCAACTTTTCTAAAATGAATAAAATCGTCTACGCTTGCCTTATCTAAGATTTCCAATGCCGCTTCGGAAGTATCTCCTTTAATCGCTACAAGTGCTTCTAATTTATCTTTATATAATTCACTATGTGAAAATTGAACCAAAGCTGCTTCAGGTGATTTAGCCATATCAATTTCCCCCAATAATATTTTTTTAGCATCGAAATTCACAAAATCAGGTGTATTAGCAACACTAAAAATAAATATTTCTTTTTGTTTCGTTACCCAGATATCCTCACGTTTTGGCTTACTGCTCCCACCTTCATAAATATCGATTGATATTGGCAATTTATAAATCGGAAATTCCTTCGATTGAATTTGCGCTACAGTTAACAATAATGAATCTCCTTGTACTGTATAATCCACTTTTAAATGGGGATGTCCTTTTGATAGAAACCATTGATTAAAAAACCAGTTTAGGTCCTGACCTGTTACTTCTTCAAAAGCCAATCTTAAATTATGCACCTCAACATTTCCAAAAGCATTACGGTGTAAATACAATTTTAAAGACGCGAAAAAAGCAGCATCTCCAACATGGTCTCTCAATAAATGAAGAATCCTCCCTCCTTTTTGATAAGAATGTCCATCAAACATATCCTCTCTATCATTGTAATGATATCTTATCAACTCAACCCTTGGTGTATCAGCTAAATAATTCAATAAATCCAAATAAAGATGTCTGTCTGCTTTAATCCTACCGTACTTATAATCAAACCATAAATATTCACCATAAGTCGCAAAACTTTCATTTAAAGGTAAATTACTCCATGATTCACAAGTTACTAAATCACCAAACCAATGGTGAAATAATTCATGAGCAATCACATCCTCATGGTTTTCATCAATTTGCTGCTCCTTCGTTTTAAATACCCATTTACCATGAATTACAGCACCAGTGTTCTCCATTGCCCCAGATACATAATCAGAAACTATAATTTGATTGTACTTTTCCCAAGGATATCTAAAACCTAATATTTTTGAGTAGAATGAAAGCATCTCCGGCGTATTTCCAAATACGTTTTTTGCTTCCAAAGCGTCTTTAGGTTCTACTAAATAATTAACCGGAATACCATCCCATGTATCTTGGACTACAACAAAATCACCAATTGCCATCATAAACAAATATGGGGCATGTGGCATTTCTTGTTTCCAATAATCAGTGCGGGTTCCATTGCTATTTTCAGTACTCTTTAAAAGCAATCCGTTTGAAAGTGTTTTGAATTTGTTTTTTACTGTAATATAAATCTCCTGTGTTGTTTTAACGTTAGGAGCATCAATCGTTGGGAACCATACTGAAGCAGCTTCTGTTTCCCCTTGCGTCCATATTTGCTGTGGCTTTACCTTATCTCTTCCAAGTGGATTTATAAAATATAAACCTTTATCGTCACTTATTGCTGCACTACCCCTTCCTTTGAATTCGTTAGGCTTTGAAATATAGTCGAAAGTTAATTTAAATGTATCTGTTCTCGTTAATTTTTTTGGTAATGTAATGTGGATCTTATTGGAATCATATTCATATTTCAAAAGCATTAGCTTTCCTGAAGTATCGGTATAAGAAACACTTTTAACTTCCATACTTTTCGCATCAATATCTACAGTTGTCATTGCATAAAAATAAGGCGTTAAAGTAAGTTCAGCCTTACCATTCATATACTGCTTTTCCCAATCAAAATTCACTGCCAATTTAGTATGTAGTAGATCAACTAATTTAGTTTCTGAAGCCTGATATTCATACTGCTCAACTTTTCGTTCCTTTTCGGCAAATTGCACAACTGTATTTTGTTTTGTTTTATCTACCAACGATGTACAGGAGTAAATAAAAAAGACAATAATTGGAATAACTAAAAGTGATTTCTTCATTTCAAACAATATCTAAGCTTTAAAATTAACCATTTGATTTGAGTATATCCTAAAATCAAATCGCTTTTCGTAAATTCGCCTTCCAATTCCCCTATATAATTTTACTGATGGAATCAACAGAAGAAAAAAAGGCACTCAATTTTATTGAGCAAATAATAGAAAACGATTTAGAAACAGGAAAACAACAAGAGGTTTACACTCGCTTCCCTCCTGAACCAAACGGATACTTACACATCGGACATGCAAAAGCAATTTGTGTAAATTTTGGTTTAGGTACAGCTTATAACGGTAAAGTTAACTTACGTTTCGACGACACAAACCCGGCAGCTGAAAAAGCGGAATATGTTGCGGCAATAAAAGAAAACATTGAATGGTTAGGTTTTAAATGGGACAAGCTCCTTCATACTTCTGATCATTTCGATGCATTATACGACTATGCTGTACAGCTAATTAAAAGTGGTGATGCTTACGTTTGCGAGCAAACTCCTGAAGAAATGAAGCAATTTAAGGGCACCCCTACTGAAGCGGGAAAACACAGTCCATTTAGAGATAGAACTGCTAATGAGAATTTAGCGATTTTTGAAAAAATGAAAGCTGGTGATATCGACGAGGGAAGCATGACGCTTAGAGCTAAAATCGATATGGCGCATGATAATATGCACATGAGAGATCCTTTGATGTATCGTATCATCAAACAAAATCATCATCGTACTGGAAACAAGTGGTGTATCTACCCAATTTATGATTTCGCACATGGAGTAAGTGATGCTATTGAAGGAATTACACACTCTATTTGCACTTTAGAATTTGAAGTTCACCGTCCCTTGTACGAATGGTTCAATAATAAAATAGATACTAAATACAAACCTCAACAAATTGAGATGGCACGTTTAAACATAAGTAACTCGGTAACGAGTAAACGAAAAGTTAAGCGTTTAATCGACGAAGGTATTGTGGGTGGATGGGATGATCCAAGATTAACTACTTTGGCTGGGATAAAGCGAAGAGGTATTCCTGCCCAAGCAATTAGAGATTTAGCTGAAGGTGTTGGTATTTCCAAAAGAAATTCCATTACTGAATCAAGTAGATTAGATTTTTATACAAGACAGATTTTAAATAAAACAGCCAATAGAGTAATGGCTGTTCTTGACCCGTTAAAAGTAACAATTACGAACTACGAAGAAGGTGCTGAGGAATTGTGTGAAGCAAAAAACAATCCTGAAGATGAATCGGCGGGAGTGCGTATGATGCCATTAAGCAGAATACTTTATATCGAAAAAGCGGATTTCAAGGAAGATGCTTCGAGAAAATTTTTCAGATTAACAAATGGAAAAGAAGTTAGATTTAAGCATGGATATTACATTATGTGTAATGAAATAATTAAAGATACTGAAGGGAATATTACAGAACTACTTTGTACCTATGACAAAACTACAAAAGGTGGCTGGAGTGATGATGGTAGAAAGATTAAAGGGACGATTCATTGGGTTAGTGCAAAGCATGCTTTGAAAGCTAAAATCAATTTATACGATAGCTTATTCAACTCTGAAAACCCGGAAGAAGGTGGAAGAGATTTCATGGATGATATTAATCCTGATTCAGTGGAAACAATCGAAGCTTGGGTTGAACCTATCGTTGGAGATTTAGCGCCAGGAACAACTGTACAGTTTGATAGAACTGGATATTTTTGTATTGATAAAGATTCTACAAAAGAGGATCTAATCATCAATAGAACGGTTACAATGAGAGACAATAAAAAATAAGAGCATGAGTACAATTTGTTTAAATAATATAAAGGTTTTTGGTAATCACGGTGTTTTAGAAGTTGAGCAAAAGGTTGGGCAATGGTACTTAATTAATCTTGAAATAGATATTGATTTTAGCGAAGAT
>Ga0115000_10004025_pt1 | contig 12122 bp, 2 predicted proteins | sample ArcticOcean_MG_C_6_FD_89690 | JGI IMG/M metagenome (GOLD analysis project Ga0115000, IMG submission 89690) | Marine microbial communities from western Arctic Ocean - ArcticOcean_MG_CB8_128 | ecosystem: Environmental > Aquatic > Marine > Oceanic | place: Arctic Ocean: Canada Basin | collected... | reverse complement strand
TCTCCTCGCCCTTCTTGCCCGCCTTGCCCATGCCGCGCGCGAACTCGGCGACCGACTCGGGCGGCCCCTCGACCGCGATGATCGCGGGCTTGCCGAACAGCAGGCAGCCCGAGAGGCCGAGCGATGCGGCGAGGTCCTTGACGGCCTTCTCCTTCTTGTGCTGCTTGCCGATCAGCATGTGGTGCACCTTGAAGAAGACCAACGCGAGCGCCTCGGCGCCGCCTCCACTGCTCGCCGCACCGGTTTGCGGGGTCGCTGCGAACCCGCGGGAGTTTGTGCAGCCCCAGAAAACCGTCTTTAGAGCCAAGACGTTCCTGGAGTGTCCCGAAGTGGTCCACGTGCTCGCGACGGCCCTGAGCAGCGCCCAGGACGTCAAGGCCACGCGCCTCCTTACCACGACCCACGCTTTCCCGAGAACACCGTCGCACTTCGAAAAAGATCAAGACGAGCACATTAAGGCCACGGTGCGCAAGTTAAGGGAGGGCTGGGTCATGCGCACCTCGAGTGCCATAAACAACGCGTTGAAGACGGCGGACCAGACCGTCTACGACCTGAACGAGACATCTATTCGGAAGCACGAGTCCGCTTCCAACAAGCTCCATCTTCTGTTAACGAGGATCAACTACAGCATGGTCCAAGATTTATTAGATTTGACACGAACGTCTCTAGAGGAGTACGCGCAGTACGTGCTCACGGTGTGTGAGGGTTCCCTAGACGTCCGGAGCATCGCCGATGTCAGATGCGAGTATCCTCCTCGAAATAAAGGAGACCCGCCGCGCCTGCAGCCGCTGTTCCGGATGACGGTCGTGTCTACTGATGAACCTCGAGTGCTCAACAAGACGGCCGTGGACGACGCCAACCGGCGCATCGAAGCGTGGCGTGTGACGGCGGACGAGGGCGAGGAGTGCCCCATCGCTGCCGTAGAACCTGTGGAAGGAAGGACGTTTGATTACGAGACGCCGTTGCTCGAGAGCGTGGACTGCGTTTTGAACGCCTTCACCAAAGCGATTGCCGAGTGTCGGAACATCCGCTGCTCCCAGAACTACGTCATGGAGCGCCTATTCTGGACGACGCCGGCTCTTATTAAAGCGGTGCGCGGCGAGCAAGTCACGGATCTGAACGGCACCCAGAAGTGGCCCGTTGGCGAGGAGTGGATCGGCGCCTTAGTAGAGACCTTGACCACGGCCATCACGGCTGCATTAAAGCCCTGCGAGGCCTATCTCAACTGTTTTAGGCAGTGGGAGGCCTTCCTGAATTTGGACGTCGAGGCCTACGTGGCCAACTTGACGCATGCGGTGCCCAACGACGAGGAGTACGAGGAGGGCCAGGAGCCCGACGCGCCCTCCATTTCTGTGGAATTACCTAAATTACGGCAGACGCTGACGGAGCACGTCGAGGCCAAAAAAAGTATTGAGGAGGCCATTCCGGCGGAAGCCTTGTCCGCGGGTGCCTGCGAACTCAACGCCTTTGCCCTACGGGAGGAACTGGGGTCCAAGCACATGGCCATCATCAACTTGATTCTAGGAACGCATTCCCAGCACATTCTGGAATTCTCCGATTTCCTCGACGGTCGCTACAAAGCCATGATGCGCGAACTGGAGAAGGACCCCTCGGACATTGAAAAAACGGCGGAGCTGGAGGACTACATCAAGAACATGGGGACCGACTTACGCGCGAACCAGGAATTGATCGACGAGATGCGATCGATGAACGCCGTGTTAGATGATTATTTCTACCGCGTGGAGTACTCGCACTTCGAGCGGCAGACGTCCGTGGCGTTGTGGCCCGTGAAGATCCAGGATCAAGCCCGAATTGCCGAAGGCGTGATTGCGGCCAATAGAGCTAAATTATTACAAGATCAAATTGGCGAGCAGGCGGCCTTCGCGGACGCTCTGAATGACTTGCAGACGTTCGCCTTCTCCTTCGACCAGTACACGTCGCTCACGCAGTGCACCGAGGCGGCGGCCAACGCGCGGGACTGCATGGCCCAGGTCGAGGCGGCCGGCGAACAGTCGCGCCTCTTCAACGCCCGCGAAATCCTTTTTGAAAGGGAAGTCACGGACTACACCCAGTTGGCCGCCATCAAGAAGAAGTTCGAGCCCTACTACCAGCTGTGGGACACGAGCGAGAACTGGCTCACGGCGTCGAAGACGTGGCACACCCATTCGTTCGTGACCCTAGACGCCGAAGTTATTGAGGTGGACGTCACCCAATACGGCAACGCCATCCAGAAGGCCTCCAAATTCTTCGAACGTAATAAATTGGAGGCCCAGAGTGCCATCGCCAAGGAGATCAGGGCCCAGGTCAAGGCCTTCACGCCCTACGTGCCCATTATCGTGGCTTTGAGGAACCAGGGCATGCGCACGCGGCACTGGGTCCAGGTCGGCAGCGCGCTCGGGCTGGAGAACTTCGAACCAGATGCAAATTTCACGTTGGACGCCCTCCTCGCCCTGAACCCGGCGTCCCAGGAGGAACTCATCACCAAAGTGTCGGAAGCGGCAGCGAAAGAATTTAACATCGAACAGACGCTGGACAAGATGCTCGGGGAGTGGACAGGGATGGAACTGCAGATCTTCCCCTATAAAGATACCGGTACTTCTATCTTAACGGGTATTGATGAAATTCAAGCTATCTTGGACGAACATGTAACAATGACGCAGGCGATGCAGTTCTCGGCCTTCAAGGGTCCTTTCGAAGAGAGGATTTCTTCGTGGAACCACAAGCTCTTCATCATTGGCGAGGTCCTGGATGCCTGGCTCGACGTGCAGAGGAACTGGATGTATTTGCAGCCCATTTTTGAATCGCCGGACATCAACAAACAATTACCGGCGGAAGGCAAGAAGTTCGCGACCGTCAACAAAAACTGGACCAGTACCATGTCCTCGGCCAAAGCTCGACCGGTCGTGATGGAGTTCTGCGACGACGAAAAGTTGCTGAAGAAGTTGAGTGATTCAGCGAAGATTCTAGACCAGGTCCAAAAGGGTTTGAACGACTACTTGGAGACGAAAAGAGGCATTTTCGCGCGGTTCTACTTTTTAAGTAATGACGATCTCCTAAGCATACTCTCGGAATCCAAAGACGTCACCAAAGTGCAACCGCATTTCAAAAAATGTTTTGAGGCGATCGACGCCGTGAAGTTCGAGCCCTTGGAGGCTTCGTACGAGATCACGCAGATGATCTCGCCGGAGAAGGAGGTCGTGCCCATGATGACCAACGTCGACCCGTCGGATAAGTCCGTGGAGGTGTGGATGGTCGAGTTCGAGGAGATGATGCGGTTGTCCATACGACACGTCATGCACCTCGCGATCCAGGATTACGTGAAAACAGAGAGAACTTTATGGATGCAGAAGTGGCCCTCCATGTGCGTGCTGAACGGGTCCCAGATGTACTGGACCTTGGAGACCGAAACTTTATTGAATGAGAAAGGCGTCGACGGGCCGCCGGAGATGCTAAGTCATCAAATCGAACAGTTGAAGGCCATGGTCATACTAGTAAGAGGCGACATCCCCAACGCCATGCGCAACCAGGTCGGCGCGTTAGCCGTGATAGACGTGCACGCGCGCGACGTGATGATCCGCATGCAAAAAGAACGCGTTTCGGACATCTCGGACTTCACCTGGGCGTCCCAGCTGCGGTACTACTGGCGGGACGACGATTTATATGCACACATGGTGGCCGCTAATAGAAAGTATGGTTATGAGTACCTCGGTAATTCATTCAGATTGGTGATCACGCCTCTCACGGATAAGTGCTACTTGACCTTGATGGGCGCGTTGCAGATGATTCTCGGCGGTGCGCCGGCCGGACCCGCGGGTACCGGTAAAACGGAGACCACGAAGGACCTCGCCAAGGCCGTGGCCATGCAGTGCGTCGTCTTCAACTGCAGTGATGGTTTGGACTACCAGGCCATGGGCAAGTTCTTCAAGGGGTTGGCTTCTTGTGGTGCCTGGGCCTGCTTCGATGAATTTAACCGGATCAACATCGAAGTTCTCAGTGTTGTAGGTCAACAGGTGATGTCCATCCAATTAGCTATTAAGGCCAAGGTGGAAAAGATCGAATTCGAAGGGAGTACGATCAAGGTCCTGCCGGGCTTCGGCGTGTTCATCACGATGAACCCGGGGTACGCGGGGCGGTCCGCTCTGCCCGATTCTCTGAGTGCCCTATTCCGGCCGGTCGCGATGATGGTGCCGGATTATGCCCTTATTGGAGAAATCATGTTCTTCGCCTACGGCTTCGAGAACGGCAAGGAGTGCGGCCAGAAGATGGTCACGACCTTTAGGTTGTGTAGTGAACAGTGCTCGAGCCAGCCGCATTATGACTACGGCATGCGCGCCGTGAAGACGGTCATCACGGCCGCCGGTAACTTAAAAAGAAAGGAACCGGAAGCCGACGAACTTATTTTGTTGTTGAGAGCGTTGCAGGACGTGAACATCCCCAAGTTCCTAGCCGGGGACTTACCCTTGTTCGGCGGTATTATCAGTGACTTATTTCCGGGCAAGCAGCGGCCCGAACTGGACTATGGTGCTCTTATCTCCGTAATGGAGGAAACGATCGACAAGCACGGTTTACAACCGCACCCCTGGTTCATGGGGAAAGTGGTTGAATTGTACGAGATGATTGTGGTACGGCACGGACTGATGCTGGTGGGCCCGACGGGCGGCGGCAAAAGCCGGAACTTCCACGTCCTCGAGGACACCCTGGGCGAACTGAAGACGCGAGGCGAACAGGGCTTCGCCTACGAGAAGATCAAGATATACCAGCTGAACCCCAAGTCCATCACCATGGGCCAGATGTACGGCGAGTTCGACCCCAATACGCGAGAGTGGCAGGACGGCATCATGTCCACCATGTACCGCCACGCCGCGGCGTCTACTTCGTCAGATAGAAAATGGATTATGTTCGACGGACCTGTCGACGCGATCTGGATCGAGAACATGAACACGGTCTTGGACGACAATAAAAAGCTGTGTTTGGTCAGTGGCGAAAGTATCAAGATGTCCAACGAGATGACCATGATGTTCGAGGTGGAGGATCTGCTCGTGGCTTCTCCCGCGACCGTCTCTCGAGTCGGTATTATCTACATGGAGCCCAAGGCTTTGGGGTTAGATGTCTTGCGGGAGTCCTGGGTCTCCCGCACCTTGAAGCACTGTCCTTGTTTTGAAGGCACGCAGTTCAAGGCCATCATGGCCGTCTGCTTCGACCAGTATTTGTTTACGGCGATCGGCTTCATGCGCGCGCAGATGAGCGAGCTCTTACCGACCATGGACAACAATTTATGTGAATCTTTAACACGCTTGATGGACTGCTTCCTGGAGCCCTTTTGTGAAAAAGAAGGTAGGGACGCGCCGAAAAAAGAAGTGGTTGCGAGAGCTGTTGCACAGCTGGAAGCGCGCTTCATCTTCTCCCTGGTGTGGTCCGTGGGCGGCACGGGGCCCGCGCCCAGTCGCGCGAGGTTCGACATGTGGCTCCGGGCTCAATTACGGACGAATGCCATGAAGAACGCGTTCCCCGACTCTGGTTTGGTCTACGACTACGTCTGGGACGAGGAGACTGGTTGGAAGGGCTGGATGGACACCATTGATGAATATAAAGTAGATTCAAAGCTGTCTTTTGCGGAGTTAATAGTACCGACACCCGACTCTGTGAGAAGTACCTACATCCTCGCGAAGCTCTTAGCGAATAGGTACCACTGCATGATGGTCGGCGAGACCGGTACTGGGAAAACAGTAACCATCTCCCAGTACCTGCAAGGCGTTTCTAAATGCGAGGGCAAGTCCGCCCCGTCGGAACTGATGCCTCTAACCATGACTTTCTCAGCGCAGACGTCCGCGAACATGACCCAGGACACCCTAGATGGCAAGTTCGAGAAGAGACGGAGAGGCATCTTCGGCCCGCCGGCGGGCAAGTTCCAAGCTATTCATGTGGACGACCTAAATATGCCGAAACGAGAGACGTACGGCGCCCAGCCGCCCATTGAAATACTGAGACAGTGGTTCTCCCAAGGCGGGTGGTTCGACCGCTCTAATGATTTGGCGTATAGGAAGATCATCGACATCGTGTTCATCGCTTCATTGGGGCCGCCCGGCGGCGGGCGGCAAGACATGACCGCGCGGTTCGTGCGGCCGTTCAATGTGGTCGGCTTGGCGGAGATGTCCGACGCGTCTAAGGCGGGCATTTTTGAAACCATCCTGGGCACCTTTTTATCGGGTTTCACGCCCGCCATAGCCAAGCTGACGGAGGGGTTGGTGGCTTCAACCATAGACACCTTTAATACGGTGGTGGCTTCCCTCTTACCGACCCCGGCCAAGAGCCACTACACCTTCAACTTGCGAGACCTGGCAAAGGTCTTCCAGGGCACGCTCATGGGCTCGCCCAAGATGATTTTGGAACCCGTGGGCATGGTCCGGTTATGGGTCCACGAACTCAAACGGGTGTTCGAAGACCGGCTGACCACGACCCAAGACCACGACTGGTTCCGTTCGCAACTCGAAACGTGCTGCGCCCAGAAGTTCAGCATGAAGTGGTCCGAGATTCAGAGGACGGAACGACTCATGTACTGCGACTTCACGGACCCGACCGCGGACCCGCGCATCTATTCGGAGGTGGAGGACATCGATAAATTGAAGCTGGTGGTGAACGACTTTCTGGAGGAGCACAACGCGGAGTCCAAGAGCCCCATGCCCCTGGTCATGTTTTTGGACGCCATTGAACACGTGCTGCGGATCGCTCGCATCCTGAGGCAGCCCCAGGGCAACGCCCTCTTATTAGGGGTCGGCGGTTCGGGCAGGCAAAGCATGTCGAAGATGGCCACTTATATCTCTGGGTACGAGTTGTTCCAGGTCGAAATAGCCAAGGGCTACGGCATGCCCGAGTGGCGCGAAGACCTGCGGAAATGTCTACTCGGCGCGGGCGTCAAGGACCAGCAAACCGCCTTCATCTTCACGGACGCGCAGGTGGTCATGGAGGCCATGTTGGAAGACGTGAACAACATCCTGAACGCCGGCGACGTGCCCAATTTGTACGGCCCCGAGGAGTTGGACGCCATCATGTCCGCGTGCCGCGTGGACTGCCAGAAGAAGCAGATCACGCCCACGAAAACGAACATCTTCGCCCAGTACATCGTGCGCGTGCGGCGGAACATGCACGTCTGCCTGTGCATGTCTCCGCTCGGCGAGACCTTTCGGGAACGACTGCGGCAGTTCCCTTCCCTCGTGAATTGCTCGACCATCGACTGGTTCACGGAGTGGCCCGCCGAAGCTCTAGAATCCGTGGGTCTTTCTGCATTAGTAGAAGCGAATCAGGTCAAGCCGGAGAACCGGCAGGGCGTCGTCAAAATGTTCAAGCAGATCCACCAGGACGTCCGACGCGGCGTCCGTCGAAGCGGCTTCAACTTGAGGGACGCGTCGCTCCCTCGCATTGATGGCTTCCGCGACTCACTCTTTATCAACACAGGTCGAGGCGAAATCCAAGGAGTTCTACGAGGTGCTGCGAAGGTACAATTATGTGACACCTACGTCCTACTTGGAATTATTATCTTCGTTCGATTCTCTCCTCGCGTACAAACGAGGCGAAGTCGAGACCAAAAAGAACCGGTTGAAGATCGGTCTGGACAAGATCATCAGTACCGGAGAACTGGTAGAAGGCATGCAAAAAGAGTTAGAGATCTTAGCCCCCCAACTCATCGTAAAAGGCAAGGAAGTGGACGAGATGATGGTCGTCATTGACTCGGATAAGAAGGAAGCGGACCTCGTCAAGGAGAAAGTTCTAGTACAAGAAGCCTCGGCCACGGAGATCTCCGTCAAGGCGTCGGCCATCGCCGCCGACGCCCAGGGCGATCTCGACAAAGCCCTACCCGCTTTAGCCGCGGCCGTGCAATGCCTCAAGGAACTGAAGAAAAGTCATATCGACGAAGTCAAAGCTTTGAAAAAACCACCAAGTGGCGTAGCTCTCACGCTGGAAGTCGCCTGCGTCTTCTTCGAGGTCGCGCCCCTAAAAAAGAACGACCCCGACAACCCGGGCAAGAAAATTCTGGACTGGGTCGAGCCCGCCGGCAAGAACCTGTTAGCGAACGCCGGCAAGTTCCTGGAGATGCTCCAGGAGTTCGACAAGGACAACATCCCGGACAAGGTCATTAAGAAGGTCGGCCCGTACATGGAGGATCCCAACTTTACACCGGAGAAAATAGAAAAGGCATCCCAGGCCTGCAAGGCGATCTGCATGTGGGCCCACGCCATGCACACGTACCACTTCGTGGCGTTGGGTGTCGAGCCCAAGAAGTTGAAGCTGGCCGCGGCGCAGGCGGAACTTGCGGAGGCCACAGGCATCTTAGAGGAGGCCCAAGGGAAACTGGCCGTGGTGGTGGCTAAACTCGAGGCCCTGGAGGAGGCCCTGAATGCCGCCGTGGCGGAGAAGAAAGCTCTCAGTGACAAGGAGCAGCAGTGCAAGATTCGGCTGGCGAACGCCGACAAACTCATTGGAGGACTCGGTGGGGAAAGAGTACGATGGACGCAGACCGTGAAGGACCTGACCGTGGCGGTGGACAACTGCATGGGCGACATCCTCGTGTCGGCAGGTACCGTTTCCTATCTGGGGCCCTTCACGGCCGAATTCCGAAAAGACGTGGTCGATAGTTGGCGCGAACGTTTGGTGGAGTACAAGCTCCAGCACACCGAAGGGTGCGACTTGGTGCAAACGCTGGTGGAACCCGTGAAGTTAAGGATCTGGCAGATGTACGGCTTACCGACGGATCCTTTGAGTACGCAGAATGGCATCATGTTGGATCGGGCCCGGAGATGGTCCCTCTTCATCGACCCCCAGGGCCAGGCCAACCGGTACATTCGTAGAATGGCCAAGGACAAGGAGGTGTGCATCAACGGCTTCGACGTCGCGAAATTAACGGATAAGAATTTCTTAAGGACGCTGGAGAACGCCGTGCGCTTCGGCAAGTGGGCGTTACTCGAGAACATCCAGGAGACGCTCGACGCGGCTCTGGAACCGATCTTGATGCAACAGACCTTCAAACAAGGAGGGCAGGACATGATGAAGCTCGGAGAAAATACCATTCCCTACAACGAGGAGTTCCGGCTGTTTCTCACGACCAAAATGCCCAACCCGCACTACAGTCCGGAGGTCCAAGTTAAAATATCATTGGTGAACTTCACCGTGACCCAGAGCGGCTTGGAGGAGCAGCTGCTCGGCGCGACCGTTGAACTGGAGATGCCCGAACTCGCGGAGAAGAAGTCCGAACTCGTCGTCCAGTCCGCGGCCATGAACAAGCAACTTTTTGACATCGAGTCTTCTATTCTGAAGTTACTCGCGGAATCCAAAGGGAACATCCTAGATGATACCAACTTGATCGAAACGTTAGCGCAAGCCAAGAAGACCTCGAACGAAGTCAACATAAGGATGCAAGAAGCGGAAGTCACGTCCGAGGAAGTGAACAAGACGAGCGAGGAGTATAGACCCGTCGCCAAAAGAGCTTCGCTCTTATATTTTTGTTTAGCGGACATGGCCAACGTCGACCCCATGTACCAGTACGCCTTACCGTGGTTCAAGGCCTTATTTGCTACCGGTGTCGGTCGCGCACCTGCGTCGAACGACGTCGAGGAACGCCTGGAGCACCTGAACGTGTTCTTCACGTTCTTCGTCTATACGAATGTCTGTCGCAGTCTCTTCGAGGCGCACAAATTACTCTTTTCATTCTTAATGACAATAAAGATCATGATGGGCGACAATAGAGTAGATGCCCTAGAGTGGCGCTTCTGCATCTCGGGCCAGGTCGTCACGCGGGCGGAGCGGGCCAACCCGGCGCCCGACTGGATCGGCGACAACATGTGGGTCGACATCCTGTGTCTGGGTGGCCTGAGCGATGTGTTCAAAGGTCTACCCCAGGAGATCGGCAAGAACCTGGCGGCGTGGCGCAAAGTCTATGACAGCGTGGAACCCCACGCGTGCGGCTACCCCGCCCCCTTCAACGCCCTGAACGGCCTGCAGAACTTGTGCGTGTTACGCGTCATCCGCCGGGACAAATTGATGGACGGCGTGCAAAAGTTCGTGACGGATGAAATGGGCCGAAGGTACACGGAGCCGCCGCCGTTTGATCTGCCCGCGTGCTACGATGATAGCGTGAATGTCACACCGCTCGTGTTCATCCTGTCGACGGGCTCGGACCCGAACAAGGACATCCAAAGTTTAGCGGAGCACTTGGAGATGACGGACAAGATGACGAGTATCGCATTAGGCCAAGGCCAAGGGAAAATAGCGGAGAAATTGATTGAGAAGTCCACCAAGGATGGGTCGTGGGTGTTGCTCCAGAACTGCCACCTCTGCGTGTCGTGGCTCCCAACTTTGGAGAGAATAGTGGAGGATTTCAAACCGGGGGACATCGACGAGGGCTTCCGGCTGTGGCTCACAAGTAAACCCTCGCCTCACTTTCCGATAGCCGTGATGCAGGTCTCCGTGAAGATGACTAAGGAGCCGCCGCGCGGTCTGCGGGCGAATTTACAGACCATCTTCCTCAAAATGTCCGACGTGAAATTGAGTCAGACCAACAAACCGCCGGACTACCGGAAGATCCTCTTCGGGTTATGTTTTTTCCACGCGCTCATTATAGAGCGGAAGAAGTTCGGCCCCCTGGGCTGGAACACCCCTTATGCTTTTAACGAAACGGACTTAGATATCTGCATTCTACAGTTGGAGTTGTACGTGAGCCAGTACGCGGACATCCCCTTCACGGTCCTGAGCATGCTCACGTCCGTCGTAAACTACGGCGGCCGCATCAACGACGACAAGGACATGCGGACCGCGGACATCATCATCGCGGACTTCATGACCAAGGACATCCTGGCGGACTCGTACAAGTTCTCTCGGAGTGGACTCTATAAATCGATAGCGGTGGACGACGCGAGTCCCCACAAGGGGTACATGGACTACATCGACAGCCTACCCATGATGCCGGAACCCGAGGTGTTCGGCATGCACGAGAACGCCATGATCACCTACGACTTGAACGAGAGTGATTCGAACATGGACATCATTCTCAGTTTGCAGCCTCGGACGACGGGCGGTGGCGGGATCAGTCGAGAGGATGTCATGGGTCTGGCCGCAAAAGACATGGAAGCTAGACTCTCGGTGCCCTTCGACCCGGACGAAGTGTTCTTGCGGTATCCCACGGACTACGACGAGTGCCTGAACACGACTTTAGTCCAAGAGGTGGCCAAGTTCGCGCGGCTCGAAAACGTCATGGTCGCGACGCTGGCGCAATTTCAATTAGCGTTGAAAGGTTTAGTGGTCATGTCCGGGGAGTTGGAGGCCATGGGTAACGCCGTGTACGATGGCAAGGTGCCCGAACCGTGGATGGGCAAGGGCTACCCGTCGCTGAAGCCCTTACCTTTATGGTACGCGGATTTGTTGCAACGACTCGACTTCATGGAGGGCTGGATCCAGAAGGGCACGCCCGACGTCATCTGGATCTCGGTCTTCTTCTTCCCCCAGGGCTTCATGACCGCGAATGTGCAAAACTACGCGAGACGAAAACAGCTCCCGGTGGACACGGTGCAGTTTAGCCACGTATTACTAAGCGAGGAGGCGTCCGACCTGAAATGCAAGCCCGAGGCCGGGTGCTACATCACCGGGTTGTTTTTGGAGGGCGCGAGGTGGGATAAGCGCAACGGCACGCTCACGGACCCGAAGCCCAAGGAACTGTTTGCGCCCATGCCCGTTATTCATCTTGTGCCGGAGGTGGATAGACCACTCCCGGAGGGCGGCATCTACCGGTGTCCCGTCTACAAGATCCTGACGCGGACGGGAACACTTAGTACGACGGGCCACAGTACGAACTTCGTCTTCTGGCTCGAAGTCCCCTCGACCAAGCCCACGATCTTCCGGAACTCGCTCGTGTCGGAGACGAACGCCCAGGTCAAGCTGTGCGACCAGAGCTACTGGATCAAGGCCGGCGTCGCCTGCTTCTGCGCGCTGAAGTACTAAGTATATGGAAATTATTACGTCATGCCCGCCCGCGCGACGAGCCACGCCCGATACGCCGCCGCGCTCGTTGTTGGAGGTGTCGGCGGCAGCGGGCCGAGGGACGCGTCGGCGATGCGCTCTGAGACGAGTGTGGTCGC
>Ga0115000_10004022_pt1 | contig 12124 bp, 9 predicted proteins | sample ArcticOcean_MG_C_6_FD_89690 | JGI IMG/M metagenome (GOLD analysis project Ga0115000, IMG submission 89690) | Marine microbial communities from western Arctic Ocean - ArcticOcean_MG_CB8_128 | ecosystem: Environmental > Aquatic > Marine > Oceanic | place: Arctic Ocean: Canada Basin | collected... | reverse complement strand
GCTGTTCCCTTTTTGATTCTAAAGGTGTAGACTCCATCGCCATAGGCTCTACCGGCGTAGGTTCCTTAGGAGGGGGAATGTCCGGGGGCATTGATATCTGTTCTTGGGTTTCATTCACCCTACTCGAATCCACTACTTGCATGACTTTCTCTTTCTCTTTATGCTCAACTATCGGTGCTTCAGTAGATTCAATTTCGGGCTCCATGGCTTCAAGCATTGCTTCATGCGCATCACCCAAAGCGTCCTTCGGCACCATCGTCATGCGAGAGTAAGTCTCTGGAACCGGCATCAGAGTTTGTCGAACAGGTGTAGGCGTCCAAGCTTCAAAGACAAAAGATTCATTTTCGCTTTTTCGCGTAGAGAGATGCTGACTCAACAAAGGTATTTTTTCGGAGAGTGGGCTCAACTGGGTCGGGTCTCGCAATTGTTCTTGAACTTCAAGTGCCAATTCAATATCTCGGTGCCAAGGGAGAGGGGCAAGACGGCGAATAAGTTTGGAATATGATGCGACATGTGGACGAAACGCATTAATTTTTTGAGCAGTATAAATCACATGATTTTCGGTTTCGCGAAGAAGTTGATTGACGTTCCAGCCCGATGCCTCTAAGACGGCCAACTCTTGCCGTGTCCGAATTTTCAATCGTTGATGAATCTCTCCAGCTACAAGAGAGCCACCCATTTTGGACGCGGAAGCCGAGGCACCAAAGCGCCGAATAGTACCAATCTCATCTTCAAACTCCAGCAGAGTAAAACTGGAAGTGGGAACCGTATCGTCTGCTTTTCCTTGCGTTACTAATTGACGCCAGTCCTGCTCTAGCATGCGGCGATGACGGGCTCCTCGCTTAGCTAACGAATCAATCATTTCACGAGTGTTTTGCAAAATATCCAAATCAACATCAAGTTCTTTCAAAACCTCAATACGCGATTCAACACCATCTCCGTTTTCGAATGAAGTATCGAGGCTCATCAAACCCTCAATACACTGAAGGCGCTGCTGAAACCGGTGTTCATTCTTTTTCAGTTGCTGCAATGCACTTCTCGGGTCTCGAAGGATTTCATCACTCCAATCGCCCATGACAATACCCATGCCTTCATACCGTTCAACAAGCATCATTGCTTCAATTTCGTATTGTTTCCATCGCTGGTCTAAATGGTCGACATGGTCGATAAATTGTTCGGTTTTTTCGAGTATTCCAGCGGATTGCGCACCAGAATGCACCTCGTCCTCCCAGAGTGAAGTAATCTGATTCCAACGTTCAAGCGCATTCAAATGGATGTGTATTGAAGCCTCAATTTCAGGTAGATTTGTTTCCCATTCGAGTAATTCAATCGGCCTCACACTGTCTCCATGCGGGAATTCGATGCCCTTGTCTCTCCATTGATTTAGCAAATCATTGAGGTTTGCAAGTCGTTGGTGAAGATTATCAGCAATTGCGTCTAATTGTAACCGGAAGTTTCTCAATTCAGCATGTGATGTTTGGCTGATTAATTCTCGTCTTCGCAGTTCATGGTGATCGCCTAATTCGGGGTCAAAAAGAGCAATTTGCTCTATGATAAGCAGCCTCAATTCTTCATGCAGGTCATGAAGGTCATGCAATTGAGTAATCCAATCGAGTGCTTCGATAATCGACATCCTCTCTACTCTTCCAACGTTAAATCCAGCCTCCTCCAACATCGAAGCGGCATTCTTAATGGCGGTTCTTTGTCGGTGCTCATCCTCTTCAATTGACGAAAGAGCTTGATCGATTTCATCAACATCGGCAGGAGAGGCCAGCAAAGGAGATACAATCGCCGTTGAAGGTAACGACGAGACATCCAAAGCATCAAAACGCGCAAGCAAAGAGGCGTACGCTTCTTCTTGCCCAGCATCTCGCCAGTCCACCTCTGCACCATGGAGTATGAGTTCCCAAGGCCTCCAGTCCTTCGCCCAAGCACGATATTCTCCAAGAACACGTTCGGAATTCATTGGGTCGCGCAATTCCCCTTCCCAAAGTTCGCTTTGTTTCAGAGACCGTTGGTCGACAGCATCGCCGAGGTATCCAGTTCGTTCCAACAATTCCTGTGCCAGTTCGACAGCAAAGTCAACGTATACTAGCCGTTCACCGGCTAAATTTTCATCTTCAGAAAGATAATCTTCAATGGAAACAACGACCCACCCTTCATGCTCTAAATCCAGTAAACGTTCATGGTACCAAGGGGGGTTTGAATCATCATCGACTTCATCCACGCCCTCGACCCCAATTACACAAGAACTCCGAGAGCCTTTCAATGTGAGCAAAGAAACCATCCAATACATATCGATTTAACCTCTCAAATCGACCAACCATGTGAACAATTTCACATGCATCGGAAAAAACAGCAGGGTGCCTAAAACACCCTCCAGATACTCAAATCCTCCGCAGACCATAAAGAGGCAAAGTTCGGGTGGACCTCAATGGACCCTCTAACTGCCGTATTTGGACTCGCTTGTATTGGTGTAGGTGGAGGGGCTGGATTTTGGCTAAAAAAGGCCGACGCGCAACTTCAACAGTTATCAGAAACCGCAGTTGTTCTTCAAGAAGGCCAAGCAGCACACTTCTCTCATCTTAACACGGAAGTGAACACCCTCCAACAACGTCTCTCTCACATGACAGGGCTCGTCGAGGCACTTCGTGCCACGAATCCCGAAATAGACGGGGCTTTACTTGTTCATTCTGTGATTGTTCAGTATGAAAACTCAACAGACATGGAAGGGGATGTTTCTCGTTCAGATGCTCTTGAAGCCCTGGAAACGCTCGTCTCATCGATCTCGACAGAATCTAAAATTGGTGGGGAATCGTGGTTATCGTCAGCGACGGAAAGCCTATTGAATCGTCTTCTTGATGTATTTCAAACTCGCCAAATCACAGTCGAGGCATTGGAGCTCAACCCTGTTGCAGCACACCGCCTCGGGCATGCAAGTTTGTTGCTTCGCCGCTATGATTGGGCCGAGTCATGCTTTGGCGTTGCATACCGTTCTTCTCCAGGAAACCAAAACATTCTGGAAGCATTGGAGCATATCGCTTTGTTACGCGGCGATGAAGAGGTTCGAAGACATTGGCTTGAAGCACGTATGACCGTTACACCCGACCAACCAGAACTGTTGCGGGCACACGCCCATTTATTGGCAAAACTCGGGGACGCAGAAGCAGAACGCGATGTTCGCCGATTGGAAGCATTGGGCCTAGATACCGCTGCTGACCGTTCCCTTTTGTCAGGTCTCCGAGCACGTGCAGGTTCACGTTCTGAAGCTCTTGAGGCGATAGAATTGGCCTTGGCTGATGACCCTGAACGTTCAGATGATTGGTACAGTTATGCCAACTTATTGCATGATGATGGTGAACAAGGAAAAGCCCAACAAGCAGTTGAACGTTGTCTTGAACTCGATCGACAAAACGGTGAGGCTTGGGGACTACTTGCTAAGTTATTGGCACCTATGGCAAATCGACTCGAAGAAGCCCTCAAAGCTGCAATTCATGCTGTTGCTTTGGAAGCCGGTGGCACAGAATTGGTGTTCTTGAAATCTGATTTATTATTGGCAAGTGGTAAGATTACAGAATCTGAAGAAGCTCTTGAACGGGCATTACTCGCCAGTCCCGATAATGCAGAATTACGAGCTCGAATGGCAAGCCGTAAACTCCTCGGAGGATACATTTCAGAGGCGCAAGCTCTTCTTGACCAAACGCCATTGGGAATCGACCATACCCTTCTTCATGTCATTGAAGGGCGTTTACATCTCGCTCGCGCAGATAGAGAGCGAGACGGTACAGGTCAAACAGATGCTGCTTTACTCGCTGAGGCACTCACCGCTTTCAACGATGGATTACGATTGGACCGTGAATGTGGAGTCGCATGGCTCGGACTTGCTCGTACAAAACGCCTACTCGGAGATTTACAAGGCGCTGAGGAAGACATTGGTCGTGCTCTTCGACTCCTCCCTGACCAGGACCCTTCATCATCATCCGAAGCCGCATTACTGGCTTTAGATCTTGAAGATGTATCTGCTGCAACAAAATATATTGAGGCTGCCGCAATCCATGGGGATTCAGCAACCATTAGTTATGTTCGAGGAAACATTGCTGCACGAACAGGCATCTTGGATAAAGCTTTGATGCAATTCGATGAAGCCCTCTCCGCAGACCCATCTCACATCCGCGCACGTTTGAATCGATGCAGCATTTTGATGGCTATGGGAGAGGGAAGAAAGGTAATCGACGATGCAGACATCTTGCTCGACTTGGCCCCCTCTCTCACCCTTGCTCGACTTCGACGAGCGGAGGGGTTGATGCTGCTGAGTGAATGGGAACATGCACGAGACGACCTTAAGATGGTACTCGAAGCAGCCCCACATCACTATCACGCTTTGACACAACTCGGCTCTTGTTATCTTTCACTCGAACGACCTGAGCGAGCTGAAGGGCCATTGAATGAAGCCATCCGCCTCAACCAAAATCACGCACCTGCTTGGCACCAACGAGGGCTACTCTACTTGGAACTGAAAGAAATTGATGCAGCTTTCGATGATTTCCAAGCCGCTATTCGTTGCGATGCAAATCTCCTTGATGCGCGCCTCCACATCGCAGCAACTCTTCACCAACAAGAACGGCATGAAGAAGCAGCAGCCGCTTGGCGAGCCGTACTCACCATCGACCCTGACCATAGCGTTGCCAGAGCACGCCTTGGTGATTGTGAAGTAAATCTACTGTGATTGGCAGATATTAATAACACGAATCCTAAACGCGTGGTTATGCAAGACACACCACCGCCGCAACTGACTCTCGGCGAGCCAAGCAAAGTCGCTGCTAAGTACGGCGACGGCCCAGATATTTGGGGGCAAACGCCAAACCAAGCACAATACCAAGTTCCTATTCAAGCCGGCATGGGCATGGGCCACTATCCGACTACAAACGCTACAGTCGCCCTTGTTCTTTCTGTCTTAGGCATCGTAGGTTGCTCGATATTGACCGCCATCCCAGGCCTAATTATGGCAAATACCGCCCTTAAAACGACGAACTCAATGCCAGGCCATCCCGATTCAGGCACTGCAAAAGCCGCCCAAGTCATCGCTTGGATTTCCATCGGTTTTGTGCTCTTAGGCATGCTCATCTATGGCTTCTTAATCGTACTTTTTATAGCAACCGGCGAATATTGAATCACCTGAGGGACATCACTCGGTCACCCGGGATTCGTAGCTGTTGAAACAAGGCATGAATTTCGATGGAACAACTTCCTGAACAGATACCAATGTTATTTTCTTGAAGCGAGATTGTTTCATTCGAACCCCAAACACCATCACCGTTATCCACGATTGAACAGGGTGAAACCTGTACCATCGAATCATCAGTGAGGGCGGGGATTGTAGCGTTTTGCAACGGTGCAGCGAGCACCGTAACATGCCGATATTCTCCTTCTGAATTGTAATAACTTAAGAATTGAATTTTGAACAACAGGCCACGATCTTCAACGACGTAGACTTCCGAGTCTGGGATTATTTGATGGCCAATTAAATCATATTCATACCATTCAAGGCGTTGCTCTGATGATTCATTTAACACATACGTATCTCGGTATATCGCACCATTAAAATCATCTTCAATAGCGATTGCAGTGACATTTTTACCAAGGAAAAATTCCGTGCGCGTAAATGATATGCTCACCGGCTCATCACCAGCAGGACCCATAGAGAAAAGGTCGAGGTATTGCGACTCTTCACTGTTGACATCAACATTCACAGTAAATGTTTTTCCGTCCGCATTTAATTTTGATTGAATCGATCCATTTGAGCGTTCAATAGAACTCATTCCGCCAATCATGCATGAAAGTTCTTTTCCATCGACTTCCAAACTCAAGTCGACAGCATTCCAAGAAAGGTTTTCTCCACCATTCTCAAAGGACATATTAACAAGAATATCTTGAGTCCCATCCGTTGACTCACCTTTCTCAATTTGAAGAACATTGTTCGTTCCAAGGTGCTGTTCAATGTTGATAATGTTGGCATAAAATCCCATTGATATAACAAAAACGACAAAAAGCGAGAGGAGCTTAATCCTCCAATCAGCACGTGCCATGCCTCTGCGATATTGGGGAACTACATGAATGCAAGGAATTACCATTCAAAGTGAATACTAAGGGAGAGTTGATACGCGTCTGGGTGGTGTCGGTTCTATGGGCGCTCGCAGACATCTGATTCCAGTGGCTGCACTGCTCTTTTTTCTTCTTATCGCTCGTGAAATCTATCCCTATGTTGAGCCTTGGAATAGCGAGGTCGTTGATGGACACACTCTTGAGAAAGTCGCTACTGGTTTTGGTGGACCAACATGCCTTGAATGGGCTGATGAATACCAACTTTTAGTTTGTGATAGGGACGGAGGACGCATTCTTTCACTGAATGCTTCGAATGAATTTACTTCTACAACCTTGCTTTCAGGCCTTTCCAACCCACACGGCCTTCATATCTCGCAGCATCACCTCTTCATTTCAGAAGAAGGCAAACTTACTCGATATGATTGGGTAAATTTCACCTTGAGCAATCCTACTATCCTTGTCGACGGGGTTCCGAGTGGGAACCATCAAACCAACGCGATCAATGCTTTCCCGAATGGGACTTTGATTTGGCACAGCGGTTCAACATGCAATGTTTGTGATGAAAACGATGAGCGAAACGGAGCCCTACTTTGGGTGAACCCCGATACTGGTGATCACGGTATTCTTGCCTCAGGGGTACGAAATTCTTTCGATGGAGTCTGGGTTTCTGGAATGGGGTATTTGTTTTCGGATAACGGACGTGACTGGGATGGCGACCACCCCGATGAAGAAATCAATCTGCTGGTAGCAGGAGCTTCCTACGGATGGCCAAATGATGACCCTGACCATCCAATCCCAGCCGGTACACTTGGCCCAGTTGCCCGATGGACGCCGCATTCTTCGTTGAATGGGATCGACGTTCGCCCAAACCATTCCCTCCTCCCCGGCCTCAATTCAAGTGAAGGTGAAGGATTTACTGTATACGCAACAGTCTATGGTTCGTGGAATACCCTTTTGCCAAAAGGCCACGAAATAGTCCGTATTGACTTCACCCCAAGCATGACAAACAGTTCAACACCGGACGAACAATGGGACAGTAAGGTAACACGCTTTGCAACAGATCTAGGAACGCCATTACCACTTCGGTTTGGACCGGATGGGAATCTGTACTATGCTACCTTCGGTAATGACGGGACCTTATACCGCATCACAGCGAATTGAGCCACTCGCTTAATCTGCGCACACCTTCATGAATATTTTCTGTTGAAGTGGCATAGGATATCCGAACAAAACCCTCTCCTCCATCCATCAATGACCCAGGAATCAATTGTACACTTGCTTCTTCAAGGGCCCGAGTGGCAAACTCTATGTCACTCATACCAGTTCCAGTTATGTCACAAAAGGCATAGAATGCCCCCTCCGGTTCAGGTACTACAATCCCTGGTAATTGTTTCAAAAGCTCATGAATAATAGCCCTTCGTTCCTTGAATGATGCCGCCATCATTGCGGTTTCTTCGTGGAGGCCTAAGGCGACTGTTGCTGCAGGCATGATGAAGGTTGGAACATGAGTTGCAGAACTGACGTTGATTTTCTTAACACCGTCCATCACTTGCTTTGGGCCAGTAATCCAGCCTAACCTCCAGCCAGTCATCGCCCAGCCTTTCGACCAACCACCGATGGTAATTGTTCGTTCAGCTCCTCCTTCAAGAGAACACGGCGAAGTGTAGGGGTACTCTGTCCATGCCAAGGAGGCGTAAATCATGTCATCGAGAATCCACAAGTCGTGTTTGATGGCAAAATCAACGAGTTGACGGATTTCTTCAGGCGTGTAAACGGCCCCAGTAGGGTTGTTTGGAGAGTTGAGAAGGATTGCTTTTGTTTTCGTCGTCACTGCAGCTTCAAGGGCATTGAAATTTGGATGATAATTCTCTCGCAATACCGGGACATGAATTGGCTTACAATTGAGGAGTTTGATCATGCCGTCATACGAAGGCCATGCAGGGGAGAGCAACAATACCTCATCCCCCGCCTCGAGTGTTGCTATCATGGAATAGAGCAGTGCCTGTTTACAACCAGGGGTCACGACAACATCTTCAGGGTTCACTGGGATATCGTAGCCTGAAAGATGGTGAGCGACCGCATTACATAATTCGACCGAACCTTGAGTTCGAGTGTACATCGTCTCTCCACGGTCGAGGGCTGCTTTGGCCTCATCAACTACTGGTTGAGGGGTGGCGAAATCAGGTTGCCCGACACTAAAGCGAATTACCTCCGGCCCCGGAGGTGCCAAAAATGCAGCAAAACCCGTACCAACGTTTTTCAAAGAACGGTTAATTTCCGGCATAGCCACTTCTCCCAACTCGACGACGTCTATGTGATAAGTCAAACCAATCAGTCTTTCGATATCAAGACTGCGCGTCAAAACAAAGTTGATGCACTGTTTTTAGAAAAGAGCACAGACTGGGATTTGAACCCAGGTGAGAGGATTTGCAATCCCCGACGTAGCCGCTCCGACACCCGTGCAGTATTCCATCGCATCGACTGGTTCTATTTCAACGCGACCGAACGCTACAAACTACCCTCTGTAGAGATTCTCATTAGAGAACATAATCTCGTTTCAGAACACTTGTCCTGCAAAGTTCTTATCTCAAAGGTTCTCAACGACCTTACATGGAAGGGGGCAGCGATGAAGTGGAAACGAATCCTTTCGAGACAACAGCATCTTCTGAACCAACATCTGTTTTTGAATCAACATCTGTTTTTGAATCAACATCTGTTTTTGAAACAAATACTGCTGCAGCACCCCCGACAATCACTCTCTCTGGTTCGGTGAGTGAATTCCAAACAGTGAATTTCGACACCATCCCAGTGCCCGAAAAAGGTAAAATGCAATGGAAACAGTTCTTTTTCGGCCTTTTTATTCCTTACATAGTTGCTTTTTTGTTTATCGCTATCGGGGTTTTCGCCGAAGAAATTGGAGACCCTTCTCTCTATTCTGAGAAAACATTAACGGTCGACGAAAATGGATATTTCATTCACAATTTCCAGCAATCCCGAGACATTGAATTAGAATGGTGCTACGAAGAGATGTACCCTCGTCTCATCGATATCCGGTGTGATTTCGACTATGCTAACTCTTCTGGAAATACGATTGTCCTTGAGCGAATTGAAGATCCAGGACAGTCTTCTACTCACACCGTAATTGGCGAATATACTTCTTCGAACTCGACCTTATGGTTTCAACCAACAGACTCTTCGATAGAAAGCATCACACTTTCTATGGATTTCTATGACCCGTCAAAGGATTCTGACTTCGTATTTGAGGTTCTTTCTATTGGAGCATGCTTTTCACCGTTCATTTATATCGGGGCTGTGATTTTTGCATTTGTTAAACAAAAGCATTCCTTTGCCTATGGTCTTCTTTCCGCTTTAGGTTTGTGGATTGCTATGATCGCCTTCTTTATCGCCTCACTCCTGATGTGGGGCTTCTAATGAAGAAATCGAACTCTTCCTTCGGACTGAAATATATTCAATCTACAAGGGCTATATTTCTTAAAACCTCTCGGTGAAGCAGATACAGTGACGCCCATGCACCATGTGTTGATACCCCCCGCACCCCCCTCAACGCCGTACTATGATTGTAGATACGCAGTACTTCGAGAACCCATCGGATTCCCGAGGGGAGCAGAGGTACTCGAAGATGATGAAGAGGCCATACATGCGTGGGTTGAGCACGAAGAGACCATCGTGGCAGTCGGCCGAGCACACCTCATCGATGGAAAAAGCGATGGCTCGGCGACAGACCATGCAGGCCCAGATGCAACAAAGTGCCCAGGATTTGGCCCATTATCGGACCCAGCAAACCGACCCGCCATTCAAATTCGACAGATGGGTACGCGTCAAGAAGCACGACGCAATGGGTATGCTGCAACTGTTTTACGCGCACTTGAAAAAACCTCAAAGCAACACTTCGAGGCTAAAGTTGGTCTTCTACAAGCGAGAGAAATCGCAATCCCCTTCTACCTATCCCAAGGATGGGTGCTCATTGACGAGCCCTACTCGATTGCTGGAATCGGGCCACACCGTTCGATGATGAAGCAATTATAAACATGAATTGTTCATATAAGGTCGGAAATTTTATTTTTCGATGCGGCACGAACACCGAGAGCATCGTTTCTATAAATGAAAAAATGAATGCTGCGACGGTTTTCAAACCACTCTTTCCGAAAAAAAGTCCAAACCACTCTAATATTGAGGAGATATAATGAAATCCAAGCAAATCAACAAGAAAGAACCTTATTATGTAACTGCGGACAACGTATTTGTAATGCCGCCTGAGCAGACCCTGCAAAAAGCACGGAATGAAAAATACTTGAAAGCCCTCCAAACTCTTGCAGAAAGAGACCCCGAAGGATTTTCAAACGTGGCTCCGGAGCTCATCAAAAGGAGTGTTTGGAATTGGAGAGGTGCAGACCCCTTCTTTGCTGAAAGGCTTTCAAATTGGATCGAGACCGCTCATAAATGGAGCGAATTCAAAGAAATCCTTCCAAAAGACGCCCACCTTCCCCGCCGAAAAGCGATTGAAGCGATTTCATATGAAAACTTACCAACGCAATACAGCGGTTTTTTACAGCATTTAACGCAGCGGTTTGAAGGCGATTACACGCGTTGGGATGCTTCAAAGCGGGATCAATTCACTATTCTTGGTATGCTTGCACTTGAAGGAAATGAAGGCGTCCGGCAAGGGAGATTGATTCACCACCTCGGCCTCGATAGCACGGGCAGTGTCGGATTGCCAGGCTCAAACGCTATACGCGCAGCAAAAATCGCGTTGAGCCGTTCGGCTAAACCCCTGCACCTTTGGGCCCCAGCATCGGGAAATGGTAGTGAAAGGCTTCATGCCTTTTCAGACTCAAATTTAGCAGATATCGTGGCGAGGTTTGTATTGAATCAACAAGCTGCGATTTTACTCCCCCCAGCATATACGCTTGAAGGGTAAACGAAACACTGCATCGCGCCTTTCATATAGGGTCGGTGTGTTCCAATGTGTAGAGGGAACGTTGGGTTCCCTAGAACTAACCCGTGAAATACGATGCATTTGGAGGAACAATACAAGGAACAGAACAAGGGGCGAAAAAACAGGACTGCGAGCCAGTCCGTGGCTTCAGCAACCGCTAAAGTTGCCAGTCAAACATCCCTTGTAATCTCCTTGAACACAGCTCACAACCAGTGCGCAGCATCGTTAACATCCCAAAACACCTCTCCCACCACGTGGGCTGGGTGTTTGGAAAGAGAGAACAGCGGGTTCTCTGTGTAACAACAACCAAAAATATAGGAAGTGAAAAAACATGAATGATAAAAAAATAATGAGCGTGCTAATTGCAATGTTCCTCGCTCTCTCTGCAGTTTCTGCAGTGAGCGGTGACGGATCTGACCCACTCGACCCATCTGATGGTGGCGCCGATTGGGACGGTGACGGTCTCACCAACTCCGAGGAGCAAAACGAAGGCACCAATATGAACAATGCAGACAGCGATGGCGACGGTCTCCCAGATGGCTGGGAAGTCTCGAACGGCCTTAACCCAACTAATGGTGGCGACGGTAATGCAGACCCTGACGGCGATGGTTTAACCAACGCCCAAGAGTATGCAGCGGGTACTAACCCGAACAACTCCGACACCGATGGTGATGGTAAGGCTGACAACGTTGACTCGTTCCCGAACGATCCGAACGACGGTGAATATTCCGACTCCGATGGTGACGGTATTCCTGATGCTTACGACCCTGACTTTACCGAGACAGGCGCAGGCGGAGGCAATGGCGACACTGAAGGCGGTGGCGAATCTGAAGCCGGAACCCCAACCCCAGAAGGACAAGGTCAAGGACAAGGTCAAGGACAAGGTCAAGGACAAGGTCAAGGACAAGGTCAAGGTCAAGGTCAAGGCCAAGGTCAAGGTCAAGGTCAAGGTCAAGGTCAAGGTCAAGGACAAGGTCAAGGACAAGGACAAGGTCAAGGACAAGGACAAGGTCAAGGACAAGGTCAAGGTCAAGGTCAAGGACAAGGTCAAGGACAAGGTCAAGG
>Ga0115000_10004018_pt1 | contig 12137 bp, 13 predicted proteins | sample ArcticOcean_MG_C_6_FD_89690 | JGI IMG/M metagenome (GOLD analysis project Ga0115000, IMG submission 89690) | Marine microbial communities from western Arctic Ocean - ArcticOcean_MG_CB8_128 | ecosystem: Environmental > Aquatic > Marine > Oceanic | place: Arctic Ocean: Canada Basin | collected... | reverse complement strand
CATACTTCTGCCAATCTATGTTTAGATATGATAACTCCTGCGGGATGTTTTCCTTGTGATTTGTTTGTTCCCTCGATTTTGATTGCCTGCTCGAACAGATGTGCCAGAGGACCAACTAAAACACCGTCATCATCCATGATGCACCAGTTCTTTAAATCGTCAGGCTCATTTTCTAGAGTCCATTTGATAATAGACTTATCTTCCATTAGTTCAAGTTGGTCAGAAATTCTTGCCTCGTCGGGAATACTATCAGTTATAGTGTTCATTTCGGAAAATGGCACAGCGTCATTGATTCTAAGTACCTCTTTTAACGCGGCACGTCCTTGTAGCCTACCAAATGTAATCATTTGTGCGACATTTTCATGGCCGTACTTTTCCTTAATGTAATCTATTACTTCATCCCTATGTTCTGACGGAATATCCATGTCGATATCAGGTAGTGACACATAGTCGTCAGTATTTCTACCTTCATTATAAAATCTCTCAAAAATTAAGTCATATTCAATAGGGTCTACTCCTGTTATATCTAAGAGATAAGACACTAGACAGCCAGCGGCTGATCCTCTTCCGGGCCCAGCGAGCCAGCCTTGTTCTTTAACGTGGCTGATAATATCCTGAACAATCAAAAAGTAACCAGATAACCCAGCTTTAAATATAACCTGTAATTCACGTCTGATTCTATCTGCATATTTCTTTTTATCTTCTTCTGATTCTACTTTATTTGCGGGTATTAGCTTGGCACGCCACCCTTCTCTACAGAGGCTAGTAACATATTCATCTTCATCTATTCCTTGGGGACACTTAAAGGCTGGGAGCATGGGCTTTTCTGCCACCTCATACTCTTCGCATAAGTCCGCAATCTTGTTGACTATCTCTGAGTTATCTTTATCTTGTGGCTCTGGTAGATAGAAGCTATCTTTTTCAAAATACTCTTGATTGTCAACTTCTTTATTTCCCTTGAGCATAGCATATACCTTTTTCAAGGTCGTCTTCATTCCGGCACATAGCATAATACGATGACAGTCTGCCTCATCTTGTGAAACGTATAAAACCTTATCTGCCTCATAATCGTATTGAAAATGGTTTGATTTAAAAAGCTTCGCAAAACCATTAGCGTCCGGAGTGACACAAATTAGATTCCCCTTTTGAGCAACATCTTTTAGTATGTCTAGGCTTTGATTTGAAACATATCTAATCAAGTCAATCCAGCCAGCTTTATTTTTAGCATAGAGTATGTAGCCGTCAAAATCACATCCGATAATTGGCTTTACACCGTTTGCTCTACATTGCTGGTGAAAATCAACAGTGCCAGACAATGTTCCGAGATCCGCTATTCCACAAGAGGTGTAACCATATTCTGTACATTTTTTGGCCAGTAGGTTATTTCTACAAAAAGCTTTCTGCAAGCTATAATGTGTTTTACAATTTAATGGTATCCAATTTAACTTCATCTTTTTTTCCTAATAACGTTTTGTTGCCCTGTTTTATCTTGAGTCTTGTAATAACTAGAATGCGGCTCAGGCCAAACATCGTATGTTAGATCGGGATCAAGGGTAGCCGGAAGACTTCCTATTCTCCATGCAACACTGTCTTTCCAATACACTTCCAATGCCATACTGCTTCTAAAAAACTTTTCAATAGGAGGAAGCTCTTCGGGCATAATCCTCTCTTGGATAAGCTGCACCTTGGGAATGAAAGTCATTTCGTTTGCAACATCGTCAAAGCCTACCCACCAAATGTGGTCATATTTGTTTCCGTAAGTCAGGTTATCGAATAGCGGAAGGGGAACCTCTATATATCCACATTTTGAAATTCTTGACAGTTCGTTTAAAAACACATCAAGACTTCGGACATGCTCTGTGATATGACTAGCAATCACAAAATCAAACTCTTTATCTTTGAAAGGGGTCTTAGAGGCGTCACACTTAACAAACCTCTTTTGCGGATACAGCTCCGAGTGGTCTACAAGATCAGAAAGGGTTTGTGCCTCTTCCCAAGCAAATCTTCCGCAACCTAAATCTAATACATTCCACTGGGGATTTTCTTTTAGTAGATTGCGGATATATTCTTTATGGGTTCTTTTTATCATATTCTTTTTAAATCTTTTATAGCAATGTTATAACAATCTGCCTTTACTTTAAAACGATTATCACCATCAAGACTACCCTTTTTCAAAAACCTAGCATCTTTGAAGTACTTATCTTTGTCGTAATACCCAAGTACCCAAGCTTTTCCCCATCGCTTATTTTTATATTCAACCCTGACAAAAACATATCGATCACATTTTTGCTTAGTGTTATAAGCGGCTACGGAGCAGTCATAATAACCTCTAGGAGGACTAGTGCAACGCTTGGTTTTAACGTCCCAAGTTATAGGTTTTTGTTTTTTACTGATGATGTCGTAATCGTATGTGTTATTTATTATACCACATATAATCTGATTTGCAACCTCTTCTCCTAAAAAACCTGCAATATTTCCATCACCCTCTGTAATCGAATTATTTAACTCGCCCATTGTCCTAGCTTTACGCCAAGCTCTCTTTTTCATATCCTCTGTAATTTCAACTTCAATCATCCCGGTGCCTCGTAGTAGCCGACATTGAATCCCTCTTTAGTGCACATGGCTACGGTTTCATCATGTCCAAAGGCTTTTAAATGTTCCTCTACGTGCTCACACATAGACGTGTTTGTTCCGGGCCAGTTGTTCTTGTAGAAGTGACAGAGTTTCGTACACTTAAAATGAGTTCTGTTCCTAGAGCATAACTGAGGAAAGTCATTCCTTTGTATTTGCTTGACTCTCTTTTTTAACATCTCTAGAAATTTTTCTCGATCCAGCTCATCGAAGCACATACTGAATGGGCCGCCATCCCTAGTGTAGAAAATAGTCATGATTGACTGATCGTAATTAGGATACAGCTTAGATATAGCATAGTTATATAACAGCAACTGCGGATCTTCTAGTAGTTTTTCGTAGGTTTTTTCTTCTCCTGTTGCCCAGTTCAGTCTTCTTCCCGTCTTCCAGTCTATAACTTCTATAATCTTTTCATCAACCTCAGTAACGAGATCTATTGTTCCCTTGATGGCTAGTTGTCCTTCGACTTCTTTTCCATCGGGCATCTTGTATTTAAACTTCGCCCACGGTTCATCTATAGTAATGTCAAATTGAGGCTCCGTGTCTACTACATTCCTCTTACGAGGATCAAATTGTCCGTCATTATAGTCTAGTCCGTCTTCTGTTGACTTCCTACAGAACTTAATATCTGCACCAGTATATTTATGTGTGCAGCTTTCTGTATAATGTGCGTAACTTCTATCTAATACTTTGTTTACGAACGTTTTTGTAAACAGGCTCTTAGGTGTAAAGTTAACCTTGCCTATCGCATCATCATTTATGTATAGGCTTTTTTTATCAGGATTGTCTTGTAGCTTCTTTTTACAAGACGCTAAACACTCCATAACCTTATGGACGACAGTACCTAGTTGAGCCTTTTTACCAGATCCCGATCTGTGTCCTAGGGCGTAGGTTATAAAATACTGCATTTGGCAGTAGTCGTAGTTATTGTATGAGGAACTTCTAATGTATGTTACTATCATTTAGTGGCCACCTTTCTTATGGTATGTAAGCCTACTTTATCGTCTTCCGTCTTCTCTTCCTTAGGGAAGGGCATTTCCTCTGAATCTAGAGGGCTTCCTAACCATCCCCATGAATCCAATAGCTTAAAAATTTCCACATTGGTATCAGAAATATCTTTTTCTACGTTATCGATAACAGTATCCAAGGAGTCCCAGTTTTTCTTAATGCTTTGCTCACTCTCATGAGAGTCTGAATCAGTATGTCTAGTAAGACCTATCACCTTTCCTCCTTCTGCCTGTATGGCTTCTATCTCGTTTCCAAATCTACAGTCGTCTATAATGGCCAACAACGGCTCTTCTCTCTTTATGTCGGCAATACACACTTCAACCCAAATGGGCTCGTATATTTTTCGCATAATATCTGTACCAAAGAACTGTAAAAATGCTCTAGAGGACATTGGTCCTTTTTTGTGATACATCAAGTGACCTTCGGAAATTAATTTTTTTACATCTCTAGAGGACGCTAATTTCCTGTCTGTGATAATTCCGGGCATATTTTCCCATCGTAAATGAGGGATTATCTGTGTTTTTTCTGCTTCTGTTCCGTATACTTGATTGTATTTGAGTCCAAAGAAACTCATTGCTATTGACTTCAATGATCCGGCAAAAGAGTACTTTTTCACAAAGGGCCACATACTGTACATTGCCCACTCAGCAAAGTCCATATCCATACGGTTGATATCAATTGTGGCATCTGCTTTTTCTGTCACCCCTTCTTCGTCGATAACATCAGTCTGGACCACTAACTGCCCTTGCTTTGTTAGTCCAAAATCATCAACAATACCATAACACTTCATTTGATATCCATGTAAAAAATTGCAACATGTACTTTTGCCAGATTGTTTGGTTCCGGCAAATGCTATTATCTTAGTCATAAAGTATTCCCTTTATTTGATGATTGAGTTCTTGATTAATTTGATCTACGGTCATGTCCCCGACATCCTTGTGGGATATCTCGGGTCTTAGGTAGTTAAAGCGTCTACCACATTTTTTAACAATTTGCTGGAAGGCCTTATTGCCAGCGTCGTCTTCGTCTGTAAGTATAACTATATTGAGTGCCCCGCTAGCTTCAAGCAGAATTAACTGATCTTCATTTATACTAGATCCAAAAATACCCACGGTGTTAATAAATCCGGCCTCGTGCATCCTCCAGACATCACCTTGTCCTTCGACTAGTATAGCAGTTTGAGTTTTCAATATTTCGTCTTTAGCAATGTTCAGCCCGTACAGTACGGACTTTTTGAATCCCTTACTGTGGAGCCATTTTGGTTTGAATTGTTCGTTAGCGGATCTCCCCACACATCCTACATAGTTATAGCCTTCATCGTACACGGGGACAACCACTCTTCCTGACATTGGCTGATTTTTTGCCAAACATTCCCCAACATCAAACAGATCTAGGGTTTCTGACGTATAACCTCTTCCAATATAATATTCTGAGGGTATATTGATTTTGGCTCTTATCTCTTCTCTACTAATAAACGGTTCGTTTCTCTCTACTTTTTTATTGAATATGTCGAGTATCTTGAAACTATTACGATGACTATTAGAGCTTGGTTCATTGAGATCATCAATGCCCTTATCTAAAAAGTTCAAACAAAAGGACGCTGTTTCATTCATTGAAATACTTCTGTTTCTATTATGGGATAGACATCCTCTCACGAACCCAAACATATTGTTTGTAAATTCCTCTTCGCAGTGGTGTGTCCAGCATGACCAATTGCCTGTGTGTGTCATACCATCGGTGAATATACAGCACGCCTCTGGATTATCTCCACCATGCACAGGACACGGAAAAGCTAACCGATTGGGGTACTCCACATACTCTATATCAAAGTTTTCTAAAACAGCCGGTAACATATTGACAAGCTCATCACACAGTGATGATATCTTCTGTTGACTCAATCTCGTCTGTTTCAAATCCTTCTTCTCTACTTCTTGTATTTTCATGAATTTCGTTTCTAGTCAAACCTTCTTCTATTCTACCAAATTTTCCATGCATTGTCATACTGACATAGTCACCGTCGTCTAAACCTTCTCCATGCCTAGCTACAACGGGAACTAATTTTCTATTACCATTATCAACACTATCCGCCGCTATTTCTTCGTTGGACTTCATCTTGAATATAGAAAAGCTAGTGCATAGCCAAATAAGCCTATCAGACCCAGAGACCACGTCTGTGGACTCTTTTGTGATACCGTCCCTATTCAACTGAACAAAGGAGAGGCACGGAGCATCATATTTCACCATAAAGTTATGTAGCTTAGTTATCTGAAAACCTAAGACTTGGTATTCTTGCATAGAGGAGCTAATTCCCTCGGAACCCATGAGCTTTAAGTAGTCATACACTATGAGACAATCTTTAGTTTTACCGTCTTCATCAAAACCAACATGCTGATATATCCATTTTCTCATTTGACTTAAAATGTTTTCAAAAGTCTCTCCAGCAATACTAATATAATGATACGGTATACTTTTTAGTTTTTCTGCTGCCGCGAATACTTTTTCTTTCTCTATCTCGTTTTCTGAAAACCGTCCAGTGGAAATTTTATTAATCTCAACGCCGGATAGATTAGCCAGAATTCGATTATAATGATCTTCCTTAGACATTTCTGTATCTAGCATAAGTACTGGGATATCTAAGTTTCCCGCAACATGCATAGCTACTGCGTCCCCGAACATAGACTTACCGACCTTGGGTCTTGCGGCCACCAAGTCCACACACTTCCGACGAAGGCCACCCCCTATTGCTACATCAAACCTGCTAAACCCGCTGGGTATTCCTGAAAAGTCAGAAACGTTTTCTGTTAAGTGCTCGACATAATCATTAACACCGTCGCCCAGCACTTCTGTCTTTTTACTAGAGGACTGATATATGTCTCCAGTAGCTTCTAAGAGAGGCTCTTCTATCTTAGCGACCAGATCCATCACATCTTCTTCACCGGTCACTGAGTCGAGTTCTCTTTCGCATGCTCTTAACGTTTGCTTGAGATCTCTAGCTAATTTAAGCTTTGCTATTTTAGCGGCATAAGAACCAATGTTTTCCTTATGTACTGGAAAATTAAACAAGGAGCGAATAAAACTAATCTCTTCCCTGCTGTTTATTTGTTCATGGACTCCCAATTGAGTTGCAGCGGATAGAATTGAGGACAGCTCTACCTGAGTGTTTTCAGAGATCGAAGTGTATATACAATCGAATATCAGTTGGTTCATGGGGTCCGTGAAGCTCCTAGAATCGATGAAGTCGATATCTAAGTACGCATCTAGACCATGCTGACATAGTGCTGCTAATACAGCTCTTTCTGCTGCCAAGTCTTCCAGTTTGTTTGTTATTTTTTTAGGCATGAGTCGCAAATATAAAAATCTCTGGCAAATTGTGGATGTATTTCGTAAGACTTATTACATCTCGTGCAAGTCTGATCAACCCTTTTAAAGGCAGGTCTTTTTCTCTCAGAGTGTGATACGTCGGGCGTCGTGTTCTTTTTATCTTGATGTTCGGTACCGCTGTCTGTAAAGCTATTGTGCCTAGGCATCTCGTTGACTGGAACTCCGGCCACTCGGCCTTTCTCGTCACCGCTCTTGATGTTAGTCGTGAACGTTTCTTCTGGCTTCCTAGCTTCTCGTTTTGGCTCTACCTTTTTTGGTTTTGCTTCTGCCGTTAACGCTTTAATGAGTTCGTTTTTTTGGTCGTCCGAAAGAGAGCCTAGAATATCTTGTAGGTCTTCTGACATTGTTTGTTACCTCCTTTTAGATAGGTTATTAAGTATTTGTGCCATGCTTTGTATTCTATCGGCTTTTCCGCTTAGAATCTTTACCCTAGCCTCTGCATGATTTTTAACTTTCAATATTTCCGAAGCTAGCGGGTTTTCTTTTATAGCCGAGTAGTATTTCTCCTGCCATTTAGTATACTGTGTTCCATAGTTTTGCATCACTGTAGATATTATATACCAAATACTGGAATCTGCCCAATCTAAAACTGCATTTTCTTTTGTTCGTATTGTTTCCACGTATTCTGAATAGGCGTATAGTTCATACGCGTAAAAAGCACACTCATCTCTTGTCAGCATATGGAGTGTCCCTTTATCAAAACATAAGGCTCTTGGAGCTTCTTTTTTTAGTCCAACATCATGAAGATATTTGGATTTTGTCCACGAGTCAATAGCCTCTAGGAATTCAGCTAATTTTTCTTCGCCAGTCATCTATGTCCTCGTCGTAGTTTAATTCTGCTATTTCTATGTCGTTTATTCTGCACCACTCTTTTTTATCTCTGTCTCTAGCCTGAGCCTTAAAGAACGCTAGTTTATCTTTAAAGAAAAACTTATTAAACTTAAAATGCTGCTCACCATGAACTTCTACAATCAAGTTTCTGTTTGGTATAAAAAAGTCCGCCCTCAATGTCCCTCTGCGAATACCGTTGTTCGTACCCGTGAGAGATACTTCTTCTAGTATTCTATCATACGGAAAGCAAATGTCAAGTAGTTTTTTTGCTTTTTTATGTAAATTTGACGTTTTAGAACTTGGTGATGATTTTCTCGACGGGTCCCATTTATGTTCTCTCCCGTCTAACCCTATTACTTTCATATTTTAATCTCTCAAGAAGTGTATCAAAGTTTGACTTTAGTAACAGAGAGTGGTCATACTCTATATAATCACCATGTTCTTCAGAAAATTCACACATCTTTTGTTTAATATTTGATAATTCATACCTATCTACTATAATCATAGGCCAGATCTTTGAAAAAACCCTGTTACAAAATGTGTTCTGGACTACAGGAACCGTGTTTGTTAAGACACATTCCCATAACCTGTGTGTGTCTATGCCATTACCAGTAGGAACTATCGCAAACTTATATGAAGACAGGACTGTTGCAAATTCATCCAACGAAAGACCCGTGTCTGACAATATGTCTATTTTCACATGGCTGTCTATCTTCTCGAATCTCTTAGGAAAGAGGTAGTCGATATAGTCTTGCTTTGAAATCCACGTCGCTAAAGCCACCCTATAACGGGAAGTCATACTGAAGTTAGCATAACAAAGGTGGTCTTTTTTTATCTCCCTTAACTCTTCTATATTTTTACTTACGTGTTTTTGCCAGTCTGAAGTATCTATACTGATAGGTATTGGGTATATTTTTTCATGCACGTCTTCTTCAAGATGAGGATAGAACCAATTATCAAAACGATCCAGTATAGAATCTAATTCTGGTATAGTCATGCGAAAATTCTTACTAGCATTTTGACCAATGTACCCAGAGCCATCTCTATAGATACCCCAGTCGCCAGATATGGTGACGATATTTGTACCACCTACATCTCCATACATTCTTGATACGGCGTCCATCATTTTAGGATTAGGTCCGGTAGCTTTTTCCATAGCGGACTTAGAGGCGTGCTCTGTAAAAAATACAACTCTATCCTTTTTGGAATTACGTGAATACATGTCCGTTAGACAGGCATATAGATCACAAAAGAAAACACCAAGGTCTTTAGTACTTTCCTCTATGTCTCTAGGGAAGGTTGTGTAGAGATCAGTGTAGTTAATGCGAGCCCCCTTTTGACCTGTTTGCAGAAACGGAGAGAGGTCTAATGTTAGTGTAGTTCATGACCTTTAAGACGTGCTTATCGTTAGTTAGGTCGAATTTTACATATGGCACTATGTGATCAAGCTCCCATAAGGACCCACGATTATCCCAGCTCCACCCTGTTTCAAATTGACCCTCTATCCATTTACGAAGATCTGGAGCAGAACATCCTATCATCTTTCTAGTCTTATTGGTTTGTGATTTTCTTCTATTGGCGTTATTGCAATCACTACCTATGATCTTTACTCTGTGTATCAGCCAGACATAATCAATGTGATTTTTCCATGTTAGTCCTTTACCGAGACTGCCATCTAGCAAGACCCGTGCTGTTGGCTTGTTTCCCAATTTTAAAAAAGACTCTCTCGCTAAGTCTGTTCTATTTAGCTCTCTGGTAGTTAAGAGATACATAGATAGACAGGTATGGAGACGGTTTCTAAGTTGTGCCTGTATGTTTCTATTTCTTTCCTCTACTCTGCCATTATTATAGCACCCCTTGCACTTATTGCCACCGCTAATACCAGACTGCCTAGCGAAAGATCTATCATATATTTTATTACATCTAACACAATAAAACTCAGACTCGTCAACCCCATGTAGATAACTTTTACGATGAAACATACCTGTAAAGTACTTACGGCCATCACTATCGCAATGAACTCTTTTTGGAGCCAGCTTTAAAAGGATTTCTCTCCCGCAGTCGGTAGTTACTCTTACGGCCAAGGGAGCTCCTTTACGAACCTGCACCCACCTCCTGCCGAAACTCCCCTTCCATAGATAATGGGTCATTCTTTTCCCCATCCGTGCATCAATAGCCTTAGCGAATTACCTCCGAGGAAACCCCTTATTTCATCGTCGGTATATCTTTCTAGTGCGGATAAATATCTTGTAAGCCTTGGCAATTCTGAGATGTCTACCATTTCATCAGGAGGGTCTGTAAATCCATCATAGTCCGTGCCCAATCCGATGGTATTAGCTCCGGCAACATCCCTTACGTGGCTGATTGTTTGCTCGATATACCTTAGTCCGAGAGGAGTGTCTATAGGGCTTAACCAGTAGTTCATGAATATGACACCAACCACACCGCCAGAATCTGCAATCCATTTAAGCTCCCAGTCCTCTAGGTTGTACGGGTCACGATTGACCTCAAAACATCCCGTATGACTAGACAAAACACAGTTCTTTTTGTCTCCCACTATCTCGTAAATTTCTCTTCTGGCCTGTGGAGTACAGTGTGCAATATCTATCAGTACTCCTAAGTCCATCATCCTTCGCACAACCTTAGCACCTATTGCAGTAAGCCCCTTATTCATATCCCATCCGGCTAGTAGTTTTTTCCAATTGCTTCTTTTAATTCCGTAAGTAGGATAAGGAAACACAGGGTGAACTAATTGGTTTGGATAAAAATGAGCAAGCGTTAGGTAAGCAATCCCTCTAGCGGCAAGAGTCTCTAGGTTCTGTAATATCTCTTCCTCTATCTCTATCGGGCCGCTGAGACAGTCTTCTATCCTTTTACCGCATGCTTCCCCATGAAGACTGTGTGCACCCTCTACGGAGTGTATCATAGCTATATCTTCAGCAGCCAGTACATCAATTAATTCATTTCTGTTTTTAGCAAACTTGATTAATTTCCCCGGCTTATATTTATCATTATACTCTGTGGCTTCTTTTTCGATAGAATCCATCATAGATATAGTGGCGTCAAAATACGTGGGGTCGAACACCCTTTTCTTTACACTAGGAGACAATGCAAGTAATAATTTAGCCAGTGGCTGATCATCAAGCCATTCCACTTCTGGCACATAGCAGGTAGAAAGAACAACATCTACACCACCCTTTTCAATAAGAGGGAAGTTGCTTCTCTGGCTAAGTGGCCAAAAGCCCCGTTTAAAAAGCCCTGCCAAAAATTTAGTTTTACTTCCCGACATATCTCTGTCGAGTAGGAAGTTTTTTAGCACCGCATGGTTATGTAGATCAACGACTATAGACTCTTCATGTAATTTTTTCCAACCCATCGTAACACTCCTAAAAGAAACCTTTTACTTTATCTAATATTCCACCTAATCCAGCACCACCACTCGATATCACAAAATAAGCGACTAAGGCAATTCCTATTAACAGTACCAGCCATTTTCTTTTTGCTGCTACAGCATAGGCCTTAGCGGTAAGAAGTTCAATCTTCTCTAGTTTGAAGCTTCTCCTACTTTCCTTTTTATCGTTTGGTTTACTATCTTCTTCTTCTGTTTTTCTTTTGAAAAATGGCATTTCATATTGTCCTTTATAACATACCTCTTATTGACGATTCAAGGATGTCAACGGTCTTTGGATTTTCTGATAGAAAAGTGTACAGATTATCTTGTCCTTGAAATTTAAAAGCTTTATTGAGATCTTCTTCGTTCTCCACATCTAAATCAGGCTTGATCTCTTTAGCCAAATCTTTAAAAAGGCTCATGAAGGTACAATTGAACCAAGCACCCGCCTTGTCTATTAAGCCTAGGTCGCAGGATAGCATTAATATCTCTTGCGTCTTATCTATTCCATGACCGTAGCGGAGGTAGCTTTGTACAGATCTTCCCGGCGGCCCCATCGAGGAACAGATAATTTTCCAGTTAACGACTTGACCAATTCTATCTCCGGAAGTGCTGGTCCAAGGAGCTACGGCAGAAACCTTTTCTCCTCCACCACTAATTTCCATCCTTGTGTCAGCCTGATACTGTATTTTATTTCCACCGTCGGACATTTTAGCTTTACCGAACCCGCCAGTATTCGCAATATAGTGGGTTATAGCAATGATCAACCCATGTTGGCTAGGTAAAAGCTGTCCCACCTTCTTGGTAAAGATAGAAAGGATTTTAGGTAAGCCAGCTCTCCCGATACTGAAGTCACCGTCGAGCTCCTTTTTTGGTAGTAATGAGGATATAGAAT
>Ga0115000_10004017_pt1 | contig 12140 bp, 14 predicted proteins | sample ArcticOcean_MG_C_6_FD_89690 | JGI IMG/M metagenome (GOLD analysis project Ga0115000, IMG submission 89690) | Marine microbial communities from western Arctic Ocean - ArcticOcean_MG_CB8_128 | ecosystem: Environmental > Aquatic > Marine > Oceanic | place: Arctic Ocean: Canada Basin | collected... | reverse complement strand
TGAATGCACCTAAAGACTTACTTAATTTTATTAAGGGTAAGGGAAATTAATGTTATTAACTAAAAGTGATTTAACAAGAGATTTAATAGCGCCCTCAGTTGAGCCTGGAGAATACACAGGATTGGTAGAAAGTTTTGCTGTTTCTTATGACGCTACCAGATCGCTACAAAATTCTGGCAGTAAGGGCGACATGATAAAGGAAGTAATTGAGCCTCTTGAAGAAATAATTAAGACTGACTTTGGAATGGATGACGCTGAATATATGATGTTTCTAGGAGAAACAACTCCTAGTGGTGAGGTTATTCCTCAAAATGTAAATTATGATGCTGTGTCTGGAGCTAAGATCCCACAATATTTAACTACAATTTTTGAAACATCTCAAGAAAATTCAGATATAGCTGCTAAATTTGAAAACTTAGGCTTTGATACATCAGGAGGAATACAAAATTTCTATGACACTGTAACTAATATGGGAATTGACAAGTCATTAGGCTACCAACAAGAGCTTGCTGATAAAACATATAAGCAATCTGGTGCTGGAGCTTTTGGAGAATTTTCTGGAAGTATGACTGCTTTCTTTACCGACCCTACTGATATAGCTTCTTTAGCTATTGGAATTTCAGGAAAGGCCAAGTTAATTACAAAAATTGGACAAGCTATTGCTATTAATGTGGGTGTAGAAACTATTGATTATCCAAGTGTTACCGCCTGGACTGAAAAAGTTACTGGAAGTCCTTATACAAAAAAAGAGTTTTTAAGGGATTCTGGAATTATTGCAGGGGCTACAGCGGGAATAGTAACCATTACACACTTTCCTGTAAGAGCTTTTTTAAGAGCAGTGTCTAACAAAGTAGGAAGAGCGTTAACCTCTAAAGAAGAATTAGAAGCTGTTAAGTTATTTCAAGAAGCTGCTGAAGATTTAGATGGCACAAAGTTTCCTGAGAATAAAGAATTAAATCAATTAGAGAATAAAGAATCTGTTGATGAGATTACAGACAAAGAGAATTACATAAAAGATGATGTAGGCAATTTTCAGCATAACAATAAAGTAAAGCAAACTCTTGGAGCTGTGCTTAGAAATGATCCTGATGGAATAAGATCACAAACAGTTCAAGTAGAAATAGATGATATATATACGCTAGAAAAACAATCAGGTGTAGATGAGTTAAATGTTAAAGATCTAACTAAAAAGAAAGTTGTTAAAGGAGATCCTGCTGAAGTTGATGAGATAATGCAAGGGCAGATACTTATCTTTGAAGATGCTTCCGGGGCAAGAATTATTATGGATGGCAACAAAAGAGTAGAGGCTGCTGCTAGATCTGGTCAAAAGAAAATGTACGGCGTTGTATTAAAAGAAACAGAGGGTTTTACTAGGGAAATGGCAGAAATAGCTGGTCGAGTTAGAAATTATTATGATGGCACTATTCAAAAGTCTGACATGGATTTCTTACTTAAATACCCTGAGATGGTGCGTTCTTTAGAGATAATGGACCCTTTGATACAGCATAGCAAAAAAATATTAGCATTGGGGCCAAGGCCTATAGTAGCAATAGACAGAGAAATTATCTCTGAAGATATTGGAGCTTTGATAGGGGATAAGATTAAAGACCCTTTAGAACAAATAGCCATGATGGATAAAATTTTAAAAGGCAAAGTTAGTGATGTTGATGCTGAAGATTTTATAGATGCTGCTATAAAAGATAAGTCTTTAAAGAATTACGACATGAGCCTAGCTGAAGAAAAAGTACAATCGTTATTTTTAGAATCAGAAAGAAGTTCAATAATAGATGGTGTGTTAGATCTTTTACGAAAGGAGAATATATCTCTTAAAAAGTCAAAGAAAAAACAAGACATCGCAACTAGGGAAAACAATGAAAAAACAATACAACTCATCAGGGAAAATGGAAACAAAAATGGCGAAATCTACGACAAGATTACAAGAGCAGCCAAAGCCCTCAGTAATGACGGAAACTCAAGAAATGCAATCAATGCAGCTGCCAACGACATCAGAACTTCAGTTGGAGAAGGCCGTTTCGATCGCCTCTTCCACGATGGTCAAATCGCTAAAAGCGATGTTACAGCGCAAATTAATCGCGTCTCAGAAGAGTTTAAGGTCAGAAATAAAGACCTCATAGCTTATAGTGAGGGAATGATATCTAAACAAATTGACTTAGACATTAAAACAACAACAGACATTCTTGCAGGTAGAGCTGACCTTGATCCTAAGTTAGCTGGGCGAATGATTGAAGTTGATGAATTTGACAAACCCATATCTTTAAAACAAGCATTAGATAATTTAGCTGCTGAGAACAAAGCAGAACTGGATTTTATTGCTGCATGTAGGAAATCATAATGAGTGATATAAGAACATGTCTTACCAATGCTGGCGATGAAATTAGCAAAGCATTTTCGGATGAAACTTTAGATTTATTTAATCAATACTTTGACGAGACAGGAAAATTAATTGATGACATAGGGACTTCTATTGATACAATTTCTAAAGACACTTTAGTTATTATGGAAGGAAATATATTACAAAACAAGCGCATTAAATTACAAACGATGTTAGCAAAGATTAAGTTAAACGATTTTTTAAGTAAGGCTAAATACCCAGATCGAGCATTAATAGATATTGGTAATAAAAATTTATCTCAACAACAAAAAGCTATACTAAGCCAAATTAAAGCGCCTTTAGACAAATTCTATGATACATTTAGAAAGAGTGGTTTGTCAGGAACTAGACAAGGAAATGCTACTACAAGAAAGTTTATGCCAGGCCAGCAAGAAAAGCACGACATGATTCAATTGGTTGTAAAAGAAATCTACGAGCCAGGAAGTACAAAAAATATTAAAGCTGCTGATATGGCTAGAGCTTATATTGATTCTTCAGAACATGCTAGATTATTGTTTAACAAAGCAGGTGGCGCTATTCCTAGCGCTAGGAAAGGAGCGTACTTACCACAACATCACCACCCAGGAAAGATTATTGCGGCTGGTTACGATAATTGGTATAAAACATTAAAACCATTACTTGATCGCGAAGCTATGGTTAATAGCAAAACAGGACTTCCACTTAATGATGAAGAGTTAGACGCTGTGCTAGATAGTGTTTTTAAAAGTATAACTACTGAAGGCCGTAATAAATTAAATAGCCTTAGTGCTGAAACATTTAGCCAAAACAAATCAATAGCTAAAAGATACCAGGAACAAAAAGTTATTAGATTTAAAGATGGGGCTGGTTGGACAGCATACCAAAAAGAATTTAGTGACTCCAATATATATGACATCATGCACAATCACTTAACTATGATGTCTAAAGACATATCTTCTATGCAAATATTAGGTCCTAACCCAGAATCAACCGTAAAATTTTTACAGACAAGAATAAGAGAAATAGCTGATGAAGCTGATAAAGGAACTGGTAAATCTACAAATCTTGTAGACGCAGTTAAAGCTGCTCAAAAATTTGGAGATATGTGGGAATTACATAAAGGCTTACCAGAATCAGTAAACCCTAAGATTAGTAAGGTTATGCGTAATGTTAATGCTTTAATTATGGCTACAAGACTGTCTTCAACAACTCTAATTGCAGCGCCTACTGATGCTATGACTGTGAAAAAAATGGCCAAGTATAATGGCATGAGTCAAATGAAAGCTATTAACAATTATGCTAAAGAATTATTTAAACTTAACCCAGGAGAGAGAGAGCAAGTTGCTGCTGAGTTAGGGTTAATGAATGATCATATGATGGATGGAGCTTCAGCTGCTTTAGCAAGGTTTATGCATGAAGACAATGCTTCTCCGTTTTTTCAGTTTGTTGTGGATTCATCTTTAAGATTAAATGGGTTGACCCATATTACTGCATCAGGCCGTAACATGTCTGGCATGTTTTTAATGAGTGGATGGGCAGATGTTCAAGCAAAAACCTTTGACCAATTATCAGCTCAAATGAAAGTTGCTTTAAAAAGATATGACATACAACCAGAAGAATGGAATCTAATAAGAAAAGCTAAATCTTATAAAAGAAATTACGCTGGCAAAGATGTTACTTATCTTCGAGGAGAAGACATTGCTCAAATAAAAGCAAAGCCTGGTCAAGCTAGAGAAGCAGCAGACAAATATATGCGGATGATTTTTGGTGAAGTTGAAGTTGGAGTACCTACAGTTAATTACAGAGAGCGTGCTAGTTTAGCAGGGCTAACTAGAGCAGGAACAATCCCTGGAGAAATTACAAGATCATTTGCTATGTTTAAATCTTGGCCTATGGCTTTTTATCATAATCATTTGGAGCGTGCATGGCAAGAAGCTGGAGAGTTAGGAACTCCTTTTGCAAAATTAAAGGCAATTGCAGACACTGTTATATTTATGATGATGGGTGGCGCTCTTGGATTGCAGCTTATGGAGATTACTAAAGGCCGGAAGCCAATTGATACTGTCCCAAGAAAAATGTCATTAGATGATGAGGGCTGGAGGTTTTGGGGAAATTCTATAGTAAGGTCTGGTGGTTTTGGTCCTTTATTTGACATAGCTGTTGGACTAGGAGATTACCGTCAAGGGTTATCTGGATATACATCAGGGCCAGTTATAGGTTCTTTAGACCAGCTATCATATGCAATTTTTGGATCAGCATATGAAGGTTTAATAGATGGAAAACCAGCAGCAGCAAGAACTAGAATTTTAAAAGAGGTTATTGCAAACACTCCTTACCAAGGAAATTGGATGGTTAATCTTATGTTAAGAAGATTGGTATGGGAAAAAGTATTATTATGGAATGATCCTGCTTATAACAAACAGTTACAAAGAACAATTAAAAGAGATACGAAAGAAGGAAAAGAATATTGGTGGAGGCCTGGGGATGATAGTCCTGGGGATAATCCATTCAATTAAGACTATTAAAATACATCAAAATATGCTAATATAAACCGAGGATAAACTATGACAATTGACATTTCATCACAAACAAGAAGGGTAGTCTATACTGGCTCGGCAGGAACAGGCCCGTATGCTTACGCCTTTAACATACTAGTAAATACAGACATTGCTGTTTATTATAATAACATAGAATTAACTCTGACTACAGATTATACTGTATCTATTGGAGCTGCTGGCACAGGTAATGTTACGATAGTTGTAGGCGGTAGCGCAAGAGTTCCAGGTACACCAGATTCCGATGATCGAATTACTTTAATTGGCGACAGAACAATACAAAGGACTACCGACTTTACAACAGGTGGACCATTATTTGCTACAACACTTAATGATGAATTTGATAGCCTTACTATCTTTACCCAACAAAATCTAGAACAATCTAATCGATCATTACGCGCGCCAAATACAGACCCTACTACTGTTAATATGGAATTGCCATTCAATACAGTGCGTGCAAACAAATACTTAACCTTTGATGCCAGTGGTAATCCAGCAGCTACAAATAGTGTAGGTACTTATAAGGGGAACTGGGCTGCAAGTACAGCTTATGTATTACAAGATATAGTTAAAGATACATCAACAAATAATATTTTTATTGCTATTACTGCACATACATCATCTGGATCTCAACCATTAACAACCAATGCAGATGCAGCTAAATGGTCTTTAGTTGTAGATGCAGCTTCAGCCACCTCTAGTGCTACAGCGGCAGAGGCAGCAAGGGATGCAGCGGTTGTAGCTAAAAGTGCAGCGGAAACAGCAAAAGCTGGCGCAGACACAGCTAAAGCAGGGGCAGACACAGCAAAGGCTGGAGCAGATACAGCAAAGGCAGGGGCAGACACAGCAGCAGCAGCAGCCGTAGTAAGTAAAAATGCAGCCGCAACTTCTGCTACAGCAGCCGCAGCTACAAAACTTGACTTTGATAAAAAATATTTAGGTGCTTATGCAGATGGTTCTATTCCATCAACAGGCCCTGGTGGAACAGCATTACTTACAGGTGCTTTATATTTTAATACAACAAGTAATCAGATTTTTGTCTGGACAGCAGGAGATGCTTGGTTAGCAATCAAACCTACATCTTCAGAGCAAACAGCTATTACTGCTGTAGCAGCAGATGCAACAGACATTGGTGTAGTAGCAGGTAAGGCTACTGAGATTGGTAGATTAGGTACATCCGCAGCAGTTGCAGACATGGCTATTCTAGCTACTGACGCAATTGTAGCTGATATGGCTATCCTTGGTACAGATGCTATCGTAGCAGATATGGCTATCCTTGGCTCTGATACAGTTGTTGCAGACATGGCTATTTTGGCAACAGATGCAATTGTTGCAGACATGGCAATACTAGGAACAAGTGATGTTGTAACAGATATGAATGTTTTAGGTACATCTGATGTTGTAACAGACATGAACGTACTAGGAACTTCTGCTAATGTAACAGCAATGGGATTACTAGGAACTTCTGCTAATGTAACTAATATAGCTACAGTTGCAGCTAATGTAGCTGGAGTTAATAGTTTCGCCGATTTATATAGAGGAGCTTCAGCTTCAGACCCAGGCGGTACAATTACTACAGGATCATTATTTTATGATACAGATGCAAGCCCTAAACAATTAAAAATTTATAATGGTTCTGCTTGGGTAGTAGCAGCTTTTGATGCCTCTGGATCTGTAGCTGCTTTTAATGGTAGAACAGGTTCAGTAACTTTATTAAGCGCTGATGTTATATCAGCTCTAGCTACAGGATCTATTGCTACAGCTAAAATTGCAGATGATGCAATTACTACTGACAAATTAGCTAACTCAATTAATTCGGCTATCACAGCTAATACAGCAAAGACAGGAATCACTGGTGGACAAGCAAGTGCAATTACAGCTAATACTGCTAAGGTAACTAATGCTACACATACAGGTGATGTAACAGGAGCAACAGCTCTTACTATTGGAAACGATAAAGTAATAACTGATAAGATATTAAATTCAAATGTAACAACAGCAAAGATAGCTGACCTAAATGTAACTAGAGCAAAGATAGCTGATGATGCAATAGACCTAGCTAAAATGGCTCCAGGTACAGATGGTGAGTTAATTACTTATGATGCATCAGGTAATCCAGCTAAAGTAGCAACTGGTTCTGCAGGTCAATTACTGACATCAGCAGGTGCTGGAGCTCCTCCAACATTTACAACAGTAGAGTCTGGTATTGCATGGCAATCATCTATCGTAACAGCAGCAACTTTAACAGCAGTAGCTGGAAGAGGTTACTGGATAAATACAACATCTAATATATGTACAATCACATTACCAAGTTCAGCCTCTGTGGGCGACCAAATTATCTTTACAGATTATGCTAGAACATGGGCTAGTAATAAAGTAATCCTAGACTCTAATGGATTAAATTATCAAGGTGCAACTGATGCATTAGCAGTACACTATAGTGATGCTGGGGGCACAGTTGATATTGTTTATTCAGGTGCAACTAAAGGGTGGATTCCAAACATGGACAAGGCTTCAACATATGAACCTTTCGTTCCACCTTACACAGGTACTTATTTAACAATAGCTGGTGGCGGCGGTGGCGGTGGATGGCAAGCTGTTTATGGTGGTGGTGGTGGAGGCGCTGGTGGTTATATAGAAAGTACAATGACTATTACATCAGGTACTACTTACACAGCAGCTATTGGTGCAGGTGGAGCAGTAGCAGGTACAAATGCTCGTGGAGGAGCTGGAGGAAATACTACATTTACAGGAACAACTACAGTTATTGGCGGTGGTGGTGGTGGTTCTTATGACTCACCTTCCGATGGTGGAAATGGTGGTTCTGGCGGAGCTTCTTCATATAAAAATTCAGGTACTGCTACACCAGGAACAGGAACATCAGGACAAGGTAACGCTGGAGGTAATGCTTCTGCAAGTAATAAAGGTGGTGCAGGTGGTGGCGGGGGTAAATCTGGAGTAGGATTAAGTGTAAATTCCCCAGACCAATACTATGGTGCTGCGGGTGGAGCTGGTTTAGCTTCTTCAATTACTGGTTCATCAGTAGCTCGTGGTGGTGGTGGAGGAGGTGGTAAAGGTTCAAATAATGCTGCTGCTGCTTTAGGTGCTAATGGTCTTGGCGGGGGAAGTGCAGCTAATCTAGGTGGTGGTGGTCAAGGTTCTGTAAGTACATCAGATGATAATGGGAATAATAGTCAGCCAGGTGGTACAGGAGTTGTTATATTAAGTGTCCCTACGGCTTCATATTCAGGAACTTCTTCAGGCTCTGTTTCAGTTTCAACATCTGGAGCAAATACAATTCTTACATTTACAGGGTCAGGAACCTACACAGGATAAAATTATGTCATATTTTGCAAAAGTTTTAGATAAAAAAGTTATTAATGTTATTGTCGCGGAACAAGAGTTTTTTGAAACCTTTGTTGATTCAAGTCCTGGAGCATGGATAGAAACATCATCTAGTACACATGGGAATCAAAATCCTGAAGGAACTCCTCTGAGAGGAAACTATGCAGGTATAGGATATACATATGATGCGACTAAGGATGTATTTTATGCTCCTGCTCCTTATCCATCATGGGTATTAAATGAAACTACTTATTTATGGGAGAACCCAGTACCTTATCCTATAGATGGAAAAGTATACCTTTGGGATGAAGAAACTTTATCTTATGTAGAAGAAGTAGTAGAAGTATAAATAATAAACATTAACTTTAAGGAGAAATAAAAATGGCAAAAACCAAAAAAACACCATTTGAATTACACGAAAAAGAATACTTTGTAGAAGATTTAAACGAATCACAAACAATCCTACTTCAACACATAGGCGATTTAGAAAGAAAGACTAAACAGTTATTATTTAATTTAGATCAACTTAATGTAGGTAAAAAAGCTTTCGCTGATAAATTATATATAGATTTAATAAAAGAGGAATAATGAATCAAGAAGATCAAAAGCAAGCCATAAAAGAAGGACTACAAGAGTGGCTTGATAGTAAGTTTATTGAGTTTGGAAAGTTATCTCTTAAAGGATTATTTGCTTTTCTACTTGCTGCATTAGTTTATCTTTGGGCTGCTTCTCAGGGCTGGAAGTTATGAAAGAGTTTTACCACTTGATAATAGCCTTTACATTATTAGTGTTGTTGTATGTTGTATGTATGCTTTTAACTTAGCTGTATTAGCAGCACTACCTATTACACCAATTATTTTAGCTTTAATTTATGGATGGAGTAACTAATGAATAACATAAGCATTTTATTAAAAAGACTTTCAGAGTCTACTACTTCGTGCATGGTAATGATGACACAAGGAAACTTACTAGCTATGACTCTAGGTCATTGGGGTAAAGCGTTACAGGTAGGATTAATTGCATCTGTAGCTACTGTAATTGTTGTAATTTATGGTAACAAAGATTGGTCAAATAATAAGTTTGCTATGGCAGGAGCTATAGGATTCTTTACAGCAATTGCTGATATGATGTCACACCATTCAGGATTTGGTGGAGCATCTACAGAAGCAATCGTTACAGGCATAGGTGCAGGATTATTATGTCTTGCTATGTCAAAGTATGCATAAACAAATTTTTTCTGTTGTAATTTTTTTAACAGTTTTCCCAGTAACACCTTGTGTTTTATTAATAGCTTGTTATTTTTTTTAAATGGATATAAAGAATGAAGAGGGGTTTACATTATGATCGAGATACTATTAGGAATAGCAATTCTGATAATGGTGTTGACGGCATTAGGGGTGTGGATGATGCTGACAATTCCGATGATTCATTGGTGGGCCAGGAAGATTGGGATCAATCCCAAAGCTGTCCTTACAAAATTGAAAGATGGGAAGGAGACTGTTACTAAATGGGTATCCTCACACATCTAATTCCAATTGCATTAGGATTTTTTGCCAAGTTAATGGCCATTAAATCTAAACAATCTCATGATGAGCAGAAGCTTATGCTGCAAGCGTTGTCTGCTAAATCTAAACAGATAGATAGTGCAAGAGATCAATCAAACAAAGAATCCCCTATGGCGGCTTGGAACAGAAGGTTTCTTATTGTAGTTATATTAGCTTTGGTTGCTATATACCCATTAGCCGGTATATTTGGTATAGAAACAATTATTCCTGTAGCATATGAAGGCGTAAATTTACTTGGATTAATTCAGTTTGGAGGAGGAACTACTCTTGAAACAGTTACAGGTCTTTATAAGTTTGATGAAATATTCCAATGGGCTACAATTATTATTGAGTTCTATTTTGGTGGTCAATTAGCCAAATCTAATTAAAATGGAATATTTAATCTTAGCTTTTGGCGCTAAAGTAACTTGTGTAATTACATCTATTATTGGTGGCTTATGCAATTATAATACAAAAAAAGTTAAATCAAGAAAAGGTACTTCTGGTGGTCATATTAAATGGGCAGTAGAACGTCACCAAGCTAGAAAAGATTTATTTTTATCTTTAGTTATAGCTGTAATTTCTGTTGAATTATTTATACCACCATTACTACATCAATTTAATCTTCATGTAACACTTGCTCCGTTATTAGCGTTCTTTATAGGTTATTCAGGAATGAGGTTATTGCCAGCAATTGAACACAAAGTAACTAAATTTTTAGATAAGGTTTTTAATTAATGAATTGTCCTAAATGTAACATAAAAATGACTAATAAAAATGAGAATAGCATAGGAACACTTAACAATGATTCTGGTTATCTTATTATGTCTAAAATGGAATGTCCTGAATGTAAACTAAACATTTATCTTAATGGAACAAAAGAAGCAAATAACTCATGATTTTCTTTATATACTAGCCTTGTTATTATAGTAATATATCGCTTGAAAGGAGAAAATATTATGTGGACAACACCAGCAGCAACAGAAATGCGTTTTGGTTTTGAAGTAACAATGTACGTTATGAACAAGTAATTTTCTAAGGGGTTTCGGCCCCTTTTTTTATGCTATAGTACATATATGATTTAATAGATAGGTAATGTATGAAAAATTATAGTAGAGTTCTCGTTATTAGTGATCTTCATATTCCGTTTCATCATAGATCTTCTTTTGATTTTTTAAAAGCCCTCAAAGAAAAATACAAACCAGACTTAGTTATTAATATTGGTGATGAGTTAGATCAACACGCTATCAGTATGCACGATAGTAACCCGGACCTACCTTCGGCCGGAGATGAGCTAAAAATGTCTAGAGTTTATATCAAAGAGTTAGAAAAGATTTTTCCAAAGATGACCTTAGTACATTCTAATCATTCATCGCTTGTTTATAGAAGAGCATTAAAGTATGGACTACCAACTGATTACTTAAAATCTTATAATGAATACTTAGGTGTGTCTAAAAAATGGGAATGGGTAGATGATATTGTTATTACTTTATCTGATGGCTCACGCTGCTTCTTTACACATGGAATGAGCGCCAATATATTACAACTTAGTATGCAGATGGGTATGCATGTTGTTCAGGGCCATTATCATTCTAAGTTTTCTATTGGATATTTTAGTAATCCAGATCAGTTAGTTTGGGGAATGCAAGTAGGATGTTTAACTTCGCAATCATCTCTTGCGTTTGATTATGCTCGAAATTTCAAATCTCGATTTATTGTAGGATGCGGAATGATTATACATGGGCAACCGAAATTAATGCCAATGGTATTTGGAAAGGATGGGGAATGGATCAAGAAGATAGCTTAGATATAGAATTTACTTCTGAAGCAGACGGAAAACAAGCTGAGACTTTAGATAAGATTGTTGGCCGCAAGATTTGGAATGTAGAATTGCTAGAAGATAATCATCAATCTATGATTAAGATTTGTTTTTCCGAGGATGAAAGTGATTATTTGATCATTCATTGTGATGGAGCCGATTTATATCTAGTTGAACCAAAACCTAAGTCATTACACTAAAAACGACCTCGTACAAGGCTCACCACTGCATTTTTTCTAGTTAGTTGAAGGGATAGTACCAAATAAATAAGATAGTTTTACTGTAAAGCTAGAAAGGAGGCTCACCGTATATATCAGTAAATTCCTCTTGTGAAAGCTCTGGAATTCTTTCAATACAACAACCTGGTCTTAATTTAACAAAAACCTCCGCACTTTCCTTGTCAGGAAAAGCACGAAGGCTATCGCCATACTCATCTACTACTATAAATTGATGTTCCATCCTTGCTTTGCTACCTTTTTTAACATACTTTCATAGTTCATATTAAC
>Ga0115000_10004013_pt1 | contig 12146 bp, 9 predicted proteins | sample ArcticOcean_MG_C_6_FD_89690 | JGI IMG/M metagenome (GOLD analysis project Ga0115000, IMG submission 89690) | Marine microbial communities from western Arctic Ocean - ArcticOcean_MG_CB8_128 | ecosystem: Environmental > Aquatic > Marine > Oceanic | place: Arctic Ocean: Canada Basin | collected... | reverse complement strand
TTGCAAAAAGCCAATCTGGAAAACAGGGTGCACGTGATGTATCAGTATGAGGTGTCGAAATTTCATCAACAACTGAGAGGAAAGATGCATCTGCAGCACTAATATATTCCAATTCTTTGACAGAAGGACGGACAAAGTAACACAAATCTTGGTAGGGTGCAAGATTCGAATCACGAACAAGTGCAGGTGTCGGAACTTCATAATCTACATCGCCAAGCAGGGCAACATAATGTGGAGCATCATCAATCGCATCTTGATCTGGAGGAGTAGCCGTGAGACCAAGAATAACTGGATCACCAAAGATCGCTTTCAATTCGACTAACACTTTGCCCCAATGTTCTGTCAGGTGATGGCATTCATCCAAAATAATTAATCCAATATCTGCCTCTTTCAATCGTTCAATTGCTTTCAGTGAACTTGAATTCAACCATGAAATACTACCACTGACTTCAGACATTGCATTTCTCGCTTTTTTCCGAAAGCCTTTCATTTGCTTTTCATAATATGATTGGTTGTTACTTCTTAAGTCTTCAATCCAAGCAATACTGGAATCTAGATCAATCGCTTCACCCATGTCCAATAACTTTTGAACCCACAATTCCATTGCTGCTTGTTCCAAGTCCTCACCTTTAGTTCGGACCATCGATAAGGATTGATAGGTAAGTGAAGTTAACAATCCGGGTTTCTCTGAAGTCAAGCCCACTTGTTCGCTTTTACCATCAAGGTCAAACAACGAAGTACGAGCGACCCATTGAGCCTGTATTGCGGAATTCGGTGATAAGATCAATGCGGGACGACGGACTAAATCAGACCAAACATACAGGCCAAGGATAGTTTTACCAGAGCCAGGAGGAGCAACAATATGCAGCTGCTTTTCACCAGCCTTCAGTTGACCCTTGATAATTTCAGAAGCTGCTAATTGTGATGGTCGAAGTGCTCCGGAAAATTGGATTTTTCCGAATGCAGAACTCGACATGAGGCCACCTGAAATCATCGAGGTGGGCCACGCTTTGGTCCTGAAGGGCCGCCTTTGGGAGGACCGCCTTTCGAAGGGCCGGGTGGATTGCTCTTCTTTGGAGGACCGCCTTTCGAAGGGCCGGGTGGACTGCTCTTCTTTGGAGGACCGCCTTTCGAGGGGCCGGGTGGACCGCTCTTCTTTGGAGGACCGCCTTTCGAGGGACCCGGTGGGCCACTTCTCTTTGGAGGGCTTCGTCGTGGAGCATCAACAACTTCTTCTTCTTCTTCTTCAAACATGGCCCCGCAGTGTGGGCATTCATTATCGGTCTCTTTGACTAATCCATCACAGATTTCACAAGCAAACATTTCAACATCGTCGTCTGTTGACTCATCCCCATTGAGAGTTTCCACTTCGCCATCTTTTGAACGGAAGAGTTTCAACTCTGTTATGAGATCAAACCCTTTCAAAGCCACTTCAGTTTCAATGGCATGTTGGAATGCTTGGGTCAAAGATTCCGGAGTATCAAGGACCCTACCATCATCGACATAGGTCACATTAACATTCAAGGCACCATCTTCGATTTTCGCTTGAGGTGTTTCAACTGCAACGCCTCTCTTTCGAGCAACTCGGCGTACTGCGACTTCACACATTCTACGGAGTAGGGCTTCATTTGGGGCATCTGACGATCCTTGCCCAAGTGCACCAGAGATTACTTCTTGAGCAGGGTTACTGGTCTCTGCACCACGGAGGTGAGAGGGTAAATCTTCCCCGAGAGAGGCTAACACATTGTTAGCTGGAGTTTGATTCATGTTGAGCCATTGACTCCGGCGTTCATCCTTCACCGCTCGTTCTGCTTCAGCCAACCGGTTGACCATTGCATCGGTAGGAGAAGCTGATGGGTTACTTGCAACGACTGTACCTCCTGGAGTGTATGCGGAAATATTACTCACGGTTTTTTGAGGGACTGCGCCGCTGGCAAGGGATGGACCACGTGCTTGCTGTGGTCGATCGGATTGAACATTCGGGAGAACGTTGCCCTGTTGTGGTTGTTGTGGTTGTTGTGGTTGTGGCATACCTTGAGGAGGCATGTGGCCCATCTGATTGGGCGGGAAATTCTGAGGTGGAAATTGACCCATTTGATTGGGTGGAATGTTCTGAGGAGGGAATTGACCTGGAGGAAGGTTCGGTTGTTGTTGAATCCCCATCGCAATTTGTTGAAGGACTTCTGGAGAAATATTTGTGTTCCCTCCCATGGACATATCTCGTTGCTGACGAATGGCCTCACCAGAGACCACACCGAAGTTACGACCACCTGAAACTTCTTGCCCACTTAGGCCAATTGAACCTGGGTTGGTAAATCCACCAGCACGAGACAATTCCTGCCGAGCGCCACATTCAGGACAGAAGATACTGTCATCCGGAATGAGTTCTGTACACGAGCCGCAGTCCATAACACATCACCCCGAAGGTTTGATGCTCGCATAACCCTCCCTAAAGCCTTACGACGGAAAGCCACATCCAAAGCAGTATTTTTCTTGGCTTGACCAGAGCCAAAGAAGATGCAGACAACGCCATTTACTGCTAATGTTTCGTTCCATTGTGCAATCTGCCAATCTGCTGGCGAATTCTTTCATTATGCTTTCTTGCATGGCGAGCCATTCGCTCTTGAATATACAAATTGGCAAGACCTTCCTCCCACAGGGTCAAGAACAGAGAACTATCCCGAAGAATTGAGGGGATTAGATGGCTGTACTCATCAATGCCAAAATCGATGCATTACTCGAAGCTACTGCTCGATCTTTTTATCCAACACTGAAGTATCTCCCAAAGAAAGTTCGTGGACAAATCGGATTACTCTACCTTCTCGCTCGAGTTGCAGATACAATCGCAGACTCAAAGCATGGAGAAACCGAAGTTCTTTTGAAACTTCTTCGTGATTACAATGATGTCGCCCAAGGCAAGAGTTCATCTCTACCTGATTTTACTGAACTCGCTGAAATTCAAACAAATGAAAACGAGGCTGAACTCCTTCGGAATGTTGCTGATGTTCTTGATGGTCTTGACGTCTATAGTAAAGTCGACAGAGAACTTATGCTCGAATGTCTCGACATCATTGTAAGTGGGCAAATACTCGATCTTGAGAGGTTTGGAACCGCAAATGAAGGAGGAACGATTTCTGCACTTGAGACCGATGAACAGATGGATGATTATGCATTCAGAGTTGCAGGCTCAGTTGGCGTATTTTGGAGTAAGATGTCACTTGAAAACCTCTTTACTTTACCTCAGGAAAAAGAACAAGAGTTCTTAGAGAAGGGAGTTCGATTTGGTAAATCACTCCAAATGATCAACATTTTAAGAGATATTCCTGAAGACTTACGTTTTGGCCGATGCTATATCCCAGAACAGGCACTGAGTCGGTACAACCTCAAGCCAGAGGACTTGTTAGATGACAAAAATATTGATGCGTTCAGACCGTTATATAATGAATATCTTGACTTGACAAATGAGCACCTTGAAGCTGCAATTGAATACATCACTATGCTACCAGAAACGCAATTGCGTCTCAAAGCGTCTTGCATGCTCCCAGTCCTCATTGGACAGAGAACCGTTACCTTGTTGCGAACGGGCAATGTCTTGAATTCCGAAGAGCGGATAAAAGTCACTCGGGATGAGATTAAATCATATGCTCGTAAACTGCTTCGAGCACTCATAATTCCGGGTGGAGTAAACCGTCTTCTCAAGAAAAATAAAGACAGTTGAAAAAAAAATATCCCAGGCAACCAAGGGTAGAACTCAAAAAGGGTGAGGTGTGAGGGCTAATCGGTCACGATGCTTGAACGCCGAAAACCTTTGGAATTGCTCTTCCCCTTGAAAGGGAATGCAACTTCAAGGGAAGAAGGCGCTGAGCAACAAGGTGTGACCACACTTGACCGGCTACGAGCTGGTGTGATGCTCGCCCGAGATGCAGTGAAAGCAGTGAGCCTCACAGCGATGGAAGCTCTTCGTGAAGGTGCTACATTCATTGGAATGGTCGGAGAAACCAACGAACTTGTCGATCCTTTCGCACATCTGGATGCACCAATATGGTCTGAACGCCCACCTCAGGAATTATCGAAATTAGCTTTCCGCTACTGTGAAGAACTTACGATTCGTGAAGCGGGTAACTTCTATCACTCATTCAAATACCTCCCAGACCAACAGCGCCACGCCATGTGCGCAGTGTATGCATTTTGCCGTAGAGCAGATGACATCGCTGACGGCGACTGGGCAGATCGATTCCCAGGAAGCAAGGGAGAAATGGATCCTGAAGCTGTTGCTTATCGTGAACAACTCGAAAGTTTGCAAGACCAAGGAACTATTCTCGACCATGAGGCCTACCTCAACAAAATTACACAATTGTTTTTCTTCCGCAAAAAACTCTCAACCTGTTATTCCGAAGTGTATTCAACTGACCCGGTATTCCTTGCATTGAAAGAAACCGTCGAAATGTATTCAATTCCACGTGAGGTCTTTGATGACTTAATTTCCGGTATGGAGGATGACCTCTACAATAACCGATACCGCAGCTTTGATGAGTTGTATGTCTATTGTTATCGAGTTGCTTCTGTTGTTGGATTGATGTGTATCGAGATTTACGGGTATGAAGACCCACGAGCAAAGAAGTTCGCCGAATCATGGGGCATTTTCATGCAACTTACCAATGTCTTACGAGATGTTGGCGAAGATATTGAACGCGACCGAGTCTATTTACCACTTAACGAACTGGAAGCCAATGGCATTGTAGAAAGTGAACTGGATGGGAAAGTTGTACTTAACAAAAATTGGGAACCTTATTGCCGGGAATATGCGCGCAGAGCACGCACCTATCTCGAAGAAGCACGTCAACTGTTACCCTTGCTTCCGCGCCGAACACGTTATTCTCCTGCAGCAATGATTGCGTTCTATGACAAAATCCTTCGTCAGATTGAGCGACAACAGGGCGATGTATTTACCAAGCGTGTCAAACTGAACAAAGTTCAGAAAATTAGTTTGGCAGCAGCTGTGTATATGCGCCACAGATTACTTCCTGCCTTCCTTGACCCAATATGGGCCGGTCTCGCAAGAATAGGATTACTACCTGCAGTTTAATCAGATCGGGCAGGTCGTATGGCCCATCAATTTGTAAAATGGACAGAAACCGAAGGCGGATGTTAATACACCCCAGCAGCCAACGATTAAAAGCAGAAGATCCCAATTGAGGTTTGCTGCATAATCTACAGCAACCATGCTAAAACCTGCTGATAATCGGATTAGTCTGTCTGTTATACTTAGATTCACATGCATCAACTCTTGAACAATTTGAGTTCAAGTCTCAAGCATATAAAGGCCAGTTTTCTTCGATTAGTCAGAAATTAGGCTTTATGAGGCTATTTTAGATTGTTCGCGTGAAGGCTTGAATTCCGGTTATGTAGCGACCAATAATCAAATTGTGAATGTCATGTGTACCTTCATAGGTTTTCACGGATTCAAGATTTGCCATGTGACGCATTATTGGATATTCGTCGAGAATTCCGTTTGCTCCGTGGATGTCACGTGCAACACGAGCAATTTGAAGAGCGATGTCGACATTGTTCATTTTGGCAAGAGAGATTTGTTCAGGGAACCAGGTTCCATCATCTTTCTTACGACCAAGATGGTATGCGAGGAGTTGCCCCTTGGTAATCTCTCGAAGCATCCAAGCCAATTTATCTTGAACCAGTTGGTATGAAGCAATCGGGTGGTCGAATTGAATACGTGAAAGAGCATAGGTTTTGGAACTGTGGAAGCAGGACATAGCAGCACCTAAGGCACCCCATGAAATTCCAAAACGGGCATTGTTCAGACAGGAAAATGGACCTTTGAGACCTTTGACGTCTGGTAGCATTCTGTCTTTTGGAATCTTGCAATCTTGGAAAACTAATTCACTGGTTACAGAGGCTTTGAGTGAATGCTTTCCTTTCATTTCAGGAGCCGTGAAACCTTCATCATCTTTCTCGACAATGAATCCACGGATGACTCCATCAAGTTTTGCCCAAACAACCGCCACATCAGCAATAGTTCCATTCGTGATCCACATTTTCGCCCCGTTCAAAAGGTAATGATCGCCTTTGTCTTCTGCTTTGGTGATCATGTCGCCAGGATTTGAGCCGTAGTCTGGTTCGGTTAAACCAAAGCATCCAATCCACTCGCCAGTAGTCATTTTTGGTAAATAATAATTCTTTTGTTCCTCGGAACCAAACTCCCATATAGGATACATAGCAAGTGAACCTTGTACGGATGCAAATGAACGAAGCCCTGAGTCTCCACGTTCAAGTTCTTGACAAATTAAGCCGTAAGCAACATAGGACAGTCCAGGGCATCCATAGCCCTTCAATGGTGCACCGAGTACACCCATTTCACCGAGTGCGACGCGCCATTCATCCAAGAAGATTCCTTCAGCACATGCATGTTCGATTTTTGGAAGTACTTCCTCATCGACCCATTCACGAACCATGTCGCGTATCATGATTTCTTCTTCTGTAAGCAAGCTTTCAATATCGTAGAAATCGATTCCTTCGTAAGGCTCCATATTACCGTCTCATTATAGGGTCTGCACGGGGCTTCAAGAACCTAACCCTCTCACCGTTAGATGAAAAGAGACATTTCACAATTATTTAACTGAAGTCAAATGGAGAATTAAAGATGAACAGAATGAACCTGTTGAGTGAAGTTGAATCGAATGAGAAATATTCATTTCTTCCCGATTCCTCGGAATTTCAGATATTTCCTTTGGAGATACGGACTGTTCATGTAAATCAATCCTAAGATCACACCTGGTACCGAAATGGTCACTGCGGCCATCACTATGATTGACAAAAGGTCCAACTCTACCTCAGGTACGCCTATGTTTTCAAATGAAACAATGTTGCCAAAAGAAGTGATGATGAATCCTTCTCTATGTGCGTTCTCCCATACGACCTCTATTGATCTTCCACCGACAACTCCATCCCAAGTCTTAGCATCCTCAGATGTGATTTGAACGAATGCTTCGGAAACCAAAGGTTGCTGTCGAATGGTAGCAAACGGTGCCATGTGAATCAATGTGGTCCCATCATGCCCTCGTGAGACTGCCGTAAAATCACCCTCGATTGCAGAAAGCTCCAGAATGCCACCGCGTGTTCCCGATTCACTGGCATCAATTACATCCAAACGAATGGCTTGAGTCCTCAATCCACTGGCGAATCCTACGCATTCATTCATCGTCGGGTCCGCACAATCAACTCCAATCCAAGTTTCGCCACCAGTTCCTGACAGGAAAGTAAGTTTATGATTTGACGAAAGAACTGCAAGGCCATCGTTAAGTGTGGCAACAACACAAATGTTTTGACTCCGATGACAGCTTATATCCTTTATTGGAGAACTGCGTGTATCGGCTATTGCAATCATGCCTGAGCCTTCATTGAACTTCCAAAGGCTTCCGTCAGAAGCACCAAAGTAGGCGTAGTCGCCCGCAGGCCGCCATTCAACTGCAGTCATGTTAAGACCCATAATCGAACCTGAACCGTTGATGGTTGTGATTGCATGGTCTTCAGTAGAATAACGTAAAGCAACCCCCATGTCTCCTGTCAACAGAGCGGTCTCACCTCGTGGGTGCCAAGAAACGTCATTCATCGCAACATTTCGTCCCGTACTGAGTTCAACATCCTGGCTACGGTCTTCAGCATAGAGTGCAGATATACGATGTGCGTAACCATTTTCTCCAACCGCTATAATTGACAAACCATCTGGTGACATTTTTCCAGCACGGATACCGATATCGGAATCTTCCAGTGTATCAACTAATTTCAATTTAATGAGTGACTCCGGTTGCGCTGGAACCGCAGGTAGAAGCAGTATGAGTAAGCAGACGCCCAAGAAAAAATGCCCTCGCATGATTTGGCCAAAACCAACTACCAAAAAACCCCTTCTACACATACGAAGGGGATTTTCTCATTCTCCTCAACGGTGAGCCTTATGGCAAAGAGGCTCTTCGCAGTTGTATGGAGCGATTCGCAGTTAAGCGTGGTTTAGAGAAAAATATTGGTGGCAATGCTGGTCTTGCGCGAGTTGCAACGACCTATTTTGATGACATTCAAGTTGATGCAGAAGGTGTTTTCACAGGCTCCTTTGCCATTCTTACTCGGATCAATGGCCACTTCGGCTCCGACGGAAAACTCGTTGTTGATGTTGAGCAAATGAAGGGAGAAGACCTCAATGAGTTCTTATCTGCTGAAGGTGGACGGGAAAGAGCAATGGAATCTCGGAAGAAATGGTCCACATTCCTTGATGAAGTCACAGGATATTCTCCAAAACAACGTGGAGACAAAGCAAAGGAAGACGGGAAGAAGTTCTCCAAAGCAAAATCAGCAATTAAGATGGCACACAAAATGATGGAAATGAGTAAGAGTATTAACCAAGAAACCATTGATAAGGCAAATGCTATGATTAATGAATTACAAACAATGATTGATTCTGGCAACCCTCCATCTGAAGGGAAAGTAAAGAAACTCAACGACTTGATTTGATTGAAAAGAAAGTGGTAGTATGGGCATCGATTCAGTTCTCGAATCCTTTGTCGAAGAGAACCCACGAATCCTTGAATTGAATGAGGAACAACAACATCGCCTTGCACTGATGGTCGGCCAAGTAGATGAAACCGTTGGCATTGGCCACTTAGTGAACTGTTTGGCCGATAGTACCAGTATGGCTGGCGATGGTGTGATTCGCTGTTATGTGGGATTTGAACCTTCAGGGAAAGCACACATTGGTTGGAAAGTTCTCTCGCTGCAACTTCGAAGGATGTTAGAAGCAAAATCCAATGTACTCATCTTTTTGGCAGATTGGCACGCTTGGGTGAATGACAAGTTCGACGGCGTAATGGAAGATATACAAACTACTGCAACCTACATGGAGGAAACATTTCGCGCTCTACTTGGCCATCCTGAAGAAGGCGATGGACCAGGACAACTTCGTTTTATTTGGGCTTCGGAAATAATGAACTCAGGTGATTATTGGGCTCGTGTTCTTCGATGCTCTAAGGGCGCAACACTTGCGAAAGTTCGCAAAACATTCACAATTATGGGTCGTGATGAGGCTTCTTCAGATCATGACCTCTCAAAATTTTATTACCCTGCAATGCAAGCCAGTGATATCTTTGAAATGAAAATCGATGTGGCACTCGGGGGTATGGACCAGCGCAAAGCGCACATGTTCATGCGTGATGTCGCGACTCGATGGAATTGGGATAAGCCAACCTGTTTGCATACTCCAATTCTCTCGTCACTCAAAGCATCCGGTGTGAGAATGGAGAGTTTTGACCACAAAATGAGTAAATCAGACCCTTCCGGTGCCATATTACTGCATGATGAGACAAAAGCACTTCGAAAGAAAATGCAAAAACATGCTTACTTAAATCCTGAAGACCCTCATTCACCGGTCTATGAACTGGCAGAACATGTCGTCTTACCCGAATGGGGTGAAATCATCGTCACTCCAAATCCAAAGTTTGGTGAACCTTCAACTTGGAAAGATCTGGAAGCATTCAAAGCAGCTGTCACCGATGGTACGCTTCATCCACTTGATGCAAAACTAGGTGTAGCTGATGGTATTATCCGAGGCTTGCAAAGTGTCGCTGAACATTTCGAGAAGCATCCTGAAACGCTTGATGCAGTTACATCTCTACGAAAGTGATTATTCCATAGGCGAATTCATCTCGATTTCTTCATGATTTGAAAATCCTTCTTCGACACTGTGGGCTCTGAGGAAAACCATTCTTCGAGTATCACGAATGAAGTCACGATTAATCAACGGGTCAACAGCTACGACTGCATTAAAGGTTAAGCAATCACCCTTGGAAAATTGTCCGACGTATTCATCAAAAACGACAACTTGGAAACTTTCACCATTCTCAGCCATACCATTCTCTAGCATATCCGGAGATACAATTTCGAGATATTGGACGTCTTCATAATAATTTTCTTCCGCAACCATCGAAATATCAGTTGGGTCTTTGTGAAAGGACTTGGGTTTCTTTGTATCCATGTTTGAAAGGATTTCATCAAGGCAGGTTCGGCAATATTTTACCTTTTCACGTGGACGGGCTAAACGCTCATCAATCGACCACTTTGAGTCACAATCATTGCACTTATGAACACTGATTTTAAGCCAACCGATGATCGGACTCGTAGAGACTACCACGCCATCAAAGGCGAGTAATCGTGTACGGTCACGCATACGCAATTGACTTATTTCATAGGCTCTATTCTCGGGAAGGTTAACAACACGGATAACTGGACGTGTCGACATGTTTCGGTCAGTATATTGTTCTTTGAGCACTTGATTACCACAAAAAAGAGTGGGACCCATGTTTTCTGAGAACTTGACTTGAAGGCCGTTGTAGTCTGCCAAATCATTCCATTCTATTTCAAAGCCAAAAACCGGATCGCTGTTACCGGGAAGTGCATCGAGGTCATTTTTGTAGGTATCGCTTTCAAACAAAAGCCTCCATGATTCGAGGGTACTTTGAGAATCTTCATCGGGTTCGGCAGGAGAGTTTTGCTTCATGGATTCTATGGGCGGGGCGTGGCGGCTTAGAAACATTTTGATGAGTCGTCAAATACTTACTTTATTCAGTCACGCTTCGAGATACAAATCAAAGAGAACTGCGAGTCATGCCAACGAAAGAGGGTGCAAACGTTCAAGAATCCCTTTGAGGTGGTCGAGATATCCCTTGGGAGTGTCTCTGCTATGGCCAACATTATCGTCCTCGTCAAACAAGTGCCAGATACCAATGCTCGCATCGTCCTTTCCGGCGACAGAGTCGACCTTTCTGCTGTCAAGAAAGTGATGAGTCCTTACGATGAATTTGCTGTCGAAACGGCTCTTCAGCATCGTGAATCAAGCGGCGGCGAAGTGACGGCAATCACTGTCGGAGGTTCGGGAGCAGACAAAGTATTGAAAGATGCTAAAGCCATTGGTGTTGACCACATTATCCGTATCGATTGCGAAGCTCAAATCGATTCAAATGCACTCCAATCAATTTTGGCATCCGTCATCTCAAACCTTGGTGCTGAAGTGGTCTATTGTGGCAAATCCGCAGCAGATACAGGTGCAGGTTCAACTGGACCCGGTTTGGCTGAACGACTCGGCTGGGCTTCTGTCTCAAACACCACGAGCGTTACCTTTGGTGACCAACTCTCAGTCGTAACTCCATCTTCTGGCGGTAATGCACGAATCAATGTGCCTCTTCCAGCAGTCATCTCATGCGACAAGGGCGACATTAAGGCCCGAAAGCCGAATGTCAAGGGCATCATGCAAGCAAAGAAGGCTCAAGTCGACGTTCGTAGTGTTGATGTTCCTGCTTCGACTGTTTCGGTCGTAGCACACAGCATGCCTCCTGCAAAGCCTGCAGGTAAATCCTACCAAGGCGGTGCAGCAGCAGCTGAAGTCGCCCAACTCCTCCGAGATGAGGCAAACGTAATTTGAGGTGGAAAATATGACTGATACTATAGTAATCGCTGAAATCGTAAAGGGTGCAGTACACCCAACAACTGCTGAACTCATCACTGCTGCCCACGCTCTTGGATCTCAACCTGTTGTTGTCGTTCCTTGTGCTGATGCAAGTGTTGCAGATGGTGCCGCTCAATTTTCCGGTGCTGCACGTGTTCTTGCTGCAAAATCTGATGTGTTCTCGAACTATGATGCCGCAGGTTGGGCTTCTGCTCTGGATGCTGTTGTACCAGCAGGCGTCATTATCACCTCTGCTTCTCCACAATCCAAAGACCTCGCTGCTCGACTGGCTGCTCGTAGAGGGGTTTCGGTCGTACAAGACGTCGTACAAATCGAAGGCGGGAATTTAACTTCTCCAATTTATTCCGGCAAGGCAATGCAAACGGTATCCCTTAGCGGAAATGCGGTTGTATCTGTTCGCCCGAATGTCTTTGAAGCTGCTGGCAATGATGGTTCAAATGACGTTTCGGTTGTCGACACGACAGGAAACATCGCTACTGCAGTTCAAGAATTCATGGCCCGGGCCTCAACACGAATCGATGTTGCTGAAGCAAACATCATCATATCCGGTGGAAGAGGAATGGGCTCCCCTGCTAATTTCACTCACTTAGAAGCAATTGCAGATACTTTGGGTGCTGCAGTA
>Ga0115000_10004012_pt1 | contig 12146 bp, 9 predicted proteins | sample ArcticOcean_MG_C_6_FD_89690 | JGI IMG/M metagenome (GOLD analysis project Ga0115000, IMG submission 89690) | Marine microbial communities from western Arctic Ocean - ArcticOcean_MG_CB8_128 | ecosystem: Environmental > Aquatic > Marine > Oceanic | place: Arctic Ocean: Canada Basin | collected... | reverse complement strand
GTGAGTGCCGGCATTTCCAAAATCCCCTGATCGCACGTATTCATATGTCTGGTGTGCGACGCCTCTGTTGAGGCGGAATGTTACACCGTGGGCGCGGGTGTTTCGTTGGAATATAGGGGAATTTGGCTTAAATCGCTGCATGTGGACGTCGGTGCCTAGCGTGACCCTTCGACGGGGCCCAGGATGGTGGCAGTTTTGTGCTGGCACGGTTCTGTTGGCGAACTCAGGGTCGTTGTCATTATGAATTTGATTAAGAATCACTCACACGGAGTTCAAAGCGTCATTCCATGCAAGTTAGACCAAGGGTTGAGTCAGACGATTGGATTCGCTTTGTTCACTGATGAATCCAGTTCAGAATGACAACCGGATGGGTTCTAGCGGCTTTTGGGGGCGGGAGCCAGCGAATCGGCTTCGATGCCGAGTCCTTGAGCGGCGTCGACTGCCTTTCGTATTCCAGAGAGAGCGGTTTTTAGCATGTTGGTCATGTTGTTAGTTTCGTTTTATATATGAGCTTGATGACGGGATGGCTGCAATTTTTTGGAGCAACAAAAAAATCCTGTTTTGCGACAGCGGTTCTAAATTCTCTACGTTGCGACTTGGATTACTTCAACATGTGCAATATGTAAAACTAGGAATCCCTGTGGGCGTACACATACAAGTACATACATGCTGTGAGTTCGTAGTTGTGGTGCGGAATGCGTTGTTCATATCTAAGATCGATATACGCCCCAATTTGAACGGTAGGCAAATAACGGCATAGGTAATTCGTGAGTTTGCTGAAGTTGCTCAAGGGGAAGTCATCAGTTATGAGTTCAACCTTGATGTTTGTCGGTGTTAGATGCGCATCTTCAATAGCTTGCCCGAGTTCACGCCTTGAACCTTTTGCGCTTGATCTATTTGCAACCCAGATTTCGAGAACTCGTCAAGCGCACGTTTCTGACTAACGAGCGGATAATCGCTGGCAAAGAGGATTTTGTCGGCTCCAACTGAGCGAGCAACAACATCGAATACTTCGGGTCGATATAGGAACGGAAACGCTGCCGAATCGAAGTAGACATTCTTGAGCGCCGACTTCACCTCAGGCATTAATCCGTAGAACGGTAGCCCGCCTCCGAAATGACTGAATATGAACGTGTTATTCGGAAACGCGTTCACTAGTGCCATCAAAAGTTCTGGAGTAACACTACCTTTGCCAGGATAGCCGTGGCCGACAGGTTCTGACGCATGCATGAGGACCGGCATTTCCAAAGCTTTCGCAGTGTCGAACACCGGTGCTAGTGCGGCGAGATCGGCGTCGAGGATGCCTTGCGTGTCTGGGTGAAGCTCTCCGATGCCCTTGGCTCCGGCGGCGTGGCATCGTTTTACTTCCTCGACAGCGTCTTCACCCCAGAGCGGGTTCACACTGCAGAATGCCACAAGTCGATCAGGATATGATCGAGCCGCCTCGATGTTGTAGTCGTTCGAGGCACGTGCGACTTCGGGGTCGGTCCAGCCGAATCCCGCACACACGGAGACGTCGACCCCTGATTCGTCCATCGATGTGATTAGATCGTCGTACCTAGCAAATTTCGCTTTTGGGTCGGCGAATAGAGTTCGGAATGTGCCATCAGATCGTGAGAGTCGTTCACGATCAGCGGCGAACGATTCTGGAAGCACATGGGTGCAAGAATCGATGATTGGGTTTGAGTTGAGTTGAGTCAAATCTGGATAGAGTTTGCTTAGTGGGGTGATTTCGACCAAAGATACACTGTCTTTGCAATCAGAACGCTTGGGCATTGAGTGGGATGCCACTACGCTTTTATATGAAATGTAATGAATTTGTGGAACGTCGATCATATCGGCGGCGCAATCAAGAGGGCGAGAGTTTTTAATGGTCTCGATGATCAGGGACGAGGGGCGGGTTCTAACCCAGCCCGACATTCCGCATGCTGAACCCAAAATGGGCAAAGTAGCGGTTATCTATACAACGCCCGAAACGGTGATCGAAGACTACGCACGTCTTCTCGATCTAGCCGACTACCAAACCGCTCTCATCCCAGATATCGACACCTTTCTCAAGGTGAACATTTCTTGGCAGCACTACTACCCGGCTTGTTCGACGGCTCCTTGGCAGATCGATGGAGTTACTCAGAAGCTTCGAGCCGATGGTTTCGATAAACTCACGGCCGCTCACAACGGGACGGTTGTCGTTAACCCGGTTGAAGGCCGAGAGAAGAACAAGCACAAGCTGGTTGAAGATCGCCTTGGGCTAGATCATGTAACTCTCGACGTTCCGCCGGTGAAGTGGGTTCCGTACAAGCCGACTGCCAAAATGCTGGTTCTTGACGATGTCTATAAAGACGGCCTGTACATTCCTGAGGTCTTCCCCGGAACTAACATTGTTCAACTTCCTACCGTGAAAACCCACGTGTTCACGACGATGACGGGTGCTATGAAGAACGCTTTCGGCGGTCTACTACACCGATATCGTCACTGGACTCACTCGGTAATTCACGAAACTCTGGTAGATCTCCTTCAGATTCAAAAAGAGATTCACTCGGGTCTATTCGCGGTAATGGACGGAACGTTTGCTGGTGACGGCCCAGGTCCCCGTGCAATGCGGATTCACAACAAAAACGTGATTCTCGCTTCTGCCGACCAAGTAGCGATCGACGCTGTTGCGGCGAAAATGATGGGACTTGATCCAATGTCGATCCCGATGATTCGGATCGCACATGAGATGGGTCTTGGCGTCGGAAAGCCTTCGGAAATCGAAGTCGTTGGTGATGATATTGCTGACGTGAACTGGAATTTCAACGGCAACGAAAGCACACTCGCTTCCCGTGGTCAAAAGTTGATCTATCACGGTCCGCTGAAGCCGCTAGAAGGCGCACTGTTGCGGTCGCCAATCGCCCCTTGGGCATACTGGGCGTCGAACGTTTACCACAATAAATTCTGGCTTCCAATGGTCGGGCGAAAGCGCGTAAATGAGGCGCTCAAAACCGACTGGGGACAGCTATTCGAGAACTATAAATAAGGAACTCTCACTGTGCGCTTAGGCTTCAATTTCGTTAATGGCACGAATTCTGGTGACACGCCGCTCGATGAACTGCTCACTTTTTCAGCCCAGTACGGTGCGACGGACATCGTTCTTCAGTCTTACACCGGCATGGGTGTTGGCGAAAACTGGGCTGTGGTCCCCGGTGAATCGAAATGGGAAGTTGATGATCTCGTAGCGGTGAGAAAGCGTGTGGAATCGCATGGTCTTCATTTGGAAGCGCTCGAAAACGTTCCAAGTGCTTTCTACGATCACATCATCCTTGGTGGTCCGAATCGAGATGAGCAGATCGAAAATATGATCCACACCGTGCGAAGTATTGCACGAGCTGGTATTCCGATTTTCGGATACAACTGGATGCCTTCCGGCGTATGGCGGAACGACGAAAACTCCGTTCACCGAGCTGGTACAACGGTTACCGCCTACGACCATTCTCAGCACGCTAATCACGATCTAACACATGATCGTGAGTACACCGAAGAAGAGATGTGGGCGAACCTCGAATACTGGATCAAGATAATCACCCCGGTCGCCGAAGAAGAGGGAATTCGTATTGGAATTCACCCTGCCGACCCACCGGTCGATTCAGTCGGTGGTGTTCCACGGTTGCTCAACAGTTTCGCTGCGTACAAACGACTTACTGAGATAGTCGATTCGCCTTCAAATGCAATCGAGTTCTGTCAGGGAACGTTCTCTGAAATGGACGACGCTGAGGGTGAAGGAATCTACGACATGATCCGCTACTTCGGCGAACGTAAGAAAATTCTTTACGTTCACTTCAGGAACGTATCGAACGCTGGCGAACCGTTTGTCGAGGAGTTCATAAACACAGGTCACGTCGATATGATTCGAGCGCTCAAGGTATACAAAGAAGTCGGTTTCGAAGGTGTGCTGGTCAACGACCACGTGCCTGTTACAACTGGCGATACCCAGTGGGGTCACCAGGGTCGGGCGTACGCCAACGGCTACATTCAGGCACTCATGGACGTGTTCGACGATTAGCCACGGCTCCGATCAACACGGAATGGTTGTTATTGGTAGTCGCCAATTTATTTGATGGCACTAAAATGCTTCGATCATGCTTGTTGCCAACCTAAATAACGTCACTGCCCAGTGCGGCAGTCAAAAAGTCCTTAAAGGCGTTACTTTTGAGATTGGTTCTGAAGATCGATTAGGACTGATTGGTCCGAACGGATCCGGCAAGACCACGATGCTCAAGATTCTTCTTGGAGAAGATGTTCCGAGCGAGGGCGGTGTTCATATCGCCACAAACGTGCGAGTCGGCTACGTGCCGCAGTATGTGGACGCTGGCGACGATGAGTTAGTGATGGATTGGCTAGTCTCTGAATATGTCGAGTTAGAAAACGCTCTTAGGCAGGCTGAGTCAGCCATGGCGACTGTATCTCCCGAAGAACTCGATGAGGCGGAGTCTGAGAAATCGGAACTTGAGCAATCGCTTAGCGATGCGTTCGAGAAGAAGGACATCCGACTAGGCAAAAAGTTGAACCAGCAGCTAGTACGCAACACGTCGCTGCTCAAGGACTTGTACGAGCAGTGGACGGCGAAGGGTTAGGCGAACTCACCCTTTACGCTCCGGCGGCGGGTGGCGGGCCATCGGAATGGCCTTCGTGGAGGGTGCTATCGTTGTGGGTGAATACTCCGAGATCGCGACCTTGGTGAACGTGAACTACGAGGTCTTCCCGTTCGATTCCTACGGCGTCGGTTAGGTCTTCATCGACCATCGACATCAACTCTTGAATCGTGTCTTGAGTTTGCGATTCGGAAACGATCATCGTGCCGTGAACCATGCCCGGTACGAAATGTAGATCGAGTCGACCTACCGGCTTGCCATCTTCGAGAATCGTGTAGCACTCGCCGGTGGGCGTGCGGACTTCTCGTTCAAAGTAAAACTGTGCCATGAATTATTGCCTATCGTTACTCACGTAACTGGCCTTGCCCGCGGACCTTCCACTTGTAAGTGGTGATCTCCTTGAGTCCCATTGGACCCCGTGCATGGAGTTTATTGGTTGAGATGGCAACTTCGGCGCCGAGTCCGAACTGGGCGCCATCGTTGAAGTAGGTCGAAGTGTTGGCGAAAACTGCGCCCGCATCGACTTCGTTCAGGAATTTTTCGATTGTCTCGGTATTTTCAGAGATTATAGCTTCGGAATGCTTCGAGCCGTACTCGGCTATGTGATCCATAGCGTCTTCAATTGAGTCGACGATCTTTACAGATGCGATCAATCCTAAGAACTCGGTGCCAAAGTCATCTGACTTCGCAGGAACGACTTTGGCGCCACCCGCAAGTGCATCGAGTACGCTCATCGAGCGTCCGTCAGCACGAAGCTCAACGTCGTGGACTCCGAACTCGGTTGCGAGGTTAGGTAGGAACTCTCGTGCGACGCTTTGGTGGATCAACACGGTATCCATTGCATTGCAGACAGTAGGCCGTTTGGTTTTGGCGTTTACGATGATGTTTAAGGCATCTTCGAGATTTGCGTCGGTGTCGATATACGTGTGGCAAACTCCAACCCCGCCGGTGATTGCCGACATTTTGGCGTTTTCGCCGACGAACTTGACCAGTTCGGCGCTTCCGCGAGGAATCATCAGGTCGATCACATCGTCCATCTCGAGCATTTCTTTTACGAGTGCCCTGTCGGTCGTTTCGACGAACTGAACTACGTCACCCGAAATACCGGCACTTTCGATCGCATCTTTGACTATCCCGGCAAGAACGGTATTGGTGAGGATGCACTCTTTGCCGCCGCGTAGAACTACACCGTTGCCTGATTTGAGGCAGAGCGTTGCGATATCGATGGTGACGTTAGGGCGGCTTTCGTAGATGACACCGATAACCCCGAGTGGAACACGAACTCTTTCGAGGTGAAGTCCGTTAGGCATATCTCGCTGTTCGAGAATTTCACCGATTGGGTCTTCGAGTAATGCGATATTGCGCGCTGCATCAGCCATGTCTTTCACACGGGCGTTAGTCAGCGTCATGCGATCCATCATGTGGAAATTGAGACCGTCAAGCTTGGCCACTTCGAGGTCTTGCTCGTTCGCTCGCAATATAGCCATGCGATTAGCTTCGATAGCTTCGGCTATTGCGATGAGCGCAGCATTTTTTACTTCAGTCGAAGTGCCAGCAAGCTTGCGTGAAGCTGTGTTGGCGGCCTTTGCCTGATCGTGAAGTGTTGTTGAAGTGAGTGTCATCGTGCCTATTTTGATTTTGAGTTCGGATGAGGAGATTCGATTTGATCGTTACGGCAGTGCCATGTTGTTGCGGTGAATTACTTCAGCACCGTAGTAGTGCCCCAGTAAGTTGGGCAGCACGTTCGATTTTTCGCCTTTTATTCGTTCAACATCAGATGATGAGTACGAAGCGAGTCCCCATCCTATGGTCGTTCCATCGATTTCGGTAACCTCAATGATATCGCCTCGTTCGAACGGACCGGAAACCGAGGTAATACCAATCGGTAGAAGGCTGTATCCATTGTTCTTCAAAGCATTGGATGCGCCAGCGTCGACCGCGACGCTACCTCGGTGTTCAGTGCGCCCCGTGAGAATCCAGCGTTTTCGACTTTCACGTCGAGAAACGTTGGAAACGAATCGAGTGCCGATTTCATCTCCGTTGCAGATCGATTCGATCACGCCATCGATTCTTCCCGAGGCAATGACCATAGGAATTCCCGAGTCGGTCGAAAGCCGCGCAGCTTCGAGCTTACTTGCCATTCCGCCGCTGCCCTGAAGATCGTGGGGGCCGCGTGCGGCTTTTTCTATCGATTCGTCGATTTTGTCGACTGTCGAGATTAATTCAGAGTTGGGGTCGATGTGCGGATCGGTTTTGTGTAGACCGTCCATGTCGCCAAGAAGAATCAGCAGATCGGCATCGACGGTGTTTGCGACCATTGCAGAAAGTCGGTCGTTATCGCCATAAACTTCGCCGGCGAGTTCTTCGACCGCAACTACGTCGTTTTCATTGATAATCGGTACTGCGCCGATTGAGATCAGAGCATCGAGTGTATTTCGAACGTTGAGATAACGTGATCTGCTTTGCAGATCGCCACGTGAGATAAGCGCTTGAGCCACTTCAACATCGTGATTGGAGAACAGCTGTGCGAACGTCATCATCAACTGGGGCTGGCCAAGAGCGGCTAACGCCTGTCGATAGGCGACAGTGCCTCGCTGGAGCTTGTTCTTGCTCGGCGTGCGAGAAAGAGACTCTCGCCCGGCGGCAACAGCTCCTGAGCTGACGATCAATACTTCTACGCCCGAAGATTTCACCGAAGCGATTTGAGCGAAGATGCTGCCGATCGTTTCGAGGTCGAGCGCGTCCTTACCCCCTGTGAGCAGGTTAGTTCCGAGTTTCACGACGATTCGGGTTGGTCGTTTTGGCCGCTTGTTATCCATCATTTATTGATTGTGGAGCAAGAACGTACATAGTTGACGAAATTTGTATTGGTTATTTTGTAACGTAGCCGACCCTCAGTGCTAGCATGGAACGACACCAAGGTCACCGGATTTCGTTCGATGGTCCTCTAGCTGTGTTGGCACGGTGTTGGTTAAGGCTTTTAGCCCGATCAGCGCATAGCCTGAATTATAGGTATCCGGAAATCTGAATGAGTTTGTCGGGATTGCTCCCACTGCTCGGTGAAACCGAACAGTTTGCAGCACTTCTAAATAGCCTCCGTGCTCCACGAGCACAGGCGGCAGTGATAGCACCAGACCCAGCCACGGAATGCACTTTGGCGACGCTTTGGCGCGAGTCTGCCGCGCCCATTTTCGTTTTGACCCCTAATCCGGGCTCGGCTCGGCGCCTTCATGATCGGCTATTTACCTGGCTTGGCGACGATGCTCCAATCTTCCACTTTTCCGAATCGGAAGACATCCCGTTCGAACGTTACGTTCCAGATCGAGGAGCAAGCCATGCACGACTTCGCGCACTTGCCGCAATGCGCGGTGACGTGCAGGGCGTTAAACAGCCGATAGTTATCGCTTCGGTAAATGCCGCTGCTCAGGCAACTCTCGAACGTGCGGTTTTCGATTCATCAACCCACACACTGAGTGTGAGAAATCGAATCAACCTTGAATCTCAGATACATCAATGGGTTGAGATGGGCTATATCCATGAGCCGACGGTAGAGATCCCTGGAACGTTCTCACGCCGCGGCGGAATTCTCGATATATTCCCGGTCTCCAACGACCGACCAGTTCGGATCGAGCTGTTCGACGACGAAATCGAGAGCATACGTTTTTTCGATCCGGGCACTCAGCGGTCTGCTGTAAAAACACGAAGCGTTACTATTCCTCCCGCCCTTGAGACGTTGCCGATGTTGGCAAATCAAGAACGAGTGCAAGAGCTGCTTGGGAATATGGATCTTGCGGGAACTGCAGAAGAGGCACAACGTAGAATCCCATCGGAACTGAGTCACGCGCTCGCCGGTGAAGTTCTCGACGAAATTTCCTACTACGCTGGGTTCTTCAATCTTGGGAACGTGTTCGATTACATGCCGGCCGAAAGCCTTATGGTCGCCTTACGTCCCGGAGCAATCGAAGAAACATCTCAGGGTCAAGACAGGCGTATGGCTCAGCTCCGAGCAACGAAAGAGAAGCGTGGCGATGTACCGATTGGCTTTGCGCAGCCTCACCTAGACTGGGGATTCATTTCAGACGCCATCGACGCCCGACCCAAGAGCATCACGTTATCACCGTGGGGCATTGATGCTGAAGAGCTTCAGAGTGGTGCCTTAGCACTCCCGTTGAAGTTACCGTCACTGGTAAGTGGCGGAGTCGAAACGGCTCTAGAGGTCATTAGCAAGGGCATTCCTGAAAACAAACGCACAGTCGTAATAACGAATCACGCACAGCGATTCCATGAAATCGCTGAAGAGGCAGGCGTTGAAGCAAGTCTTGTAAAAACGATAGACCAAGCTCCCGCACCTGGTCAAATTCATATCGTCACAGGGCATTTGTTTACAGGTTTCTCGATTGAAACCGCCGATGGCACAGAGGTTTCGATTCTCAGTGATGCCGAAGTGTTCGGTGTTCAAAAAGAGCGTCGTCGAGTACGTAAACGTCCAATGCGCAAGGGGCCAGCGCTCGAGCAGCTCAAGCCCGACTCGTACGTGGTCCACGTCGAGCACGGTGTTGCCAAATTCATTGGCACTCAGGTCATGGGCGCCGAGGGTCAGGAATATCTGGTTCTCGAATACGCTGAAGACGACAAGCTATATGTTCCTACCGAACATCTTGATCGAATTCAGCTCTATCACGGCGCCGCAGACTCATCGCCTAGGCTCACCCGACTCGGCACGCAGGAGTGGAGTAAGGCGCGAGCACGAGCCAAGAAGGCTACCGAGCAACTTGCCGGTGAATTGATTGCTTTATATGCGTCACGAAAGATTGCAACTGGATTCGCCGCCACGCCCGATACTCCTTGGCAGGATTCGCTCGAAGCAAGCTTCCCGTTTGAGGAAACTCCCGACCAGCTAACGACCATCGAAGCTGTGAAGTCCGATATGGAATCGTCACAGCCGATGGATCGATTGGTTTGTGGTGACGTTGGATACGGTAAAACGGAAATCGCATTGCGAGCAGCGTTCAAAACAGTGCAATCGGGTCGGCAGGTTGCGATTCTTGTGCCGACTACGGTGCTGGCACAGCAGCACTTAGTAACCTTTTCCGAGCGGCTTGATCCGTTCCCTGCTAGCGTTGATATGCTCTCTAGATTCCGTACGGACAAGCAACAGAAAGAGACGATCGCCAAGGTCGCCAACGGCAGTGTAGATATCGTTATCGGCACGCACCGTTTGCTGCAAAAGGACGTCAAGTTCAAAGATCTCGGGCTCGTAATCATCGACGAAGAGCACAAGTTTGGCGTTTCGCATAAAGAGCGACTCAAAAAGATGCGTACGCAGGTCGACATCATGACCCTGAGTGCGACGCCGATTCCTCGAACACTGCACATGTCGCTGGCGGGAGTTCGAGACATGAGCACGATAGAAACGCCGCCGGAAGAGCGACTGCCGATCAAGACCTACGTATCGGAAGAGAGCGACGATCTGACTCGGGAAGCGATACTTCGCGAGCTCGATCGAGATGGTCAGGTCTTCTATTTGCATAATCGCGTTAAAGACATCGAACTTGTTGCAAACAAACTGCAAAAACTTGTACCTGAGGCAAACGTTCAGATCGGACATGGCCAGATGCCTGAGGATGAACTCGAGAAGGTGATGGCTTCGTTCGATCGCCACGAGTTTGACGTGCTTCTGTGTACAACGATCATCGAATCGGGAGTCGACCTATCGAACGCCAACACCTTGATCGTTGATAGAGCCGATATGTTCGGTCTGTCGCAGCTGTACCAAATTCGTGGTCGAATCGGACGTGGCGCTAACCGGGCATACGCATATTTGATGGTTCCGCGTGCAAAGGCACTTACCGAACAGGCTGAACAACGCCTGAATACGATTCTCGCTGCAACCGAGCTCGGATCTGGGTACCAAATCGCACTTCGTGACCTTGAAATTCGAGGCATTGGAAACTTGCTCGGTGCCGAGCAATCGGGTCAGATTTCGGCAATAGGATTTGATCTCTACACGAAGCTGCTTGCCGACGCGGTTAAGCAGTTGAAGGCAAATGCCAACTCAGACGAGCCGATAGAACCACAAGCACCTGAGTTCTCGACTGTTCGCGTCGACATCGGAATAGATGCACGAATTCCTGACAGTTACATCGAAGATCTAGCGCAACGACTTTCGATCTACCAGCGATTAGCTCGTATGGAGTCGAACGAAGATATCAACGACATCGATGAGGAGATTCGTGACCGATTTGGTCCGATGCCACCTCATGTGATGCTATTGATGAAGACCACTCGAATGCGTGTGCTGGCCGAGGCTGCTGGAGTCGAGCTGATAAGCGCCAAAGAGTTCCGAGCCGTGATGTCGCTTAAGGAGCCGACCGGTGGCGCACGAGAACCATTGCAGAAGCAGCTGGGTATTGGCGTTGATGTTGGTCACATGCAGATACGAGTCGACATCGACCGTGACGATCCTGAGTGGATCGACGAGCTTATGGCCGTGATCGAGCAGATCAAGATGTTCCGAGAACGAATGATGCAGATGATGGAAATTGCAATGGCTGCGAGTGCTGACGGTGGGGCTGATAATCTCGCCGGTTCGACGCCGATGAGCGCGGGCTAGCTAGTCGGCTGTTTCGCCTAGGTCATTACGAGAAGTCCGACGCTGTGGCAATCAGCCGACACTCGCAACGCTTCATAGTTGATGGGGTGTCGACTGTCACTGAGTTAAGTTCTAGCGATCGTTGGTGACAAATGAGCTGTGTTGAATGAGTTCGTTGATTGCCACCCATTCGACTGCGCTCAGGGCAGGCTCGTAACTCCTCGTAATAACGACAGCGAAGGCAGGTCAGTGACGAAAAGCTGTTGTTCGATTGCGGACCTGCTATTACTTGGAAGCTGGCGAGAGCAGGCATTAATACCACCGAGATCGACGACGTATTCTTCACGCATCACCATTTCGATGACGATGTCGATTTTCCTACGTTCATACTCACGCGCTGGGATCAGATGATTCCGAGAGACAAGACGTTGAACGTCTATGGTCCAAAGCTCACTGAGGAGTTCACGAACGTGAATATCGATGAAGACACCGGTCTGTTTGCTCATGATTGGAAGGTCAGGATTCATCATTCAGCTTCACAAATCATGTTCCAAGATCGGGGTGGTGAGCTTCCTCGAAAGAAGCCCGACGTCGATCCTCACAGCATGGGGCCGGGTCTAATCAAGGCAGGTTCAAATTGGGAAGTCACTGCTGCCCCCGCCGATCACGTTCAGCCGTATCTCGATTCGCTTGCTTACAGAATTGATACGCCCGACGGATCGGTCGTATTGACGGGTGATACCGCCCCGTGTGACACCGTGACCGACTTGGCGCGTGGTGCCGATGTATTGATGATGATGTGCTGGGAGACGCCCGATCGCATGGATGGCAATCCGCACGCCTATGCCTCGTCATCGGTTCTAGGCGCCGCTGAGACCTGAGTAAAACAACTTGTGATGGTCCACATCGGCGCACGTCTCACTACT